>SXGQ01429116.1_pt1 | contig 10970 bp, 15 predicted proteins | sample 3178371 | NCBI WGS metagenome assembly SXGQ01 (sample SAMN11356859, study PRJNA531348) | freshwater metagenome | isolation source: freshwater sample F1-20 | place: China: Fuxian Lake, Yuxi | collected 2017-12-25 | reverse complement strand
GACCATACTCGCTCAAGGTGGTTGTAAATGACATACCTGTCGATGACGGTTGAATCGGCCGAGCAGTAGAACCACCAAATCTCGTTGTAGCCCTCGTTGGTGCTGGCAAAAAATTGATACTGCTGTTGAAGGTTAATGTTGCCAAAAATATATTGGCGCAGGGGGCAGTAGAGCGTTTCCACACGACCGGAGTACATGTAGAACTTGTCCAGCCCCATCCAATATGTGATGTTGGCTGCGGTCGCTGTGGCGTTAGGGCCAGCAATTGAGATGTTGTAGCCTAGTACCTGAAAGCCCCAAACATACGGAGGCCCAAGATACTGCATGGAATAAATAGCAGCGTCGGTCCAGACAAGAATCTCCTGCCGAGTTTGTTGATGTGCAACGATGCTGGAGCCTGTGGACAATCGATAACTGCCCGCCTGATTGGTTGCGGCTGGAGACCAGACAGCGTAATCTTCTTGATCAGACCAACGAATCAGCAACGGGTCTTGAGTGGCCGAGCCGTAATCATTACAGCCGAAGGCAATTACAAACCGAGAGGCGTCGGAAACAGTAACAGCGTTTGCAACTGAGGGGCAATCTGCGTCGGTTTGATAAATGCCAGAGCTAGTGGGAGACAGTAATACTGCTCGGTTGACTACCAGCCCATTCGCCTCCCACAAATACAAAGCACCGCCACGAGGGTTAATAATCAGGTCTTCGCCGTAGTTAGATTGACTCCAAAGACGCAACTGCGCAAACGCAGCAGACTGCCCCCAACCCGTCGAGGCAAACCCTGGAGTAAACCCACTCCATCCACCCGCACCCCAACCTACAAGCGCCGTTCCAATTTCTTCGCCAGTATTGATTTGATAAGCAAACGTAGCAGCGCCCGTGGTGCCCGAAGAAGTGGCAGAAGTTGCAACCGTAATACTGTATGTATTGGCCGTCAGGTACGTGATGCGAAATTCTTTGTTGAGGTCCGCCGCCGGGATACCATTAACAGGCCCAGCAACGCCAGAAATGGTGACAAAATCCCCAGTAACCGCTCCATGCGCGGTGTCGTTAATGACAACGGTAGTCAGCCCGTTGGTGGTTGTGAAAGCATTTGACGCAATTGTGACCGTATCACGCAGCGGCGTAATATCGTAAAGTGCCCCATTAACTCCTAACTGAACATAGTATTTAAGGTGCGTGCCCAAGCCAAGCAAATTAAAGCCAGTCAGAGTAACCCAATTCCACAATGACCGGCACACCCCCCAAAACGACCCAGTCGGCGGTGCCAACCCTCCAGACTGCATACCGCCATCACGCTCCCAACCACCCAGCTTCTCAGGATAGCCCGAGCGAAACCGCACCTTGTCCATCTCAAACCATGTACCCTCGTTGGCAAGGGTGGTTGATTCTCGATTGACTCCGGGCCTCAGTTGCAGTTTCTGAAGTGGCATACTGTCCTCACGCCATGTGTTTGCTCTCGGCCTCAATACCGTCCAAGCGCCGCATCCAGCCCTTACCAAATGTGGCAAACGTGTTCAGGCTCTTGTAGTGGGCTTCGCGTAGATCACAGAACTTCTCGATGATCTCATCGACTGACATCTTTGTCACGGCTTCCAGCGTCTTGGGGCCAATTGCACCGTCCGCAGCCACGCCCACAGCTTGCTGAAGGAATCGAGAAGCCCGCCCAACACCAGCATTAACGGCACAATCAAAAACGCACAAATCCACACCAGAAGGAAGATCGTCGCCACGCACAGCGTCCCAATAACGCTTCTTGTAAAGAGGGGCAACCATATCCACGGTGAGCGCCCGCATATCTGCTTCAGTCGCAGGCTTACCCGTCCACTCTTCCCAAACACGTTGCGTTACTCCGAGGTTGGTTCTGCCGCCCGGATCAGACGGATGGTTGACGTAGCCACCCTCCCACTTGAGGATGTGCTTGATCGCTTCGTCCCAGTTGTGCTTCATTTGTCTTTCCCGTATTTCATATCAGCCAGCTTTTCAACCGTCCTGCCGCCGAAATAGGCGAGGAAAATGATCTGGCCCCACTGGCCAAGCAGTTGGACATAGGACTCCTGCGCGTAGTATCCAAACGCTGACAACGCTGTAAACAGGAAATACGCCACGAAGATGGCAATTAGCGCCAGAGGACGGATGTTCTTGGACAGCCAAGAATCTGAACCCATGTCTGAGCGCCACCGCTCGGTGACGTTCGTATGCTCAATCTCAAAGAGCTTGGTGTCGTTGGCCATCTTGGCCAGTTCACCGTCCTGGGCCATCTTTGCCAAGTCCATCTGAGCCTTGGCCTTTGCCTCTGGATCAGGGATCAGCTTGTCGATGAGCTTGCCACCGACATCAAGGAGTGCTGCGAGAGGGAACATTATTTTTTACCCATCCTTTCTCTTTCTTCAAGAAGACGAACCTTGACCTGCAACTCGTTAATGTGCTGCATCAAGCCTTCTTTAAGCACAGCCCGCCGCTCGGCGCTGATTGGGCTATCTGTTGGGATGCCCTCTTTGGTGATCAATGCGGGCATCTGCCCCTCGATCTTGGTCAGGCGCTCAGAGAAGGATGCAACCTGCCCCAGCAGCCACGCCAGCGCAGCTACCACAATCGGAATCACAGCTTTGAGTACGTCAGACCATGCCATTTCAGTACTGCCTTTGAAGTGCTTCAAACACAAAATAACCTGTCAGCCCAAGAACCAATACAGTAAAGAAAACAGCAGCGCCGATCAAGAGCAACTCATCCATCTCAGCCTGTTTTCGTTTCTGTTCTGCTTTGCGCCGACCTTCTGCACGGGCTGCGTCTGCTTCCATCTGTTTGGCTCGGGCGGTTATCCTTTGCCAAACATCCATCTTGTTTGCCTGAAAGAACAGCATCTTTACCTGCTCTTCAAACTCCCTAGCCTGCTCCAACGCAAGCTCCAACTCCAGCGCCTTACCCAGTGACGAACCCTTGAACGTCCCGGTCTTCGCCTTCTCTACAACCTCTATCGCCTGCGCCTTGGCATCAAAATACTGCCCAAGAACCGGACCTAATGACTGTACGTCTTGTACCGTCTTGACTGCCTTTTTTACAAGGTAGACCGCCGAGGAGACAGCGGCAAGTGCGGTTATCGGGTCGATCATGATTCATTTCAGGGCATCAGGGCTTTAAGCTCGTCAGGCGTTTGAGCGGCATCCATCTGAGCCTGTAAAGCAGCGTACTTGTCTCGAATTTTCTGGCGCTCGGCTTCAGCAGCGGCAGCGTCATTACCGGGAATCTGTTTCATAATTACTGCGTCCAGTGGCTCAAACTCAGCGGCTCGGGCTGCACGACGCGCTTCGTGGGCAATGGCTTTCGCCTTCGTCATGTTTACGGTAATCATTCTGCGTACTCCCATGCGTTTCGGAACGTGCGGTCAGACGGAATGTCAGCCACATCCACAATCTTGTATGGCTTACCCGCAGGCACATCTTTGGCTGCAATCTGCTCAATCGTAAAACCACACTCGGGGGTTGGAATAATGATTGATACGCCGCCTTCGTCGTTGGGATAAATGATGCGAGAGTTCATGGTTGCTCCTTAACGGAAGATGGCGACGTTGACATAGGTGTAGTCTTGCGCGGTTCCACTACCTGTAAATGTTGTTATGCTTATCGCAGAAGAAGTTGGTGTCGTACCTGTCTTGATATTCAAGCCAGTAAGCGTTATTGAGGCGTTTGCTGAAGTTACCCCTGCCAAAGAATAATTCGCATCCGGCATCGCGTTTGTGTAGTTCACCGTGTAGTCACCCGTACCGTTGTCGGTAATACTCGACACATTCCCACTCGCCCTGATCGCCACAACACCCGTGCCGTTAAAGTTCACCCATGCTCTGCATCCATATGCAGTAGCAACAGAGCCGTAGCCAGAGTTGAATTGGAATAGACCTGCGGATGTAATGCGGGCTTGTTCGTTTGTTGCGGTTTCAAAACGAATATTAGTATCTCCGGCAACGATAAGGTCTACATCACTTGTGCCACCAGCTTGAATATGTGTCTGGGCATCAATACCAAACTGGATTTTGTCTTTAACGGTTATGTTCCCACTGGAGTCAATACGCATTGACTCCGTGCCGTTTTGTTGGAAGACAGTAATGCCGTCATTCGCCCCAGAGGTCTTTAACCCGGAACTGCCGGAAACTACGCCATCGTCACTGTTGATTATCGCGGGCATGGTTTATTTTCCTTCCAGTGCCTCAATACGGGCTGTAAGGGATTGGATGAGGGCTTGTTGTTCTTGAATTGCGGCGGTCAGGGTTGCCACCAAAAAGCTGGTGTCGATGCCTTGGTAGACTGGCCGGGTCTGCTCGTTGCCTTCCTCGTCGGTGTATGTTTCAACTGCGTCTTTCTCGCCCGTGACGCAGTCAGGCACAACTTCAGCTAATTCGTGAGCGATGAAGCCTTGACCAGCAGAACCATCTGCCTTCCATGTGTAAGTGCAGGGGTTTAGAGCCGCGACCGTTGCCAGAGCACCCGTCATGGGGGCGATGTTTTCTTTCAAACGGTAGTCAGAGGATGTAACGTAAGAAGTGGCAGTTGTCGTAACATTAATTTGACCGACCCGTGTGCCGCTACGATAAAACTCAGCCACAGCATCATCGTTACTTCGACCAATATTTATTCGACCAGTAGGTAGAACTGAAACCCCAGGATTCACCGTTGTACTCGTCGTCCCAAAACAAAAATTCCCGTCGTTCGTGATACGGGCGCGTTCGGTGGGGGTAACATCAGTGCCCGCAGCTACGGCTGCTGCAGCGTCCGTGTAAAAAGTGATTGCGCCAGCAGCCGTGCCACACGAAATGGCGCACTTGGCATAAGACGAACTGAACGAACTGGCGAAACCGTTTGCAGTGCCGCTATATCTATATCCGTTTGCTACTACGGTGGCTGCTGAACTTGTTTGCCGGAAAATGTTGGGAATACTTTCCCCCGCACTCTGCGTCCAACCAATGTTGTAGTTGTTGGTCAAAGAAATTCCGGGGGAGCCAGTTGTAGTTGTGCCAACCAAAAGATTCCCAGAGCTATCAATCCGCATCGCCTCCGTACCGCCCTCAGAGAAGGCAATCGTGTCAGCAGCGGGGAAGAAGATGCCGGTGTTGGTGTCCGTGCCCCGAATAGCCGGGGTGGCAGCAGAACCGTCAATATCGGACAGACCGTCCGTGCCTGAAAGAATCAAAGTCATTTTTGCTCCTCATTTGCTGGGAGAGGTTGGTTGCCCTCGGAGAGCCACTGAAGATAGGCTTGGTAGTCTGTGTTTGCTGGATCGAAGGGGATAACCGCAAAGTCAGACATCCGCTGCACCCAATTTACAGATAAACCACTCTTTGGATTAATTAAAAGTTTATACATTTACAACTCCGCAGATGCATCTATCCACGCAGATGCTGTATTGGTTGTTATAACTGTTGCGTTGCCAGCCGTAAGTCCACTAGACCCAGACCATCCCGCAGTTGTTAATTGGGATTTGGAAGTTCCTTGTCCAGCAAGCGTTCCAGCAGTAAAAGCAGCTTGATTACTACCTGTTGAATTTGTTGGCCTGAAATGCCCTATTGATGACAGGCTGCCCGTAGGTGTGGCACGCATTTCTACCGGCAAATCAATTATTTTCCCCCATGCGCCACCTGATGAATACGCATGAAAAGTTGCTACTAGATCATTTGTTGTTTGATCATAATTTCTTCTGTAATAATACCGCATACACAGCATCAACTCAGTCCCATACGGTCTGAAATCAAAGCTCGTTGCTGTGCTGCCGCGCTCTAGCTGTACGCCTGTGATGTAGAAGGTGGCTCCGTTGGTGCCGACTACAGAGGTTGCGCCGGTAGGTGCGTATAGAGCAGACCCACTCCAAGAATTTGCCACCCCACTACCTGAAGAGCCGACCCCCAAGCTGAAACTCAGGTCGATCCCAATACCATTGTCAGTCAACCAAGTTCCTGATGTGTCTCCGGAGATGGTCAGAGACTTCTGTTCCCATGTGTTAGCGGCTGAAATTGTGTAAGAGAACGGATACGACCTGTTGTTTGCAGCGTTCCTTACAGCACCTCCAAATGTTCCGGTCAACGAGCTGCGAACCCAGAACGAAAGTGTTACCGACTGAGCATTTGCCGTCCCCCAGCCAAGATCGCTAACATTAAAGCCCTCAATTCGCTGGTTCACAAAAAAGAAATCGGTTGCAAGAACTGTATATGCGGAGCTTGAAGTAACGCCTAAATAGTTACTATAGCCTGATGGTGGAGTAACGGAGCCAGCGTTCTGCTGGATTGTAAATTTTGATGTCTGTGTATAAGTGGCTCTCCATCGGTCTACCGCATATACAAGGGAGCCACTTGCTGTTGAAACACTCGCCCCAGCATTACGCTGGTCGATCACCATCGCGCCATTGATGATGCGGTTTTTGAAGCCGTACAGACCGGCAAAGGTTACCCCGTTGTCGTTGACGATCTTATCGACGTTTAACGTACCGTATGGCATTTCTTCTCCTTACAGGATCAACCAGCGTTGATCCGTGGCAACTGTGATAGTGACACCCGAATCAATTGTGATCGGACCCACGCTCAAACCATTTTCCCCACTGGCGACGGTATAACTGACTGTGGCGGTGGATTTGTTGGTCATGATGGCACCGCCTGCCTGCGCTCCACCAATCCCGCCCCATTGACCAGCCGCATATCCCTCAAAAGAACTCAAACGGGTGTTGTACCGGATCATGCCATTTGCCGGTGATCCGCTGCGCTGTCCGGTGGTTCCTGCCGGGAGCTTAACCTGCCCCGTGCCGCTGAAAGTGCCGTCGCCGGTGGCGCTTAGAGTTCCGGTGATTGCCGTGTTGCCGTTCAGGGTTGATGTGCCGGTGACCGCCGTGTTGCCGTTCAGGGTTGAGGTACCATTGACTGTGGTGTTGCCAAGCGTTGTAGTCCCCAGCGTAGAGGCACCGCTGACCGTCAAACTCGACAAATCCAGCGCCCCAGCGTGATCAAACTGATACCCGACATCCGTGCCGTCGTTATAGATCAGCGCCGTTTTGCCGTTCGGGATAGTTACCCCAGCACCCGCCACAATCACCCGGATGCTCTGGCTACCCGTGGTGGCGTTCTTGACAATGTAGTTCTTGTTGATCGCCGGGACGATCAGGTCTCGGGTAACCGTCAGGCTCACACCGGAGGTCACATTCAGAAACAGCGCCCGAGCGTCCTGAGCCGCGTTCGTGTCTGTCAGGGTCAGGGTTTTATTGGCATCGGTGGCAAAAGTGACTGTCACCCGGCCTACGATGGCCTGCTCCAGCGCCGTACCAAAGTTGTTATTGGTCGTCGTGCCCCAAGTGCCAACCTGCTCACCGGTGCCGATGAGTTCTATTTTCAGGTTGGTTGAAAAGGTTGATGGCATAGCGTTTTCCTCAAGTCATATGATTACACAACCAGCCATCTTTGACCAGATGCAACCGTCACCGTGATTCCACTTGCAACAGTGACTGGTCCTACGGACTGCGCGTTCGTACCAGACTCAATTGTGTAATTTTCTGTAACGGTAGTTGCATTTACCACCAAAGCACCCAGACCACCTCCACCGCCCGTGATCATCCTGCCAGCAGGGTAAACAACAAAAACATCCTTGGTGCCAGCAGAAAAATTGACCTTGGAGCCACTGTTGGAGGAAGAAAGAACCGTGTCCCGGGAAAGCGTGGTGCCAGAAGCAGTGTACGTCCCAACTCCAACTTCCCACTCAGATGTAGTTTGACCTGCAATTGTGTAAAAAGTTGTATTGCCGTCGCCAATGACAGAAAAAGCCTGATACCCAGTGGCAGCACTTCCAAGCGTGAAAGTACCAGTGCCAGTGGTGGTGGCGGTGACTTTAACTCGGTCTCTTACAACAAGTGGCATTTTGTGTCCTATGTAGTCTCAATGACCGTCCAAGTATCAGACTGGGAATCGTTGACCGTAGTCCAAGTGGTGCCGGGATTGCTGTTGATATTCTGCCAGTTTACGCTCTGACTGTCATCTATGACAACCCATTGAACACGAACATTGCCTACGGCACCTTGAGCAATTACACCCAAGATTTGTCTTGTTCTTTGGATTCCTGCACTGCCCACACTGGCTGCGGCGATAACTCCGCTCAATTGAACGCTGATGTCATTGCCAACTGAGCCAACTTCCCCGTTTGCCTGAACTCCAGTCAGAGCCTGTTGATAGGTAAATTCAACATTTCCAACTTCTGCGGAAGCCTCAACTCCGGACAGAGCTACCGTGATGGACTTGCCAACACTGCCAGTTTCTCCCGCAGCTTGGACTCCAGATATGGTCTGACCACCAACAACTGCTCCGGCTTGTCCAGAGGCGATGACGCCAGATATTGCTACGGTCCTCGTTGTATCAACAACACCAGTTTGCCCAGAAGCCTCGACGCCACTGAGTGCGACCGCTGTAGTCTTGCCAACACTTCCAACCTGACCTTGAGCCTGAACTCCGTTCTCAGCAATATTGATAGATGCGCCAACAGAGCCAACCACACCACTTGCTGATACGCCTGTAATTGGACGTTCAAAAATTGGGGTGCCAGCCGCGCCAGCAGCACTGACGCCGGTCAAAGCAACTACACGAGAAGTCGAAACAGTGCCAACCTGACCAAATGCAATAACACTTTCTTCTGACGGAGAAACAGAAGCGATAACAGTGCCAACATTTCCAGTGCCAGTTACGCCTGATATGGTGACAGCGACTGACTTACCGACATTGCCTGTCGCACCAGCAGCCTGTACACCATTTTCAGCAACAGTTCTTGAGGTAGTGACCGATTGAACTTGACCCGAGGCAGAGACTCCTGTGATGGGGCGTCCAAAAGTTACCGTGCCTGCCGCGCCAGAAGAGCTAACTCCAATCAACGCTACAGTGCGTGAAGTAGTGGCTGAACCCACCGCACCAGAAGCCTGTACACCATTTTCTGCCACCGTTATTGATTTGGTGACTGATTGAACTTGCCCAGATGCAGAAACACCGACAAGACTTGTGCTTCTGTTAACAGAAACATTTCCAGCAGCACCAAAAGCTGATACTCCGCTGAGAGTAACCGCTCGTGAACTATTGACGGTGCCAACTTGACCAGAACCCAATACGCTAGTTATCGCAACCGTTCTTGATGAAGAGACAGTGCCAACTTGTCCCGTTGCCAGCACACTCTCTTCTGAAGGCAATGAAGAAGGCAGAACAGTGCCGCTTTGTCCAGAGCCAAAAACTCCCGTCAAAGCGATGCTTATAGACGGAGATGCAGAACCGACTGCGCCGTTTGCTGCAACTTGGGTTATAGGCTGTAATTTGGTAACTTCTCCAATGATTGTGCCTACAGCACCAGACGCAGATACACCAGTTAAGTTGACAGTAATAGATGGCGTTTCATTGCCAACGCTGCCAGATGCAACAACTCCAGTCAGAGCAACGGTACGAGATGTGGCGACAGAGCCTACGGCTCCAGAAGCAGCATTTCCTGTCTCTGCAACCGTTATCGACGCACCAACACTGCCAACATTACCCGTTGCAAAAACCCCGGAGATAGCCCGTGTAAACGCTACGGAGCCTACGGCTCCAGAAGCCGATACGCCAGTTATTGCAACTGTTCTGGAGGACGATAAAGTGCCAACCTGTCCAGTTGCAAGAACGCTTTCTTCCGAAGGCAACGAAGACGGCAAAACAATGCCACTTTGCCCAGAACCCAGAACTCCTGTCAAAGCAACAGTGCGCGCGCCAATCCCAACAGTACCTACTGCTCCGGATGCGCTGACACCACTAAGGGCAACGCTGAGATTGGCAACAACCGACCCAACTGCTCCGGAAGCAGAAACGCCCGTGATGGCGATAGTTGTAGACGGAGTCTCGTTACCTGTCTGCCCCGATGCGGAGACACCCGTAAGCGCGACTGTACGCTCGCCTACCGATACTGTGCCGACTGCCCCCGTTGCAGCATTCCCTGTCTCTGCAACACTTGTGACAGGCGAAGCTGTGCCCACGTTCCCAGATGCGGAAACGCCAGATAGCGCGACAACAACCGTCTGACTCGCAAGCGAGCTAAACGGCGCTGTTGAAAACGGGGCGTCGCTAAACATCCGCTACCCGCGGTTCCCCCCGTGCCCCGTTAGGTTGTAGCCAAGCGCAGGAGGGCGGCGGTCGTCGTGTTGGACGGCATGGTCAGAGTAAACGTACCAGCGGTCACAGTCTGCGAACCAAAGGTGTGTACGCTTACAGCGCGGTTACTCTGCGTGTTGTTGTAAATCAACACTGCATCAAACGCAGTGGTGAGGGTCACAGTGGTGTAGGTAACCGATGCAGACGGAGTCCAGTATGCTACGCCAGCCGTTGCAGATGCATTGGTTGATAGAGGCGCGGTAGCGTTCGTAACCGCAACCCCGCCAGCGGTATAACCAGTGCCACTTACTTCGTTCGTTGCCGAGTAAGCAGTGGTAGATGCGTTTACCGTGGCAGAAGCCAAGTACAGCGCGGCTTTGAAGGTGTCGGCGGTACTGGCAGCACGAATTGGAGCAGTACCAAAATTATGCGTAGCCGTCAGCACTTCTTGCATGAACGAAGTGCACATGGATTGAGTATTAGGCATTTCAAGTTCCTTTCTTTAACCAAAAGACGCTGTTTCAGCGCCAGCAGACATAGGAGGTTTTTTCAACTGAACGTGTACAGAGCGGTGTACAAGTTCCCCATCCAACCAATACTCGACCCAAGCCGTGTATTCGTGGTAATTATCGACAAATCCCTCTTTGCATTCAAGCAAGGATTCATCTATTTCACCTTTGGTAGTTGTGATCAAACCCATTTTTTCTCCTTATACCCCAGTAGGGATAACTGAACCCGTAAACGTATACGTCCCAGTATGGCTCAGACGAACCCACGGGGCTGCATACACCTTGATCCCGTTCTCACGACACATTGCACAGAAGGCGTAATCTTCTGTCAATTGCTTGTTAAT
>SXGQ01123399.1_pt1 | contig 10970 bp, 10 predicted proteins | sample 3178371 | NCBI WGS metagenome assembly SXGQ01 (sample SAMN11356859, study PRJNA531348) | freshwater metagenome | isolation source: freshwater sample F1-20 | place: China: Fuxian Lake, Yuxi | collected 2017-12-25 | reverse complement strand
GTCGGCGATGATTTTAGCCATTGTTGGTCTTTCACCCTAAACAAGTCAGTGTCGGGTTGGGAAGTAGAGAGTAACACTCCCGCGTTCCACGTGGAACACAAATGGGCTCGGGGTTCCGAACCTCTGAACCGCGGCTAAACCCTGGTTTTGCTGAGAACCACCAGTTTGCTACGCAGAGCGTCAACAAGTGGGTAACTGGCCATCCACGCCCGCGGCGGTGGCGGTTCGGTTTCAACAGTGCTCGTGCCCGAGCCACGGAAGAGAAAGATCTTTCCGCCAGGACGAAGAAACGCCTGCAGGGTCAGCAGCGTCCGTGTCTCGATGCGAACGGCGCGCACCGACACCAGGTCGAGCGCCTCGTGAAGCTCGGCACGCGGCAGCAACTCCTCGAAGCGGGCGGTTTCGACTTCGGCTTCGCGAAGGCCCAAGGTGCGGACCGCCTCCCTGAGAAACACGGCCTTCCGCATCTTCACTTCGACCATGCGCACGTGGAGGCTGGGACTGGCCAACTTGAGTGGAATGGCTGGCGAGCCGCCGCCGGAGCCGGCATCAAGCAGCGTCCGCGCGTTCTCTGGGACGTAACGCGCCGCGACCACCGGTTCAATCAGGAGGCGGTCGATGGCTTCGTCTTCCCCGCCAGGCGTCAACCGGAACGCCGTGAGGTTGATCTTGGCGTTCCACTTCGTCAGCAGCTGATAGTAGGTTTCGAGGCCGTCAGCGAGTGCCGGCTCGAGCGTGATGTCGGCCGCCCTGGCCCGCCGCTTCAGCCGCTCGCGAAACTCTCGATTCGACACAACTGAAGTATTAGCCACAGAGGACACAGAGGACACAGAGAACTTCTTTCCAAATGCAGAACACGATGGCTATCGCGCATCTGGCATTTGGAAAGTATTAGCTCTGTGTCCTCTGTGTCCTCTGTGGCTAGAAACGGTTGAGGTAGGCGCCGACCACGGCGACGGCGGCTGGCGTCACGCCGGGGATGCGCTGGGCTTGGCCGAGGGTTTCTGGACGGGCTTCTGAGAAGCGCTGGACCATCTCGCGCGAGAGGCCGGGGACGCGCTCGAAGGGGAAGGCGTCGGGAATGCGCCGGCGCTCGGCATGCTGCGCTCGCTCGACGGCCTGCTCCTGCCGCTGCAGATATCCCTCGTACTTGACGGCGGTCTCGACCGACGACACGTCGAGCAACTCGTCCAGGGGTGTCGTCTCCATGGCGACCTCCCCGCTGGCCATCAGGCACTTCAGGGTGAGTTCCGGCCGCCTGAGGGCCTGGGAGGCGGGCATACGGGCGCCGCCCTCGACTCGTACCCAACTGCGCTGAAGCCGGTCAACGTTGAGGTCGTATCGGGTCCTGCGACCACAGAAGCGCTCCCAGCGGGTGTCATCCACCAGGCCCAGGTCGCGACCCTTCGGCGTAAGCCGCAGGTCGGCATTGTCGGTCCTGAGCAACAACCGATACTCGGCCCTTGATGTGAACATCCGGTATGGCTCGAGACAGCCCTTGGTGACCAGATCGTCAACCATGATGCCCAGATAGGCTTCGTTCCGGCCCAGCACGAGCGGAGGGAGGCCTGCGACAGACTGCGAGGCGTTGATGCCCGCGAGCAGGCCCTGTCCGGCGGCCTCCTCGTAGCCCGACGTCCCGTTGATCTGCCCGGCGAAAAACAGGCCGCCCACTTTATGGGTTTCAAGCGACGAACGAAGCTCCGTGGGCTGGACGAAGTCGTACTCCACGGCATAGCCAGGCCGCAGCATCTCGGCCGACTCCAGCCCTGGGAGGGCCCGAATCAGCTCCCGCTGGGTCTCAGCCGGCAGGCTCATCGAGAAACCGTTGACGTAGATTTCTTCGACGTCCAACCCCTCGGGCTCAAGGTAAATCTGGTGGCGCTCCCGATCAGGGAAACGCATCACCTTGTCTTCAAGCGAGGGGCAGTAGCGGGGACCAACACCGGCAATCTGGCCGTTGTAAAGCGGGGAGGCCTCGATGTTGTCTCGGACCAGTTGGTGGACCCGATCAGTGGTGTACAGGAGGTGGCAGACCGCCTGGTTCGAGGGCGGGTGGTTCGCGGTAAACGAAAAGGGAATGGGCTCGGAATCGCCGTGTTCCACGTGGAACACCCCACTTTTCACACCGCCCGCGAAATCAATCGACTTCCTGGCAAGCCGGGGAGGCGTCCCGGTCTTCAAGCGGCCCCAGCGCACGCCGAGCCCCTTGATCGACTCCGCCAGGTCCCGCGAAGGCGGCTCGTCCGCCCGGCCGGCCGGCCGCTGCTCCCGGCCAATATGAATCAGGCCGTTCAGGAACGTTCCTGTGGTGATCACCAGCGAGCGGCAGCGAAAGACGGTTCCATCCTCCAGCGACAAGCCGGAAACGAGGCCAGCCTCGACAATCACTCGCCCGGCCCGGCCAATAATCCAGTGGATATTCGGCTCAGCTTCAAGTGCCGCACGCACCCAGGCGGCATAACGCGGCTTGTCGGCCTGCGCCCGCGGCGACCACACCGCCGGTCCGCGGCTCCGGTTGAGCAATTTGAATTGTATTCCCGTAGCGTCGATTGCGCGGCCCATCAATCCACCCAGCGCATCGATCTCGCGAACCAGATGTCCCTTCGCCGTCCCGCCAACCGCCGGATTGCAGGGCATGTGCGCCACGGTTTCTCGACTGAGCGTGCACAGGCCAACGCTCCGCCCCAACCGAGCCGCCGCCCAGGCCGCCTCGACGCCAGCGTGCCCGGAGCCGATGACGATTACATCTAATTCACTTATCATTAATATCTAATCGATAATCATTATGCGATGGGTGCCGCTCGCCCATTCTCCCACGGGCACGCGCCGACCACTCGCCATCCGTTTCCGCACTCGCTCCAGACGGCTGTCAACCCGCTGCTCAGGCCCGACCTGTTGATCCCGGCCTTCGCGGCGAGTTGTCTGTAAGTAAACTGCCCGCCGGGGCGCTGTTGATTCCCTCTGTCCAAACAGAAATCGGTCGCCCCGGCTCCCGCCGACTTGCGCTCGTGCCCCACCGGACGGCGCGCGGCCGACGCACGGCACGCGCGGTGCGCGGGCGGTGTGGCACGAAGTGAGCCTTCGACCGACGCCGACGAAGCTTGTTTGCCGACAAATCGACCGGAGGCTACGCAGGCGTCTGCTTGGCACTACATGCTTGGCTCTGCGCTTAATTCGCCGAGGGAGATTTGACCGGCGAGGGAGAGCGAACGGAGGGCCATACCGCCCGCGCACCGCAACAACCGTGATCGCGGCCCCTGTGATGGGGTCAGACCCCTACTTGCCGATGCAGAACTTCGCGAAGATGTGGTGAAGCAAATCGTCGCTTGTGCGTCGGCCCGTGATCTCCTGCAGGGCATGCGCCGCTTCCTGGAGATCGAGCAGCGGAAACTCCTCGGAAACCTCGCCCTCGAGCGCCTCGGTCGCGCGAATCAGCGCGGCGCGGGCGCGTTCGAGCAGCGCCGTGTGGCGGACGTTGGTGACGGTGAGTTGGTCGCGCGTATCAGCCAGCCCTGCAGGGTTGCCTCCACCGTTGAGTACGTCCGCGATCGCCGCGATCAGATCATCGAGGCCGGCGCCCGTGCGTGCCGAAATCGCGACGCCGGGTTCAGTGACGACCGCGGCGAGATCCGATTTATTCAGCACTACCACCCGGGGCTGATCAGACGTTTCGGCGAGGATGCCGCGGTCCTCGCCCGTCATCTCCCGCGAACGGTCGAGCACCACCAGCACCAAGTCGGCCACGCCGAGCGCGTCCCGCGTGCGGGCTACGCCCTCCTGCTCGACGACATCGCTCGTCTCGCGGACACCGGCCGTGTCAATCAGCACCAGCGACAACCCGCCTATGTCGGCGCGCTCGGTCAGCATGTCGCGCGTCGTGCCCGGAATGGCCGTCACGATCGCGCGCTTGGTATTGAGCAGCGCGTTGAACAGGCTCGACTTCCCCACGTTCGGCGCGCCGACAATCGCCACCTGCGCGCCTTCGCGCACCAGGCGTCCGCGGGCGGATTGCTCGAGTAGTTGCTCGAGGCGCGCCGTGATCGCCGCCAGTGACGCCCGCGCCTCGGCGGCGCCCACAAAGTGGTACCCCTCGTCCGGGAAATCAAGCGACGCCTCGAGCTTGGCGATCACATCAAACAGGTCGCGCTCGATCGCGCCGATCGCCGCGGTCAGCGTGCCCTCGAGCTGATCGAACGCCGCTCGTGCCTGAAGGGGCGTGACCGCGTCAATCAGGTCCGCGACCGCCTCGGCCTGGACCAGATCCAGCTTGCCGTTCAGGAACGCGCGCAGCGTGAACTCGCCCGGCTCGGCCAGCCGTGCGCCGGCGGCCATGGCCCGGCGCAGGACGGAAGCAAGGACAACAGGGCTGCCGTGCGCCGAGATTTCGGCGACGTCTTCGCCCGTGTAGGAGTAAGGGTTGGGAAAGACGGTGATAACGACTTGATCCCCGGTCCGGCTAAAGCCGGACGCCACGTCGATCCTGGCGAAGGTGGCGTGGCGCGCCTTGAACGGCTTGTCGCGACCGACGAGCTCGGCGGCTATTCGAGGCGCGTCGGGGCCACTGATGCGGATGACGCCGAGCCCCCCCCGTCCCGCGGGAGTGGCAATGGCGACGATGGTGTCGGACGTGGAGAACATGCGACTCCCGGTCCCCGACTCCCGGACTGGTTACTTGACGGAAATGATGACCGTCTTCTCGAAGGCGTCGCCAATGCTCTCGGACGTCACCTTGTCGACCTCGGCCACCGCGAGGTGGACGATGCGGCGTTCGTAGGGATTGAGGGGCCCAATTTCCTGCGCCAGGCCGCTGTCCTTGGCCTTGCCGGCCAGGAAAATCGCCATCTGCTTCAGCTCATCGTCCTTGCCCTTGCGGTAACCCATGCAGTCGACCACCAACCGGCGGCCCTCGGCGGCCTCGTGACGGTAGATGGCCGAGACGATGTGCTGTAGCGCGGCCAGGGCTTCGCCCTGCCGGCGGATCAGGACGTTACCGTCTTCGCCGTTCAGGTTGATGCGCACGCCGTCGGGCATCTCTTCAGCCGACGCCTCGAGATCAAGGTCCATCGCGTCGACGACCTTCTGGACGAATTCGGTAATGTCGGTAGTGGCCATAGTCGGTCCGCTATTTTGCGATCTTCTTTGCCGGCGCGCCAATCAAATAGTTGGTCGCATACTGCTGCCCGATGGTCCACACCGTGCTGACCAGCCAGTAAATCACCAGGCCGCTCGGGAACGACAGCGACATAAAGGTGAACATGATCGGCATGAACATCATGATCTTCTGCTGGGTCGGGTCAGCCGTGGTCGGCGTCATCTTGGTCTGCCAGAACTGCGCCACGCCCATCAGCACCGGGCTGATGAACAGCGGATCGGGCGCCGACAGGTTAGTGATCCAGCCGAAGAAGTGCGCGCCGCGAATCTCGATGGCCACCGACAGCATGGCGTAGAACGCAAACAGGAACGGCATGGTCAGCAGCATGGGCACGCAGCCGCTGGCCGGGTTCACGCCCTTGGTCTTGTAGAGCTCCATGACCTCGGTGTTCATCTTCTGCCGCTCGGGGTCGGTGATCTTGTACTTGGCGTAGCGATCCTGGATCGCCTTCATCTGCGGCTGCAGCTCCTGCATCTTCTTCATCGACACCACGCTCTTGTGGCGGAGCGGGAACATCGCGAGGTTGATGAGGATGGTCAGGACGACAATCGCCCAGCCCCAGTTGCCGATGTAGTTGTGGACCCACTGCAGCGCGCTCAGCAGCGGCACCGCCAGCCACGAGAAGATGCCGAAGTGAATGGAGCGGACCAGTTCGGGATCGACCGCCCGGAGATCGTTGAACGCCTTCGGCCCGAAAAAGAACCGCGACCCGGCCGGCGGCGCCTGGTGGCGCACCGCGTAGGTCATGTAGGTGGCAAAGCGCGCCGGCTCGTTGGCGATCGGCACGTTGACCGGGGCGTAGTCGACGCGGAACGGCACCGGCGAGGTCTCGTTCAGCAGCAGCGAGGCAAAGTAGTGGTCCGACACGCCCGCGTAGCGGAACGACCCTTCCCGCGAGCCCGCGGCGCTCGGCGGCACCCGCTCCACGTCGCCGTCCATGTAGATCATGGGCTGCGCCGGCACGACGCTATTGGGCGAGAAGAACGATGACGGCGGCCGGCGCGCGATCTCGTCGCCAAGTCCGGCGCCCCAGTGGATCACCGGGTTCAGCCGCGCCTGGCCCAGCTGCACCACCGTAGTGAAGGTCACCAGGTAGCCGGCCGGATCGAGGGCAAACGTCTTGGTGACGCTCAAGCCGTCTGAGGCCGACATCTCGAACGTCAGCGTCTGCGGCGAAGACGAGGCGTCTAGGTCGCCCGGTGCGCTCACCTTGTAAAGCGCGTTGTTGATGCGCTCGGTGACGGCCGGGTCATCCACGACGAGCGAGAACGGCTTCACCGCATCGGGGCCAATGCTCTGCGGGACCAGGTCGAGCGGAGTGCCGTCTTCGTTGCGATACTCCTTCAGCACCCAATGCAGCAGACGGCCACCGCGGTTGGTGAACGTCGCGCGCACGGTCGTGGTCTCGACCACGACCTCGCGGTCGGCGGTCTCGCCTACCCATAGGGCGGGTGAGGCGGGGGGGGCAATGCCCGCAACCGCGGCCCCCGCGGCCGGGGCTGCCGCCACGGCGGCCGGAGCTGTCGCTGTCTGGCGGGCGGGCGGGGCTATCGCCGCCATTGACCCTGGCGCCGCCGTGCCGGAGGCTTGCCCCGCCGGCGCTCCACTCTGGGATGCAGGTGGAGCGGTATCTGGGGGAGGCATCACAAAGCGCTGAAACAGGAACAGCACCAGGAATGACAGGGTTATGGCGATTAAGACTCTGCGTTCCATTGGGGACTTCGATGATCTCGTGGTCTGATGATTTGGAGTGGGTGATTTACGAGTGCGGGACCGGATCGTAGCCGTGACCGCCGAACGGGTGGCAGCGGCACAGTCGCTTCGCACCCAGCCAGCCGCCGCGAACGACGCCGTGGCGCGTGATCGACTCGGTCATGTAATCGGCGCAGCCAGGCATGTAGCGGCAGCTGCCGGCAAAGAGCGGCGAGAGCACGATCTTGTATCCGCGGATCAACACAAGCGCGATGCGGGCGGGCCTCGTCATACAGGGCCCGTCCGGAAAGAGTTCGGGCTCGACGAAGTCGGACCTGAACGAGTCGAACGGGCCAGCAGGGACAGGAACTCGGCTTCGACGCGAGCATAAGGTGCGGTGATCATTTCACGGCGGGGCACGACCACCACGTCGATCGCGCCGGCCGGCTTATGGTGACGAAACAGCTCGCGGGCAAGCCGCTTGGCCCGGTTGCGCTCGACCGACGCCCCCATTTTACGGGTCGCGGCAATGCCAAGACGCGCCGGTCCAGCCTGGCGCTCCCTCGTGAACATGGTCATGAGGCGGCCGGACCGCTTTAAACCTGTCTTGTAAATGAGTTCGAAGTCGGCCCGCTTGCGAACATGCTCCGACGGGCGAAACCTTGCCGGCTTGAGGACTTGGGGGCTTGGGGGTTTGGAATTCATTATCTCCGTATGTCCCCCTAAGCTCACAAGGCCCCTAGGCCCGCTGATCACTTCTCGTCTGACACCGTGAGCCGCTTGCGGCCCTTGGCGCGGCGGCGCTTTAGAACCTGCCGGCCGTCCTTGGTTGCCATACGAACCAGAAAGCCGTGCGTCTTCGCTCGGCGCCGGGTATTGGGTTGAAACGTACGCTTGCCCTTCTTAGATCTCGCCATATTCTCCTCAGTCGAACCTACGATTATGTTCCGCTAACTCCTTCCCTGTAAAGGGTGTTCGGCATGTTAGAGTGAGCGTTCGCCAAAGCGACCTCCCCAGGAGATTTCCACACCTGTGGAAAAGCTTGTGGAAAATCCAGGCGGACCGTAACTCTAAGTCCTTTATAGTCAATTTCTTGCAGTGATGCCCAGCACGACCATATGGGACCAGGTCCTCAGTCGTATCGAGGATCAGGTCGGCCGGCATAGTTTCTCGACCTGGTTCAAGCCCACGACGCTACTGGCGGATGCGGGCCAGACCCTTTCCATCCGCGTCCCGAACCTGCTGTTCGTCGAATGGCTGCCCAAGCACTACTCGGTCGTGCTGGCCGAGGCCATGCGCGAGGTCGGCCGCCCCGACGCCAGGCTGGTGTTCGTGCCGGATGGGGCCGGTGGGGCGGCGGCTCCCGGTGGAGGCGACCCTTCGGGGTTGCCGGAAGCGGCCGACAGCCAAGACGACCCTCAAGGGTTGCCTCCACGGGTCCAGGCCACAAACTCGGAGCCTGAGCCGCTGCGCGCCGGCAGCCTCATCCCCCGCTACACCTTCGACACCTTCATCGTCGGGCCCTCGAACCAGTTCGCGCATGCGGCTTGCCGGGCGGTAGCGGAAACGCCGTCACGGTCGTATAACCCGCTGTTCATTCATGGCGGCGTCGGCCTGGGCAAGACGCACTTGATGCACGCGATCGGGCACTACGTGGTGCAGCACCATCCTGGGCTGGTGCTCACCTATATCTCGTCCGAGCGGTTCATGAACGAGATGATCAACGCCGTCAGGTTCGATCGCATTCTCGACTTCCGCTCGCGGTATCGCAGCGTGGACGTGCTGCTGGTAGACGACATCCAGTTCGTTTCGGGCAAGGAAGGCACGCAGAACGAGTTCTTTCATACCTTCAACGCCCTGCACGACGCGCAGAAGCAGATTGTGATCAGCAGCGACCGGCCTCCGCATGAAATCCCGGCGCTCGAGGAACGGCTGCGTTCGCGTTTCGAGTGGGGATTGATCGCCGACATCCAGTCGCCCGACCTCGAGACGAAGGTCGCCATCCTGAAGAAGAAGGCCGAGGGCGAGGCCTTGCTGTTGCCCGATCACGTGGCGATGTACATGGCGGCGCGCATCAAGTCGAACATCCGTGAACTCGAAGGGTCGCTGATTCGCCTGATTGCCTATGCCTCGCTCACGAGCAAGCCGCTGACAATCGAACTGGCCCAGGACGTCTTGCGCAACGTGATCGACCACGACGAAAAGGCCGTGACGATCGAGCAGATCCAGAAGTTCGTGGCCGAGTATTACCAGATGAAGCCGGCCGAGATCCGCTCGCGCAATAACTCAAAATCGGTGGCGATGCCGCGGCAGATTGCGATGTACCTGTGCAAGGCGTTGACGCACGCGTCGCTGCCTGAAATCGGCCGCAGTTTCGGCGGCAAACACCACTCGACGGTGATCCATTCGATCAAGAAGGTCGAGGAAATGCGGAAGAAAACGCCTGAATTCGACCAGCAGATCAAGAACCTGTTGGACCAATTCAAGTGATGCCAGGAAGAACGGAACTTCAGGTCCGCCCTCGTCCACCGGGCTTTTCCACAACCTTCAGTGTGCATGGTTTGCGGATACCTGAGGATTGGGCGAAAGCCCCCCGTTGTCGCGTCCGGCAACCCGCACTTTACCCACAGAAATATTCACAGTTTAAATAATTGGACAATAAGGGTTTATACCCGCTCGAAATTTCATAAACAGGACCTACTTCCTGTATACTTTCTTGTCTTCGCCTATTCTCTAATTCTAAGAAGGTAGCCGCGCTATGGAACTGGTCGCCAGGAAAGCCGATCTTGTGCGGGAACTGCAATTTTTTCAGCAGATCGTCGAGCGCAAGAACACGATTCCAATTCTGGCGAACGTGCTGCTCGAAGCGTCGGGCAACGAACTCACGTTGCTCGCCACCGATCTCGAAGTCGCGCTACGCAGCCGCTGTGAGGCTGCCGTAAGCAAGCCTGGCGCGGTCACGCTGCCGGCCAAGAAATTCTACGAGGTTGTGCGCTCGTTGCCGGACGGCGACGTCAACATTGAAACCGACAAGGGCGGCACCACCGTCAAAGTTTCGGGCGGGCAGTTCAGTTCGAAGATGCCGACGCTGCCCCGCGAAGACTTTCCGAGCCTGCCAGAGGCCGGCGGCGGCGCCAAGGCCACCATCAAGGGCAAGTCGCTCAAGCAGATGGTTTCGTTGACACAGTTCGCCATCACCGGCGAAGACACGCGGTACTACCTGAACGGCGCGCAGTTCGTGTTGCGGGCCGACAGCATGACGTTTGTAGCGACCGACGGTCATCGCCTCGCCCTGGTCAACGTCAACCACGAGGGCGCCAAGGGCGACGACATCAAGGCAATCCTGCCGCGCAAGACGCTGGCGGAACTGGGCCGCCTGCTGGCCGACAGCGACGTCGACGTGAAATACGAGCGCGGCGAGAATCACCTGTTCTTCGAGATCGGTCCGCGCCTGCTGATCTCGCGCATGATCGATGGGCAGTTCCCGGCCTACGAAAAAGTCATTCCCAAGGGCAACGACAAGCACGTCGAGTTCGAGCGTGACCGGCTGACGCAGGCCGTCAAGCGCGTCGCCATTTTGTCGAACGAACGGTCGCGGGCGGTGAAAATGATTCTCGACAAGGGCAAGGTCGAGGTCACGTCGAGCAGTCCCGAGTTCGGTGAAGCGCGCGAGCCCATTGCCATTGAATACAACGGGCCCTCGCTCACCATCTGCTTCAACGCTCAGTACGTGCTCGACTTCCTGGCGGTCGTGGAAACGGAAGTCGTGGCGCTCGAGCTGAAGGACGAAGTCAGCCAGGCCGTCATGAAACCCGTCGGCGCCGATGGCTACGACTACACCTACGTCATCATGCCGATGCGCGTTTGACGTAAGACGCGGGTCTGTCGACCCGCCTCTACGATCGCAGCTGATAACACCGATTAAACATGTCGCAAACGGATCAACCAGAGAACCAAGCCGGTCTGGGCGGCGCGAACGGGAACGCCAGCAACGGAAACGCCGACTACGGCGCCGAGAGCATCAAGGTCCTCGAGGGTCTTGAAGCGGTCCGCAAGCGCCCGGCGATGTACATCGGCTCCACGGGGCCGGCCGGCCTGCATCACCTCGTCTACGAAATCGTCG
>SXGQ01566100.1_pt1 | contig 10971 bp, 6 predicted proteins | sample 3178371 | NCBI WGS metagenome assembly SXGQ01 (sample SAMN11356859, study PRJNA531348) | freshwater metagenome | isolation source: freshwater sample F1-20 | place: China: Fuxian Lake, Yuxi | collected 2017-12-25 | reverse complement strand
TCCCTCGCCGGCCTCCCCGACCGGCTCGCCCGCCTGGCCACCCACGGCCACGTGCGGGTCAGCGACGACGACCTCCGCGACGCCGTCGCCGGCCGCACCGTACTGCTGACCGGCGCGTCGTACGGCATCGGCGAGGCGACCGCCCGCCGGCTGGTCGGCGCGGGCGCCACCGCCCTGCTCGTCGCGCGGACCGCCGAGCGCCTGGACGAACTGGTCGCCGACCTCAACGGGACCGCGGACGACGGGCGCGCCGTCGCGCTGCCGTGTGACCTCACCGACTTCGACGCCGTCGGCGCGCTGGCCGACCGCGTCCTCGCCGAGCACGGCGCGCCGGACGTCGTCGTCAACAACGCCGGCAAGTCGATCCACCGCTCGATCGCCGCCTCGGCCGACCGGTTCCACGACTTCCAGCGCACGATCGACATCAACTACCTCGCACCGGTCCGCCTCACGCTGCCGCTGCTGCCGGCGATGCGCGAGCGCGGTTCCGGCCACCTGGTGAACACGTCGACCTGGGGCGTGTACGGCATGCCGATCGCGCCCGCCTGGTCGGCGTACCTCGCCTCGAAGGCGGCGTTCGACACGTGGGTGCGCTGCGTCGCGCAGGAGATCCGCCCCGACGGGGTGACGGCCACCACGGTCCACATGGGGCTCGTCCGCACGCGCATGGCGTCCTCGGCGGTCACCAAGGGCATGCCCGCGATGACGCCGGAGGAAGCCGCGCACATCATGTGCCACGCGATCGTCAAGCGCCCGCGCCTGGCCGGCCCGTGGTGGGCGGGCCCCGCGGACGTCATGACCAACCAGGTGTTCCGCGGCCCGACCGAGGCGCTGCACAGCCGGCTGTTCGCCGAGAGCGAGAAGCGCGGCTGGGGGATGGGCGGCTACCCCGGCTGAGGGACCGGCGCCGGCGAGCTACCCGCCTGCGTCTCCCGGCGCCGGCCGGATGCGGAAGACCGGGTAGTCGGCGGCCACCGCGTCGAACTGCGCCGGCGGCGCGTCCGGATCCACCGGGATGTGCGGCCGAGCTCCCGGGGCGAGCTGCAGGTAGCGCTGAAGGATCGGGCCGCGCGCCGCCGGGTCGACCTCCTCGAGGAGCACGTCCTCGCGGCGGCCGTGTCGCAGCACCGCGCGGCCGCCCGCGGCGCGGACGTTCGCGACCCAGTTCGCGCCCTGCCCGAGCATCGCCACGAGGTAGCGCTCACCCTCATGGTCGGCGACGACGACCGGGAACGCGAGCCGCCGGCCGCTCCGCCGCCCGCGGACCTCCAGGCTGTAGAGCTGCTCCGGTGACCGTCCGGCTGCAGCCAGCCGGCTCCAGAGCGCGTTCATGACCCTGGCCGCGCGGTTCGGGCGGCCACCCTTGTAGAGCCAGGTGTCGAGCTGGTGCGGCATCCGCTGAAGCTACTCGCTCAGCCCCGTGCTCGCGTGCCTTCGTCGACGTGCCCGACGTTTCCGGACAGGACAAACCGGAAAGGAGCGTGCCCATGATCCGCACCTCCCACCTCCTCGCTGCCCTCGCGGGCACCGCGGCCATGACGGCCGCGATCCCCGCCTCCGCCGGTGCCGCCACCGTCACCCTCGACAAGGCCTGCTACGGCAAGGTCCCGCTCGGCGGTTCCGAGCCCGTGGTCGCCACGATCACCGGCGGCACGCCGGGTGGGCGCTTCCAGCTGATCTTCTCGGTGCCGGGCAAGGCGTCCGGGACGGCGGGATCGCAGAGCGGCGACTTCGACGCTGCCGGGAACGCCGTCGTCACCTACCAGGGCATCCGCCCGCCGCGGACCACGATCAACCCGAGCAAGGGCCAGACGATCAACGTCTCGATCACCGACTACGCGGCAGGCGGGGTGGAGCAGCCGGCCGGGTCCTTCAAGGTCTCGACGATCTCGATGAGCGTCGCGAGGAAGCCGAGCAACCCGCGGTCGCGGCGCGCGGTCAAGGTGTCGGCCACGCCGTTCGCCGGCCAGACGCTCTACGGCTTCATCACCAAGCCGGACAGCACCCGGGTGCTGAAGAAGTTCCGGGTCGGCAAGGCCAACGAGTGCGGGTACGCCGAGCGACGGGCGGTCGTCGCGCCGCGCAGCTACCGGACCGGGAGCTACCGGCTGTACATCAACCCGGGCAGCCGGCTGAAGAAGAGCGAGGCTGTCTGGTCGTCGTTCCGGATCTTCCGGCGGGCGTTCTAGCGCGCCTTGGTCGCGGTGAGCGGCAGATTGACGTTGCCAGAGCGACGTCGATCTGCCGTTCGGCGCGCATGCCGGGTCAGGCGGTCGCGCGGGTCACCGCGATGTGCAGCTCGCGGCCCTCGATCGTCGCCGTCGTGCCATTCGACGCGTCGTTGTACGCGACGCTCGTCGCCAGCGTCTCGCCCGTCACGTAGGCCTCGTGGTCACGAATCGCCGCGAGCAGGCCGTCGTCACCGCCGAGCGTCAACGCGATCCGGTCCTCGACCTCCAGGCCCGCGTCCTTGCGCGCGTTCTGGATCGCGCGCACGGCGTCGCGCGCCAGGCCCTCGCGGCGCAGCTCGTCGTCGAGCGTGAGGTCCAGCGCCACCGCGTGGGAGCCCTCGCGTTCCAGCTGGTAGCCCTCGAGCGGCTGCATCGCCAGCGAGAGGTCGGCCTCGCCCAGGTTGTGGTCGCGCCCCTCGATCGAGATGCCGATCGTCTCGCCCGCGCGCAGCGCGCTCGCCACCGACACCGGGTCGAGCGCCGCCACCGCGGCGGCGACCTGCGGCATCGCCTTGCCGAACTTCGGGCCGAGCGCGCGGTAGTTGGGCTTGACCTCGTAGGAGCCGAGCTCGTCGGCCTCCTCGACGAAGCGCAGCTCCTTGACGTTGAGCTCGTCGCGCACGACGTCAGCCAGGCGCTCGATCGCCGACCGCTCGCGGCCCGCCGCGACCACGACGGCCTCGCGCAGCGGCTGACGGATCTTGATCTTCGCCGCACCCCGAGCCGAGAGGCCCAGCCGCACGGTCTCGCGCGCGATCGACATCGCGAACTCGAGGTCCTCGTCGCGCGCTGCGGTATCGGCGACGGGGAAGTCGCACAGGTGCACGGACGGCTCGGACCCGTCGAGGTTCTCGTAGATCGCGTCGGCGATGAACGGCGTGAACGGCGCGAGCAGCTTCGACACGTCGAGCAGCACGTCGCGCAGCGTCGACAGCGCCGCCGGGTCGCCGTCCCAGAACCGGCGCCGCGACCGGCGGACGTACCAGTTGGAGAGATCGTCGACGAATGCGGCGATCGCGCGGCCCGCGAAGGTCGCGTCGTAGGCCTCCAGGCGGTCGCCGACCTCGGCGGTCGTCGCGGCCAGCCGCGAGCGGATCCAGCGGTCGAGCTCGGTCTCCTCGGCATCCGACGGAACCGTGCCGTCCCACTCCGACGCATTCGCGTAGAGCGCAAAGAACCCGTACGTGTTCCACAGCTGGCGCAGGAAGAGCCGCACGCCCTCGCCGATCGCCTCCATCGAGAACCGGTAGCCGTCCCACGGCTGCTTGCTCGTGAAGAAGTACCAGCGCAGCGCGTCGGCGCCGAAGCGGTCGATGGGCTCGGAGGGGACGACGATGTTCCCCTTCGACTTGCTCATCTTCTGGCCGTCCTCGTCGAGGATCAGGCCCAGGCAGACGACGTTGTCGTACGGCGCCTCGTCGCGGAGCAGCACGCTGATTGCCAGCAGCGAGTAGAACCAGCCGCGGGTCTGGTCCAGCGCCTCGCAGACGAAGTCGGCGTGCGCGTGGCGCTCGTACTCCGCCACCCCGGTGTGCGGCGCGCCCCACTGCGCGAACGGCATCGCGCCGGAGTCGAACCACACGTCGATGACCTCGGGGACGCGCGTCGCCGTCTTGCCCGTGGTCGGCGACGGGAAGGTGACGTCGTCGACGTACGGCCGGTGCGGGTCGTCGAGCTTGACGCCGGACAGCGACTCCAGTTCCGCGAGCGACCCGACCACCGTGATCGACCCCTCCTCGCAGCGCCAGACCGGCAGCGGCGTGCCCCAGTACCGCTCGCGCGACAGCGCCCAGTCGACGTTGTTCGACAGCCAGTCGCCGAAGCGCCCGTGCTTGATGTGCGGCGGGTGCCACCCGACCTGCTCGTTGGCGGCGAGCAGGTTCTGGCGCAGCTGCGACGTCTTGATGTACCAGGACGGCTTGGCGTAGTAGAGGAGCGCGGTGCCGCACCGCCAGCAGTGCGGGTAGGAGTGCTCGTAGTCCTCGGCACGCAGCAGCTTGCCGCGGCGGCGCAGGTCGTCGATCAGGTCGTCGTTCGCGTCGCGCACCGCGACGCCCTCGTACTTGCCGATCCGCTCGTCGTACGTCCCGTCGAGCTTGACCGGGTTGACGACTGTCAGGCCGTACTGGAGACCCAGCTGGTAGTCGTCCTCGCCAAACGCGATGGCGGTGTGCACGACGCCCGTGCCGTCCTCGGCGGTGACGAAGTCGGCGAGCAGGATCGTGTGGCCGCGCTCGCCGTACTCCTTGGCGGGCAGGAACGGGAACGGCGGCTCGTAGCGCACGCCGTCGAGCGCGGCGCCGGGGAAGCGGTCGATGATCTGGGCGTCCTCGCCGAGGACCTTCTCGACCAGGGCCTCCGCGAGGATCACGGGCGCCTCGAGCGCGCCCGTCTTCGCGCGGACGTAGATCAGCTCCGGGTGCACCGCGGCGGCGGCGTTCGAGACGAGCGTCCACGGCGTCGTCGTCCACGCCAGCAGCTCGTCGCCGCGCTGTGCCGGCCCGCCGTCCTCGATGACCGGGAACCGGACGTAGACCGACGGATCGATGACGTCCTTGTACCCCTGCGCGACCTCGTGCGACGACAGCGCCGTCCCGCAGCGCGGGCAGTACGGGACCACGCGATGGCCCTCGTAGAGCAGGTCCTTCTCGTGGATGGTCTTCAGCGCCGCCCAGACCGACTCGACGTACGACGCGTCCATCGTCCGGTACGCCGCGTCGAGATCGACCCAGAACCCGATCCGCTCGGTGAGCCTGTCCCAGTCCTCGAGGAACTCGCTGACGCTCTCCCGGCACTTCGCGTTGAACTCCGCGATGCCGTACTCCTCGATCTCCGCCTTGTTCGTGATCCCGAGCTGCTGCTCGACGGCGATCTCGACCGGCAGGCCGTGGCAGTCCCAGCCGCCCTTGCGCGTGACGTGCTTGCCGCGCATGGTCTGAAAGCGGGGGAAGATGTCCTTGAAGACGCGGCTCAGGACGTGGTGTGTTCCCGGGCGCCCGTTCGCCGTGGGCGGGCCCTCCCAGAAGACGAACTCGTCCGCGCCTTCGCGGCGGCGCATCGACTCCTGGAAGACGTCGCGCTCCTTCCACCGAGCGAGGACCTCGTGCTCGAGGTCGGGGAAGGACTGGTTGGGGTCGACAGGCTGGAAGGACACGGGCGGACGATTCTAGGTCCAGCCGCGCCCGCGTAGTCCGGCGAGGAGCTCACCCGTCGCGTTCACCGGCACGCGGATGCGATCGGTGCCGCGCACCGCCGCGTCGTCGACCGGGCGGGTGGCGGCCTCATAGCGCGCGTCGAGCGCCGCCAACTGGACCCGGAACGGGTCGTCGCCGTGCAGGCCGGCGCACCTCTCGTGCAGGTCGACGTGGACGTCGAGGTCGTTCGTGTAGTCGTCGATCCCGCCCTCGTAGCCGCGCTCGATCTCGCCGACGATCCCCGCCCACATCGCGAGGCGATCCTCGATCTTGCGCCGCTCGGCGCTCGTGTCGCGTTCCCAGGGCCACCGCACGGGCGCATGGTGACAGGCAGCGCTCCGGATTTCCCTGTGTCACGAAGCCGACACAACGGGCCGTCAGCCCACGACGCACCACCGGTTGTCCCTCCAACCGCCACTCCCTCTGGAGGCCACCATGCCACTCCGCCGTCTCACCGCCCTGACCGCCGCAGCCGCCGCCCTCGCACCAGCCGCGGCCGCCCACGCCGCACCAGGCGACACCACCCTCGTCAGCCGTGCCAGCGGCGCGGCGGGCGCGCTCGCCGACAGCACCGTCTTCAGCCCGAAGATCAGCGCAGACGGCTCGACCGTCATGTTCTCCACCCAGGCCGAGAACCTCGGCGGCTTCGACGAGGACGACACCATCGACGTGTACAGCCGCAGCCTGGCGGCCAATCTCACGAGCCTGGTCAGCGCAGGGGACAACCCCATGCCCGCGCTGCCCGACCAGGGGGGCGACGAGCACTCCTCCGGGCAGTCGGTCAGCGCCGACGGCCGCTTCGTCGCGTTCGTCTCGGACTCGACGAACCTCAGCCCCGACGACGAGGATGGTGTCGGCGACGTCTTCGTGCGAGACCGCCTCACCAACACCACTGAGCTCATCAGCCGTGACGACGGCATGGCGGGCGACCCGGCGGACGGCGATTCGCGGCGACCGTCGATCAGCGCAGACGGCCGGTTCGTGGCGTTCGAGTCCGACGCGACGAACCTCAGCAACGCCGACGAGGACGACACATCCGACATCTTCGTCCGTGACCGGCAGCTGCACCAGACCGCGCTCGTCTCCCACCGCGAGCTCGACGGCGGCGACGACGACTCCACCCACCCGGCGATCAGCCCCGACGGGAACACCATCGCCTTCTACTCCCAGGCGACCAACCTCTCCGACCAGGACCTCAACGACGTCACAGACGTATTCGCCCACAACCGTGTGACGTACGACATCGAGCTGGTCAGCCGTGACAGTGCGGGGACCCCGGCGAACGCCGGTCCGAACTCGTCGGCCGCGCTCGCGCTCAGCCATGACGGCAACCGCATCGCGTTCATCAGCGCCGCGACGAACCTCGCGCCCGGAGACGGCCCGAGCGTCGACGTGTTCCTGCGCGACCAGGCCGCCACCGCGACGACGCTCGTCTCCCCGGGCAACGCCGCGTCCTTCCAGCCGGCGATGAGCGCCGATGGGACGAAGGTCGCGTTCCACAGCTACGCGACGAACCTCAGCCCGGACGACACCGACATCGCGGGCGACGTCTATGTGCACGATCTCGCCACGGGTGCGATCTCGCTGGAGAGCCGCACCTCCGCGGGCGTCAAGGCGAACGGTCCCTCGGGCTCGGTGAGCATGACCGCCGACGGGCGCACGATCGCGTATACCTCCACCGCGGCGAACCTCGGGGCCACGGGCCCGACGCAGGCCTTCGTCCGCGAGATCCCGCCGCCGGCCGTGCCCGCCGGTGGCGAAGGATCGACGCCGGGCGGATCGCCACAGAACGCCGGCACCCCCGCCGCGCTGCCCGGCCAGCCGGCGTCCGCGCCCGCCAAGCCCCGCGTGCGCCGCACCGGCAAGCTGCGACTCGGCAAGCAGGCGAGCACGTGCCTGCGGCGTCAGCGCCTCGTGCTGCCGCTGAAGCTCGTGGGCGCGACGCCCGGCGTGCGGATCACGAGCACCCGCGTGCAGGTCCTGGGCAGGAACCGGATCGCGCGGTTCCTCAACCGCAAGACCGCCCGGCGTCCCGTCGTGCGCAAGCTCGGCGGCCGGAAGGTCCGCGTGCACATCATGGCCCGCACCAACCTGGGCCGGACGGTCACGCTGACGAAGACGTTCCGCGCCTGCCGCACCCGGTGAGCGGCTGATCGAACGGACGAACGCGCGGGGAACGATGTTCACCCGCGCGTTACGTCCTGTTCCACGTGCCCGCCCGCCCCGACCCGCTGCGTGCCGCCTTCCTCGTCTGCGACATCGTCGGCGCGACCGCGCTGGCCGACCGCATCGGCGACGAGGCGTGGCTTGATCTGCTCGTCGCCCACCGGGCGCTCGTGCGGGCCGAGGCCGAGCCGCGCGGCGGTGAGGAGGTCGCCTACCGGACCGGCGGGTCGATCCTCGCGTTCACGGGCGGCACCGACGCCGCCGCGCAGTGCGCGATCGCCATCCAACGAGCCTCCGTGGAGCACGCGGTCCGCGTCGGGTTGCACACCGGATCGGCCCTGCGCCACGAGCGGACCGTCATCGGTCGCGCCGTCAACCACGCGTGCCGCCTCGCGGACGCCGCGCAGGCGGGCGAGATCCTCATCAGCCCGCTGGCCGCCGGCGAGGCGGGCGCCCCGACCGAGCCGGTCACGCTGCGCTTCGGCGCCGCCGCCGGACGGCTGCCCGCCCGCCGCCTGGCGTGGGAGCCGCAGCAGCTGCGCGGCCCGCGCCGGTTCGAACGCAGCCCGAACGGTGTGCGGGGGGCCTGCGCATGACGGTGCTCACCACCCCTTCGGGGAGTGGACACGGTGCGCCCGCGGGACTAGGTTCCATGGGCGCCGCCGATGTCGGCCCGGGCGGCCCTCCGGAGCGGCGCCATGACCATCCGTCGCCTGCCGCCATGTCTTCACCGGAATCCATCAGCTCCCGCGTCGTGGGACGCGATCGCGAGCTGGAAGAACTCGAAGGCGCGCTCGGGCAGGCCCGCGACGGCCAGGGGCGGCTCTATCTCGTCGCCGGCGACCCCGGCGTGGGCAAGACCACGCTGTGCGAGGTCCTCCAGGAGCGAGCCGCGGCCTCCGGCGCGACCGTGCACTGGGGGCGGTGCTGGGAGGACGGCGGGGCGCCCGCGTTCTGGCCGTGGGTGCAGATCGTCCGCGCGCACATCGCGGCCCTGAGCCCCGACGAGTTGCGGGCGACGCTCGGCCACGGCGCCGAACCGCTCGCCCACCTGCTCCCCGAGCTGCGCGCCACCCTGCCCGAGCTCGAGCACGCGACGACCACCACCGCGGGCAGTCCGGAGCAACATCGCTTCGCGCTGTTCGATGCGCTCGGCACCCTGCTCGTCGCCGCCGCGCGGCAGGCACCGCCGCTGGTCATCGTCCTCGACGACCTGCACGCGGCCGACGAGCCGTCCCTGCGGGCGCTGCGCTTCATCGCCCGCCACCTGCGCAGCGCCCCGCTGCTGCTGGTCGGCACGTACCGCGAGGCCGAGGTCCGCGAGCGGCCCGAGGTGGCGGAGCTCCTGGGCGGCCTGGCCGGGGACGCGCGCCGCGTCTCGCTGACGGGACTCGACGCGGACGCGGTCGGTGCCCTCGTCCACCGGCTGGCCGACGACGACGTCAGCCCCGCGCGCGTCGCCGAGATCGCGCGGGTGACGGAGGGCAACCCGCTGTTCGTCGACGAGATGGTGCGCCTGTGGGCCGGCGGGGCCCTCCACGGCGCCGCGACGGCGCCCCTGCCCGACGGGGTCCGCCAGGCGATCCGCCGCCGCTTCGCCCCGCTGCCGGAGCCGACCCGCGAGACGCTCGAGGTCGCGTCCGTCCTCGGTCGCGAGTTCAGCGTCCCCGCCCTCCAACCGCTCACCGCGCTGAACCGCGACCAGCTGGCCGACCGGCTCACGTCCGCGGTCGACCAGCACGTGCTGACGCCCGGCGCGCAGCTGGGCCGCTACCGGTTCGGCCACGCGCTGATGCGCGAGGTGCTCTACGACGGCCTGCCCGCGCCGCGCCGCATCGCGCTGCACCGCCGGGCCGGCGAGGCGCTGGAGGAGATCTACGCCAGCGACCCGGACCCGCACCTCGCCGAGCTCGCCCACCACTTCCTGCAGGCGGCCCCCGGTGGCGGCGTCCGGCGCGGCGTGGAGTACGCGCTGCGCGCGGGCCGGCGCGCGCTGGACCAGCTCGCGTTCGAAGAGGCAGCCGCGCTGCTGCGCCGTGGCCTGGAGGCCGACGCGCTCGAACCGGAGGACCCGCGGCTCACCGGCGAGCTGCTCGTCGCGCTCGGGCAGGCTGAGATTCAGTCCGGGGCCCGGGCCGCCGGCCGCGAGACGCTCGACCGCGCCGCCGCGCACGCGCAGCGCCACCACGACGCGGAACTGCTCGCCCAGAGCGCACTGACCCTCGGCAACTGGGGCCTGTCCCCGGGCGTGATCGACGACCAGCTCGTCACGATGCTCGAGAGCGCACTGGCCGCCCTGCCCGAGGGCGACAGCGAGCTGCGCGCCCGCTGCCTGGCCCGCCTGGCGCTGGGCCTGTACTGGTCCGACCGCGCCGAGCACCGCCGCGCACTCGGCGACGAGGCCTCCGCGATGGCCCGCCGGCTCGGGGACGACGCCACGCTCGCCGCGGTCCTCGCCGACGCGCACCTCGCCTCGTGGGGGCCGGACAGCGCCGAGGAGGCGATCGCGGTCAGCCGCGAGGTCCAGCGTCTGGCCGAGTCCGTCGGCGACGAGGAGCGCGCGCTGCACGCCCGCAGCTGGCGCGTGACGCCGCTGCTCGAGCTGGCCGACATCGCGGGCGTCGAGCGGCAGATCGCAACCTTCGCCACGCTGGCCAACGAGTCCCGCCAGCCGCTGAGCCTCTGGTACGCGCCGCTGCTGCAGGCCATCCGTGCGCTCATGCGCGGCGAGCTCGACGAGGCCGAGCAGTTCGAGCAGGAGGCCGCGCAGCGCATCGGCGAGGTCGAGGACTCCGTCGGCGTCCTGCTCATCGCCGGGCAGATGTGGGTGCTCCGCCGCGAGCAGGGCCGCCTGGTCGAGATGCGCGAGCCGACCGCCGGCCTGGTGCAGGCCCACCCGAACATCCCGACGTGGCGCTGCGCGCTGGCCGTCGTCGAACGCGACGCCGGCGACGCCGCCGCGGCGCACCATCACGTCCAGGGCATCATGGAACGCGGCCTCGACGCGATCCCGCGCGACAACGTGTGGCTGCTCGCGCACACGCTGCTGGCCGAGGCCTGCGCGTTCGCCGGCACCCCGCGGTGGTGCGCCCAGATCGAGAAGCGCCTGGCGCCGTACTCCCACCTGCACGCCACGGTCCCCGACGCCGCCACCATCGGCCCGGTCAGCCGCGCGCTCGGGCTGCTCGCCGCCGCGCAGGGCGACCACGAGCGCGCCCGCGCGTACTTCTCCGACGCCGTCGCGTCGGCGCGGGCGGCCGACGCGCCGACCCTCGTCTCCCGCGCGCTCGTCGACGCCGCCGACGCGCTGGCAGAGGCCGACCCGGTCGCCTCGCGGATGTGGGCGCGCGAGGCGCTCGTCATCGCCGAGCCGCTCGGCC
>SXGQ01287559.1_pt1 | contig 10971 bp, 8 predicted proteins | sample 3178371 | NCBI WGS metagenome assembly SXGQ01 (sample SAMN11356859, study PRJNA531348) | freshwater metagenome | isolation source: freshwater sample F1-20 | place: China: Fuxian Lake, Yuxi | collected 2017-12-25 | reverse complement strand
TCATCATTCCTATCAAGGTGACGCCTGGAACAACAGCCCAGGAAGCGATTCAACTTTCAGGTATTACAAAAAAATTTCCAGAAATTGATTTGAGCGTGAATCAAATTGGTATCTTTGGAAAATTGACACAATTGGATCACATCATGCGAGAGCGCGATCGTATCGAAATCTATCGCCCCCTGAGTGCTGACCCTAAAGAAATTAGACGTCAGCGGGCCGCCGAAGGTAAAGTCATGAAAAAAGGTGGGGATAGCGCATAAAAGCTCGCATTTCTTGGCTATAACGAGACTTTTTCTGTATAATTTCGTTTTGCGCAAAGGATCAAAAGATGCGTTTAATACAACAAGCACTCACTTTCGATGACGTGCTCCTCGTTCCAGCCCATTCCACAGTACTGCCTCGTGAAGTTAATTTAACAACACTTCTGACTAAAAAAATTAAACTTCATATTCCGATTGTGTCTGCTGCGATGGATACGGTGACTGAGTCAAGACTAGCTATTGCGCTAGCTCAAGAAGGTGGACTCGGTATCATCCATAAAAATATGACACCACAAGAACAAGCTTACCAAGTCTCACGCGTGAAGCGATTTGAATCGGGTGTCGTTAATGACCCTATTACGATTGAACCGAATATGTCGGTCCGAGATGTTATGAATCTCACAGCGCTCCATAAAATTTCAGGCTTACCTGTGATAGATCAAGGCAAGATTGTCGGTATTGTTACAAACCGAGATTTACGTTTTGAGACGAATCTTGATCAGCCCATTAAAAATATCATGACACCGCGCGATCGATTGGTGACTGTCAAAGAAGGTGAATCGAAAGACGAAGTGATTCGTTTGCTTCATCACCATCGTTTAGAGCGCGTTTTAGTAATCGATAAAAATGATGTATTAAAAGGTTTAATCACTGTCAAAGATATTCAAAAATCATCTGACCATCCTTTTGCCTGTAAAGATGATAAAGGTAGGCTTTGCGCAGGTGCCGCCGTCGGTGTCGGTGAAGGTACAGAAGAGCGTGTCGAATTATTAGCGCATGCGGGTGTGGATGTGATTGTGGTGGATACCGCGCATGGTCATGCTCAAGGGGTGATTGATCGTGTCACATGGGTTAAAAAACATTTTCCACATATTGAAGTCATTGGTGGCAATATTGCGACAGCCGATGCTGCAAAAGCGTTAGTCGATGCAGGTGCTGATGGTGTGAAAGTCGGTATCGGTCCAGGCTCCATTTGCACCACACGTATTGTCGCAGGTGTGGGCATCCCACAAATTACTGCGATCAGTAACGTGGCTGAAGCACTCAATAAACTTAACATCCCATTCATTGGTGACGGTGGTATTAGATTCTCAGGTGACATTGCCAAAGCGATTGCGGCGGGTGCCAATTCTGTCATGTTAGGTTCGATGTTCGCAGGTACCGAAGAGGCACCTGGTGAAGTTGAACTCTTCCAAGGCAGATCTTATAAATCTTATCGTGGTATGGGTTCTATTGGTGCCATGCAAAAAGGTTCATCCGATCGTTACTTCCAAGATAGTGAAAACAATGCAGATAAATTAGTCCCGGAAGGTATCGAGGGTCGTGTACCCTACAAGGGAAGTGTGATTAATGTCATTCATCAACTCATGGGTGGACTTCGAGCATCCATGGGTTATGTGGGGGCTAGAACCATTGATGAAATGCGAACAAAAGCTAATTTTGTGCAAATCACAAGTGCAGGCATGCGCGAATCCCATGTGCATGATGTGCAAATCACTAAAGAAGCACCTAATTACCGTGTGGATTAATTTAAATATCTCAACTAAAAAGCCTCCGACCAAGGAGGCTTTTTAAATCCCATGGATAAAATTCTTATACTCGATTTTGGTTCTCAATACACGCAACTCATCGCGCGTCGTGTGCGTGAGATGCACGTCTATTCAGAACTTCATTCCCATGACATGCGTGAAGAAGATATCAAAGCATTTAATCCTAAAGGTATTATTTTATCTGGTGGTCCTAACTCGGTTTATGAATCGGATACATCTATCGCCCCTCTGATTGTTTATGAATTAGGTGTACCTGTCTTAGGTATTTGTTATGGCATGCAAACCATGGCAGCGCAACTCGGTGGCAAAGTTGAAAATGCACATACGCGTGAATTTGGATACGCTGAAATTAGAGCGCATAACCACTCACCTCTTTTGGAAAACATTCAAGATAAAACGAATCCAGAAGGTCACGGGCTCTTGGATGTATGGATGAGTCATGGCGATAAGGTGACAACATTACCACCCCAATTTAAAGTGATTGCAAGTAATGCTTCCACTCCCATTGCCGGCATGATGCATGAAATAAAAAAATTCTATGGCGTGCAATTTCATCCGGAAGTGACACATACTAAACAAGGCTTTGCCATTTTAAAACAATTCGTCAATCATATTTGTGCATGCAAACCGAGTTGGACCATGCCTAATTATATTGAAACAGCCGTCAAACATATTCAAGACACTGTCAAAAATGATGAGGTCATATTAGGTTTATCAGGTGGTGTCGATTCATCTGTTGCGGCCGCACTTATTCATCGAGCGATTGGTGATCAACTTACTTGTGTGTTTGTTGATAATGGTCTCCTTCGTTTAAATGAAGCGACACAGGTCATGAAAACATTTCACGACAACTTAGGTGTCAAAGTCATTCATGTGGATGCTTCTGATAAATTTCTAAATGATCTAAAAGGTGTGTCTGATCCCGAACAAAAAAGAAAAATAATCGGGCGTGAATTCGTGGAAGTGTTTCAAAATGAAGCTAAAAAAATACCAAAAGCTAAATGGTTAGCGCAAGGTACCATTTATCCTGACGTCATTGAATCCGCATCAGCCAAAACCAAAAAAGCGCATACGATTAAGAGTCATCACAATGTCGGCGGCTTACCTGAAACTTTAAACTTAAAATTGTTAGAGCCCTTGCGTGAGCTTTTTAAAGATGAAGTCCGCGAACTAGGTGTGGCCTTAGGGTTACCTAAAGCGATGGTCTATCGTCATCCCTTCCCGGGACCAGGTCTCGGTGTTCGTATCTTAGGTGAAGTGAAATCTGAATTTGCAGATTTACTCCGTCGCGCTGATGCTATCTTTATAGAGGAACTTATTCATTCAGGTTGGTATGAAAAAACTTCCCAGGCCTTTGCAGTATTTTTACCTGTGAAGTCAGTGGGTGTCATGGGTGATGGTAGGACTTATGAATACGTCGTTGCATTAAGAGCGGTGGTCACCTCAGACTTTATGACAGCTCATTGGGCAGAATTACCGTATGAGTTATTAGGTAGAGTATCTAATCGGATTATTAATGAAGTGCGCGGTATTAATCGTGTGGTCTATGACGTGTCAGGAAAACCACCAGCAACAATTGAGTGGGAATAATCTAGGTATTTTAAATATCAAGAAATAATTTCTCTAACCAAACATTATATCTTTTTGCTCGCATATCAAAATCATATTGTTTAGCAATTTGGTTTTGTTTCAAAACTCTTTTTTTAAGTAACTCACCCTTAAGGTTATAAACTTTTAAAATTATTTCTGCAAAATCTTTAGCGTGTAACTTGGCCAGAAAAATAGAGTCTCTACCACTTAACCCTCTTACAGACGGAGCATTTGTAGAGACAATAGGAATAGGTGTTGCCATATACTCAACAAGCTTCATAGGAGAGGTAGCGTATTGTGCAATATTTGAGTCGCCTAAAGGAAGTAATAAGATAGCTGAACCATTCATCACTTTTTTTGCGAGTTGACTTGGATGGACAAAGCCAAGGTATTTGACCCTTCCAGCCAAACCATACTGAGCGATTAGTTTATTTACATAAAGATTAGATATTTCACTATTCTCTTTACCACCTGCAATTCGTAAATGAAAATATTGAGGCAAATATTTTAACGCTTCAAAGATAAGAGGCACATTTTTCCAAGGAGTGAATTGTCCGGTGTAAGTTAAAATGATAGGACGACTTTTAAAAGTGGCTCCCTTCACATTTGAGTAATTTTTAAAGCTCAGGCCATTCGGTAAAATCAATTGATTTTTAGGCAGTTCATATTTGTTCGCTTTGAAATAATAGACTTGTGAAGGGTTCGTGAATAGAGCACCATCAATATTTATCAGTAATCTTTGATGTTTGGTATGCAGCTTTTTAGTTTCTTTTTCGGGTAAGCTTGTTTCATGAAGCTCAACCAGAAGAAACGCATTTAAGATTCGCTTGATAAATTTTGCAAGCCACAGATACTTTTTTTCGCGAACAACAATTACTTTTTGTATGAATTTTTTTTGAGATAGAAACGAAAGAACGTAAGTAATTAAAAATAAAGACCTGATGATCTTATGAGATTTTGGTAGGACGATTAAATGGAGGTTGGCAAATTTTTTCTCAGCTAAAAAGTCATGTATTTGATTGATTTCATGACTGGTTTTTGCGTAGATTGGTACAATTACCTTATTATTAAAATTTGAGAGATGCCCATAATCATTCAATACCTGCAATGTCATTGCAGAATCAATTCTGGCAGATATTTCTTTAAAATAAATGATTAGCTTTTTCATACAATCAAAATTTCTTTGCTTAATTTTTTCTTAAATCATAGCATCTGTAATTGAGTCAGGCTTAAATAAAATCATGGTATTAAAATAAATTTAGCGACTTTTCCTAAATCAAGAATGGCATGCAAAGGTTTGCTTTATGAATATGGCTATAGATGTTAAAATATTCAAAAAATAAACAATGTATTCCAGTCTATGAGCCGCGCCTTTGTCAAAGAAAATGATTTAGAACATGCAGGAATCGATATTCCTGAAAGACCTTTGAGTGATGAGCCGAATTACGTCACACCAAATGGACTCAAACAACTCAACTCAAAAATAAAAACACTTGATATAGAACGTGAACAATTAAAACAAAAAAAAGATGACCCGATCGCAAAACAAAAAATTACAATCATAGAGCGAGATATTCGTTATTATGCAGCACGGATTGAGTCAGCTATTCTGACAATGCCTAAAGATGAAGATCATTCGACTGTTTTGTTTGGAGCTAGGGTTACGGTCGAAGACGAGGAAGGTAAATTGAGTGCTTATGAGATTGTCGGTGAAGATGAAGCGGATATTCATCAAGGTAAAGTGAGTTACTTGTCCCCGCTTGCTGAAGCGCTCATTGGTGCTAAATTAAATGATGAAGTGACTTGGGAAAAACCGATGGGTGATTCTTATCTCACAATAAAAAAAATAGAATATTAAAATTTAAGGAAAAATATGCAGGTTAAAGAAGCAATTCAACAAAGAAGATCAATTAAACACTTTGATACTAATCATGTTATGACTGAAAAAGAGATTCATGAGCTTCTCTCTCATGCAATTTTATCCCCTACCGCTTTCAATATTCAAAACTGGAGATTTGTCGTAGTCACTGATAAACAGTTACGCCAAAAAATACGTGCAGTCAGTTGGGGTCAAGCACAAGTAGAAGAAGCTTCTATTTTGATTGTGTTAGTCGCAGATCTTATGGCATGGAATAAAGAGCCTGGTCGTTATTGGAAGGATACACCGCAACCTGTGCAAGATTATTTAGTACCTGCTATTCAGGGATATTATGAAGGTAAACCAGAAGTGCAACGTGATGAAGCGATGCGATCTTGTGGAATGGCTGCAATGAATTTAATGCTTACTGCTAAATCAATGGGATATGATACCTGCCCTATGGATGGGTTTGATTTTGATAAAGTAGGTGAGTTATTAAACCTACCAAAAGATCACATGCCTACCATGTTTGTCTGTGTGGGCAAAGGTATTAAAGAGGCTATGCCCCGCGGCGGTCAGCTCCCGCTTGATCAAGTTGTCATTCAAAATCAATTTAAATAAAAATTTTTAAGGATCTATCAGCGTGCTTATTAGCAATAACATCACCATTCAGTTTGGTGCAAAACCTCTCTTTGAAAATGTCTCTGTTAAGTTTGGGGACGGTAACCGTTATGGCTTAATCGGGGCTAATGGTTGCGGTAAATCCACCTTCATGAAAATCTTAGCAGGTGTACTAGAACCTACTTCAGGTAATGTCTCTTTAGACAAAAATGAACGGATGTCGTGGCTTAAACAAGATCAGTTTGCTTATGAAGATCAACGGGTATTAGATGTGGTCATGATGGGTCATGAAGAAATGTGGAAAGCGAATGAAGAAAAAAATGCAATCTACATGAATCCAGATGCGACGGAAGAAGATTATATGAAGGCTGCCGAGCTTGAAGGGGTCTATGCCGAGTTTGATGGATATACCGCTGAAGCACGTGCAGGTGAATTACTAATTGGTGTGGGTATTCCGATTGAACAACACCAAGGTCCTATGAGTGCTATTGCACCCGGTTTTAAATTGCGCGTGCTACTAACGCAAGCCATTTTTTCAAACCCAGATATTTTGTTGCTAGACGAGCCTACTAATAACCTGGATATTCATACGATTCAGTGGTTAGAAGATACATTAAATAATCGCAACTCATCAATGGTTATCATTTCCCATGATAGGCATTTCTTAAATCAAGTCTGTACACACATGGCTGATATGGATTATGGAAAACTGACCGTCTACCCAGGTAATTATGACAATTATATGGAAGCTTCCACCATGTCTCGTGCGCAAAAACTTAAAGATAACGAGAAGGCCAAAGACCAAATTGCAGAGCTTCAAGAATTCGTCAGGCGCTTTTCAGCGAACGCTTCAAAAGCACGTCAAGCGACAAGCCGTGCAAAACAAATCGATAAGATTAAAGTGGAAGAGTTTGTGCCTTCAAGTCGCCAATACCCCTATATTCGATTTGATTACGATGACAGGGAAAAGCTCCATCGTCAAGCCGTTGAAATTAAAAATCTAACGCATGGGTATGATCGCGAGCTATTTAAAAATTTCAATTTACTCGTAGAAGCAGGTGAACGTATTGCAGTCATCGGTGAAAACGGTATTGGTAAGACTACTTTTCTTAGAGCGCTTGTGGGTGAATTAGAACCTAACCACGGTGAAATCAAGTGGGCTGAAAAAGCTAAAATTGGTTACTTCTCACAAGATCACGCCACTGATTTCGAAAAAGATGTGACGCTCTTTGATTGGATGAAAGATTGCGCGCAATCTGGAGAAGACGACCAAGCGATTCGAAGTATTCTGGGAAGGCTTCTATTTTCAGGAGAAGACACAAAGAAATCCGTCAAAGTATTATCGGGAGGCGAACAAGGTCGTATGCTCTTTGGCAAGCTCATGCTTGCAAAATCAAATGTGCTTCTTATGGATGAGCCCACCAATCACATGGATATGGAATCGATTGAATCTCTTAACACGGCGCTCGATAAATTTAAAGGGACACTTTTCTTTGTGAGTCATGACCGCGAATTTGTAAGTTCCATTGCGACCCGTATCTTAGAAATCAAAGAAGATCGTATTATTGACTTCACAGGTAACTACGAAGAGTATCTCCTGACTCAAACACCTACTAGCTAGGCTTTAACATAAGCAGTGCTTGGTTCACTACCATCTTAGGGTCTAATTGTACTAAGCATTGACTAATTTTAGAACCCTCACATCCATCCTGACCACATGGTCTACAAGCAAACATTTCAGCATCTTTAGCAGATAAGCCAATCACCTTATATTTTCCCCTCCACGGCCCCCAATTTTTTTCATTCGTAGGACCAAATATACTCACGACAGGCGTTTTCACAGCACTCGCTAAATGTGTCGACATACTATCAATCGTTAAAACAAGGTTAGCTCGCTTATAAAGTGCCGCTGTATCTATCAAAGAAAAATCTTTTGTTAAAACAGGTTTTGAAACACACAAATCAAATATCATTTCGTTTGTTTTAAGGTCTTCATGAGAGCCTGAGATCACGATATCTATTTTTTTTGATTTTAGTTGATCAATAATCTTGGCCCATGAGGCCATAGGAATTTCTTTAAATTTCCATCTTGATGAGGCATGGATCACGACCAGTTTATTTTTTGAATGAATATCACACTCTTTCAGCCAAGCATTCACTTTATTTTTTTGAGGAATACTAATATCTAACTGATACGCAGGTGCTACAGATTTTTTGTAGAGATTTATTGATCTTAATAAGTCCACATCCTGCTCGGCCATAGGTCTTTCAATATCAAGCTTAGGCGCTAAAAAATTAAATGATTGGTGCCAGAAATAACCTCGACGATCTGTTTGTCTAGACACAGATGTCTCTACATGAATGAGTCTTGCAAGAACCGCACCTCGCCAATCGACGGAGAAATGCGCTAACAAATCATAGTGCTCATTAAATAATCGCTTAAATAAATTAAAGTAAGCGGTGATTTTATTTAAGCCTTTTTTATCTCTCGGAATGACAAATACGTGTCGCACACGCTTATTCATCTTAAAAATAGCTTCGCTATGGGGCAAACAAATGACATCGACAAAACTATAAGAAGATGGCAGTGCGTTAATGGATGCCGTTAAGATAATGGCATCACCAATGTTTTTCGTTTTTAAAAATAGGGCTTTTTTAGCTCGAGTTACCAATGGATTTAATCTTCTTTGTATAAATATACTATGAAATTAATTTTAATTCATTTTGAATAAGATGCTCAACATAAGCTAGGACTAATGGGATTTCATTATTTAGATTTTTATATTTATAGACATTCATCACACCAGTTTGTATATAGGGATTAGTAAACACCCTGTCTCTAAAGCGATTGTTATTGTCTTCATGAATGACTAATGTTTTAATTTTTGACATGGAAGACATAGTCTTAAATACACTTTCAGCACCGATGAGTAAATCACAAAGTTGAACTAAGGATAAATTTTTGGCAATGTCTTTGTCATTTGCAAAAAATAATTCTTTTCTGGGCTTTAGTTTTAATTGGTCAATTTCTTTTTTTGTTCCAAAAAGAATCACAGAACAACCCATTTTAAATAATACGTGCAAAAGTTTTAAAGCAAATTTGATGGTTAAAGGAGAGTTTGTAAGACGACTTGATCCTATTTGTAATCCAATAATCACATCTGTTTTTAGTTTAGGTTTATCTTGAGCGCTAAAAGGAATTTGATCAAAAAAAACTTTTTTCGGGCACCAGAAAGAGTGCTTTATTTTTTTTATTTTTTGCCTAATGATTTTATGTTCGTCTGAGTTATTGTAAAAATAATATTTTGATACATGAATACCTAAATTTTCAAAAAAAGCTTTGGCGGGTAAAAAATGTGTTGCCACTATATATTTGGCAGATTTATTTTTCAGAATAAAAGGGAGGTGCTGAAGAAAGTCACCAACTCCACCATGAATTTCTAGATAACATTTTTTTGAGCTTTTTTGATAGGCATTGGAATATCTTGTTTGAACATCCCAAAAAAAAGTTCTATATTGAATAACTTTAGAGTAATTCGCTATTGATTGATCATAGCGACCGAGAAGATCTAGGAGCCTTGCCACAAAATAAAAATAATATTTTTTAAAGTGTCGATTCATAAAAAATATTCTATAGATGTTTAATCTATAAAGGGATACTTATTCTTTTGATGCGCGTTTACGCTCATGTTCAAGCAAGAAACGTTTACGTATACGAATCGATTTGGGTGTAATTTCAACCAACTCATCATCTTCAATAAATTCCACTGCGGATTCCAAAGTTAACTGTATGGGTGGCACTAATCTCACCGCTTCATCGGTACCTGATGCACGCACGTTTGTGAGTTGCTTACCTTTAATTGGATTCACAATAAGATCGTTATCTCTAGAATGGATACCAATCACCATACCTTCATATAATTTATCACCTGGACTTGAATACATGCGACCACGATCTTGCAGCTTCCATAGAGCATAAGCTACGGCTTCACCATGCTCAGCTGAAATCAATACACCATTTCGACGTCCTGGCATATCAGGTTTCACGGGGGCGTATTCATCAAAGACGTGCGCCATAAGGCCTGTACCTTTAGTCATCGTCATAAATTCACCTTGGAAACCAATCAATCCTCGTGCAGGAATTTTATATTCTAAACGTGTACGGCCATTACCATCAGACTCCATGTTTTGAACTTCACCGCGGCGGCGGCCTAATTCTTCCATGACCGCACCTTGCGTATCATCTTCTAGGTCAACGGTTAAGACTTCATAAGGCTCACATTTTTGACCATTAATTTCACGGTATACGACGCGTGGTTTACCTACAGCCATTTCAAAACCTTCACGACGCATATTTTCTAATAAAATGGTGAGATGAAGTTCTCCACGGCCTGAAACACGGAATACATCAGCATCTTGTGTGTCTTCAACACGTAACGCCACGTTCACTAATAATTCTTTTGTTAAGCGATCTCGAATTTGTCGGCTGGTCACAAATTTACCTTCTGTCCCTGCAAGCGGCGAAGTATTCACCATAAAGTCCATCGTGAGTGTCGGTTCATCAACCGCCATAATAGGAAGACCTACGGGGTTATTCGTGTCAGCAATGGTGACTCCAATACCGATTTCCTCAATGCCTGAAATAATCACAATGTCACCTGCTTCAGCTTCTTCAACTGGAATTCTTTCTAATCCTTTAAATCCCAACACTTGATTGATACGACCTTGAGAGACTTGTTTATCGCCATGCATGACGACCACGGATTGACCTGACTTGATCACACCGTTTTTAATTTTACCCACACCTAAACGACCGGTATAAGTTGAGTAATCGAGCGCTGAAATTTGTAATTGAAGCGGCTTATCTCGACTACCTTCAGGAGGGGCTACGTGCTTTAACACGGTTTCAAATAAAGGCTTCATCGTGTCTGATTTTTGGTTCATATCAAGTGTTGCAAAACCATTCAATGCAGATGCATACACGATCGGGAAATCTAACTGCTCATCTGTCGCACCTAAGTTCGCAAATAAATCGAATGTATGGTTAATCACCCAATCAGAGCGTGCGCCTGGACGATCTACTTTATTAATC
>SXGQ01140516.1_pt1 | contig 10971 bp, 7 predicted proteins | sample 3178371 | NCBI WGS metagenome assembly SXGQ01 (sample SAMN11356859, study PRJNA531348) | freshwater metagenome | isolation source: freshwater sample F1-20 | place: China: Fuxian Lake, Yuxi | collected 2017-12-25 | reverse complement strand
CGCGAACCGCTTGCCGCCGGCATGCCGCGGGAAACGCTCCGCGAGGCTGTATTTCGCCGGCTGCCGCCCGAGGTTTTCGCCGCCGTGGCCGAAGATCTCATCGCCGCCGGCAAACTCGCAAGCGAGCGTGACCTTCTCCGGACCGCCTCGCACCGGACCGAACTTTCGGCCGAGGAGCGAGCGGTGAAGGAAAAGCTCTCGGCGATCTACAAGACCGCCGGGTTCGAACCGCCAAAGCTCGATGAAGCTCTCGCTTCGGCACGCGGCGGGCTTTCGGCAACGTCCGCTCGTAAGCTGTTCGAGATGCTCATCCGCACGGGCGAAGTGACGAAGGTCACCGACGAATATTATTTCTCCTCGACCTCGCTCGAAACTCTCACTTCCGCGGTTCGCAAGTATGCCGAGACGGCGCCGGACAGGCTGATCGACGTTGCAAAATTTAAAGAGCTCGCGGGCATCTCGCGGAAGTTCGCCATCCCGCTGCTCGAACATTTTGACCGCACCCGCGTAACGCGGCGGGCCGGCGACAAGCGGCTCGTTTTGTGAAGCATAGCTTACGATCGCCAACACAATTGAACGCGGATAGAGCGGATGGAGCAGATCGAACGGATGTTCTTGGTCTATCCGTGGAGATCCGCCTGATCCGTGAGATCCGCGTTCAGAGCCTCCGACTCAGGCTCCTTTGGATCATTGGTGGCCGCTTTACAGATGTTTCGGTTCAACCGTAGCACTAACAGCGGGCACTAAATGGTGCTAAAATTCTAGCCGGTCCCCGAAATGGTTTCCCCGCTCGAAAAACACTCTGACGCGATAAGCGAGGCGGTTGCCCGCGTGGTCTCGCGTGCGGAGAATGCCCGCGGGCTGACGGCGGACGACCTGCGGCCGCGGATCGCGGCTTCGCTCGAGAAGTTTTACGCAAAGAGCGGAGCGAAACCGGAGCGGCAGGAGATACGCGACTTCATTGACGAGATCCGTGCCGATGATCTTTGTCTGATCATTGCCTGCGAACGCGGCGACGAAGAGGCATGGGAATACCTGGTCGCGAACTTTGACCCGACGGTTCGCTCGGCCGCCCGCAAGATGACCTCGAACGCAGAGGATGCTGATGACCTTGCCGGCTCGATCTGGGCCGAACTCCACGGGCTTCGCCGCGATGCCGAGGGCAGGAAGAAGACGAAACTGGCGTATTACTCGGGCCGCGGATCGCTTGCGGGTTGGCTTCGGGCGGTCGTCTCGCAGCTTGCGGTCGATGAATTTCGCAAGCAGTCAAAACTTGTCCAGATCGAAGAAGATCGTGAGTTTGAGAACCTGGCGAATGAGGCTTCGATGTCGGACAACGGCCTCGTTGCCCACGCGGCGAACCCTGAGGAGCAACTGACCGAAAGCCGCACCTCGGCGGATGTCGTTGCCGCACTTGGCGAGGCGGTCGCGGCACTCGAGGACGAGGACCGGCTGCTGCTAAAGCTTTATTATTTCGACGACCTGAAGCTCAAGGATATTGCCGCGACCTTCGGTTACCATGAAGCAACGGCCAGCCGAAAGCTATCGAGGATACAACAGGATATCCGCAAAGCGGTCGAGAAAACACTCCGCCAGCGGCACGGCTGGACCGAAACGGAGGTCAAGCGGCACCTTGCGGAAGCTGCTGAAAAGACAGGGTTTAGCTTTGAGCGGGTGCTGGCGGGCGTCGTCGTCCTGTTGGCGGTGCAAGAAATGCTCCGCTGAAGCGTTCCCTTAATGCGGGGTTATGGCAATTGGCCTGCCCTTGAGGCCCGATGAGGCAATAAAATGGCGATGGAATTTGACAAAGAGATGGACGCACTCCTAAAAAGGATGTCCGCTTTCGGTGCAAAACCGGGCGGACGAGCGGAGCCGCACCTCGATGCCGAAGAGATCGCTGCCTTTGCCGAGAACGCCGTTCCCGGTTCTGTAAGATCGAAATACATCACGCATTTTGCCGACTGTGGACGCTGCCGGACGATCCTTGCCGACACCATCGCCTTGAACGCGGCGGAACCGGCGGTCGCGGCGGCTCCGAGTGTGGCCACGGCAGGGGCAGTGGTGCGCGAAACGCCGTGGTACCGCAAGCTCTTTTCGGTGCCGAAGATTGCCTATGGAATGGCGGGTTTGATCGTGATCTTCGGCGGGCTTATCGCCTACACGGCGTTGTTCAATCTGCAGGTCGGCGATACATCGGTTTCGCAGGCTAAGCTTGAAGAAAGCTTACCCGCGGCCGCAGAGCCGGCCGAGACGCCGGTCTCAATGGCCGACTCGTTAGCGAATATTGCCGTTCCTTCACAGGCCGGGCCGGAGGAAAAACCCGGCGGGCCGCTGACGAGTGCACTTGATCAACCCGAACGCGAGATCGCCTCGGCGAGAAGCCAGCGTGGGCCAAATGCCGGAAGGCCGGATGGCCGATCGGCGGAAGAGTATTCGCGGGCCGGGCGTGACCTTGCCCTTATCGAACCGGCCGCAGGTCCGAAACCGGTGATGGCTCCGCCTCCGCCGCCAGCCGCGGCTGAAGAGGTTGTTGTTGCCGAGGCCGTTCCGGCACCAACTGCCGATGCGACCCGCGAGCAGCTTTTGGCAAGGCAGCAGGCCGCCAACGTTTCGAGCAACGTGCAAAGCCAGAGCGGGCCGAGCTTCCGAAATGAACGAGGCCGCAATTTAACGCTAGCCGAAGAAACCGATCGGTCGGCGGCTGCAAAACGCTCGGCACCGAGGGATGATGCGCCGCAGCGACGCAGTGTTAGTGGAAAGAGCTTTGAACTCCGCGACGGTGTTTGGTTCGACGCAGCTTACCGCGGCGGGGCAACGGTAAATGTCCAACGCGGCTCGGAAGATTACCAGAAGCTCGACTCCGGCCTCCGCCGCATTGCTCAGCGGTTCAGCGAACCGGTCGTTGCGGTCTGGAAAGGCAAGGCTTACCGCATCCAGTAAGCCCTACTTCCGATACAATTTCTCAACTTCCAACTTCGTATCCGCACCGGCCCAGGCACGCCCGAACTCGCGTTCGACCATACGGGCCGAATCCATCTTTCCCTGTTTCCGAAGTGCTTCGGCAAGGCCAAAAAGAGCCCGGCCGCAGCGAGGGCTTCGGGCTATCTCTTCGCGAAAGACCTTCTCAGCTTCGGCAAATTGCCCGTCCCTCAAATACGCACGGCCGAGCCATTCCCGGACCGGCAGGTCCCAGTCCGGCGGCTCGGCGTAGTTGATCACCCTCTCGGCGGCGAGAGCCAAACGGAGGAATTCGATCGAGCGCTTCCGGTCGCCCCGCGACTCGGCGATCTGCCCGCTCAAGAGTTCATCTGCAACTGCAAGCACCGCGCTGACCGAATTTGTGAAGAGCATCGCCTCCTTCGGGATCTTGCCACCGGCCTCGCGCATCGCGGCAAGTTCCTTTTCGGCATCAGCAGCACGCCCGGTTTCTGCAAATGCAATTCCACGGGCGAAGTGCCAGTGCGCCAAAGTCGTCAGCATCTCGGCCGCCGGCCGCGGGAATGCGAGAGCTTCGTTCCACTTGTGAAAGCGGACGTTGACGACGATCGGATAAGGCATAAACATCTCGACCGCCGGGACTTCCTTTACGTTCGGCCCGGCGTTCGTGGCAAGCTCATTGGCGGTTTTGATCGCCTCGGCGTAGTTGCCGCTGCCGGCAAATGAGGCGGCGAGCATGTGAATATTGTGGTTGTAGTACATCAGCGGATACGCGCCGCTCGCCCCGCTCCGCTCGATGTAGTTGCGGTCCGCGATTATCGCCGCTTTGTTGCTCTTGATGGATTCGTCATAGTCACCCGTTCTTAGGTAAATGTGTGACGGCATATGGACCAGATGGCCGGCGTTTGGTGCCAGAGTCCTGAGGCGGTTCGCCGCGGCAATGCCGAGCTCCGGCGTCGGGCTCGCCTCGACCGCGTGGATGTAATAATGATTCGCTCCGGTGTGGTTCGGGTTGCGGCGCATCACGCCCTCGAGCACGGCGATTATCTCCATCGTTCCCGGAGCCGGCTTGCCATCGAGCGACCAAAGCTGCCACGGCCGCAGGTTCATCATGCTTTCGGCGTAAAGCGTTGCGGCATCGAGGTCGTCCGGATATTTTTTAACAAGCTCGGCCATCGCGGCCTTGTAATCAGCGGCGAGCTTTTGCGGATCGGCATTCGGATCCTTCGAATAGCGTTTTGACAGAGCGGCAATGTAAGCCTGCTCCACTGGCGTTGCTTTTGGGGCCAGAGCGATCGCCTTTTGCAAATAGCCGTAGGCCGAGGCAAAGCGCTCCGAATTTGCCGGATCGTTGTAGTTCGCTCCCAGCCCGAGAGCAATGCCCCAGTATGCCATCGCGAGGTCCGGGTCGAGCTCGGCGGCGTGTTTGAACGAGGCTACGCCCTCGTCGTGGTTGAACGCGTAGAGGTAAGCGAGGCCTTGGTTAAAGTACTTCTGAGCCACGGGATTTTTCGTCGATACCGGATGGTCAACGTTGCCGAGCCCATCGTCGAGCCAGACGGTCTTTTTCTCATTATGCTTCGACGAACCATGTCCGTGCTGAGCATAAATAAACGACGTCGCGACCAGGATCAGGACCAAAACTTTCATTGTCATACCTCCTTCGGCTATAGATTTTGCCGATTTGTCGCGTAATATATAGCGTATTGCGATGAGAAACAAATCATTAAGGAACATACTGAAACTAACGGTCGCGTCAGGTGTTTTTTTCACCCTTGGTGTCATTGCCCAGCCGGCAGTTCCTAAACCCAATGCCGAGATCACGAAGATGATGAATGAGATCTCGGCTGCGAGGCTTGAGGCGGATGTTCGCAAGCTTGCTTCGTTCGGTACGCGAAATACCCTCTCGGCACAGGACAACCCGACTCGCGGCATTGGTGCGGCCCGCGATTGGCTCTACGCCGAGTTTCAGAAGATAAGCGAGGCCTGCGGCGGATGTCTTACTGTCGAGAAACAATCGTTCGAGCAGCCGGTCGCTCCTCGCATCCCGAAGCCGACGATCCTTACCAACGTCGTGGCGACGCTCAAGGGCACATCCGACCCCGATCGCATTTATATCGTCTCCGGCCATTACGATTCGATGTGCACTTCGCCGACCGACGGCGAATGCGACGCACCCGGGGCAAATGACGATGCCTCAGGGACGGCGGCGGTCGTCGAGCTTGCCCGCGTGATGTCAAAGCGGAAGTTCGACGCGACCATTATCTTTATGGCGGTCGCCGGTGAAGAGCAGGGCTTGCTCGGTGCGGCCTATTTTGCCGAGCAGGCCAAGCAAAAAGGAATGAACATCGAGGCGATGATCACCAACGACATCGTTGGCGGCGTTACCACGCTCAAGAATTCGCCGCACCGAAACCGGCTGCGCATCTTTGCTGAGGGCGTGCCCTCGGACGAGACACAGCAACAAGCCGCGACCCGTCGCAGCATCGGCGGCGAGAACGACTCGCAGGCACGCCAGCTTGCCCGCTATATAAAGGAACAATCCGACCGATATATGAAGGACTTTCGGGCGTGGATCATCTATCGCCGAGATCGCTTTGGACGCGGCGGCGACCATATCCCGTTCCTTGAACGCGGATTTGCCGCGGTCCGTTTCACCGAGCCCGATGAGGACTATACGCACCAGCACCAGAACGTGCGGACCGAGAACGGCAAGTTTTATGGCGATACTCCCGAGTTCGTCGATTACAAATATCTAGCAAATGCGACCCGGATCAACCTCATCGCACTTGCCTCGATAGCAAATGCACCGGCAAAGCCGAAGAATGTTGGCGTCGTAACCGGTCGGCTGACGAACGATACCGAGCTTCGCTGGGATGCAAACACCGATGCGGACATTGCGGGTTACGAAATAGCCTATCGCGACACCTCGGCCGCCGAATGGACGAACTTTATCCCGGCCGGAAATGCAACTTCCTTTACGGTGAAGAATATGTCGAAGGATAACTACTTTTTTGGCGTTCGTGCGGTCGATAAGGACGGCAACCGAAGCCCTGTTGTCTATCCGCGACCGGTACGTTAATTTTTTTTTCGCAAAAAGAATGTTCTAACTGCGTCTAGGCATTGACCTGACTTCCGAAGTCGCTAAATTCGCCCATTTTTGGGTATTTGGGTTCACTTGGTTCCTTTCATCGGCGTATTTGAGATCGCCTTAGCGATGGAGTTGCCTCCATTTGGCAAATGACCAGCCGGCTCGCCTGAGCCGCATTGTCTGGAGCGATAAGTAAGTGCTTTCAGATCAAACAATTGGTCGATACAAGATAATCGAAAAGATCGGCTCGGGCGGCATGGGCGAGGTCTTTCTTGCCGAGGATGAAAAGCTCGGGCGTAAGGTCGCGCTCAAAACTCTCCCCGCCGAGGTAGCAACCGATTCAGAGCGGATGCATCGCTTCGTCCTCGAAGCAAAAACGGCCTCCGGCCTCAATCACCCGAACATAATCACGATCTACGAGATCAACGACGACGCCGAGGTGCCGTATATCGCGATGGAGTACGTCAAAGGCGAAACGCTCGCCCGGACGCTCCGTAAAACGCGGCTTGAGATGGCGACGGTCGTCGATATCGCAATACAGGTCGCCGGTGCACTTGCCGCCGCACACGAAGCGGGCGTTGTCCACCGCGACGTTAAGCCCGACAACATCATCATCCGTCCTGACGGGCTCGTAAAGGTGCTCGATTTCGGGCTTGTGAAGCTTACCGAGAATGACGGAAGCTCCGACCCGGATGCCGAGACCGTTGCCCACCGTACAAATCCGGGTATGATACTCGGCACGGCGTCGTTCATGTCCCCCGAGCAGTCCCGCGGGCGGATAGTTGACGGCCGCTCGGACATCTTCAGCTTCGGAACTTTGCTTTACCAGATGCTTTCGGGGCAGCTTCCTTTCACAGGCGAAAACTACGTTGATGTCATTGCCTCAATTATCCACAAAGAGCCGGAACCGCTTTCCGCGATCGCCCCGCAAACGCCACACGACCTACAGGTACTGGTCCGCAAATGCCTGAGAAAGGACCGCGACGAGCGTTACCAATCGGCCCGCGAACTGCTGGCAGATCTTAAGGACATAATGCCGTCGCTCGGAGTGACCTCCTCTACATCACAACGGATGGCGATGATCAGCGACCCGAGCGTTGCAAAGGTGACGGGCGACACGCTTCTCCGCCCGGATACCGGCGGCCATTCGCAGTACGACACGAGCACGATCACAGGTTTCATCGCCAATGAGGTTGCGATCCACCCCGGGCGTGCGTTCGGCTCGATTTTACTTTTTACGGTCGTGATCGGCGGGCTCTTTCTCGGCCTCCAGAACGTGGTCAGCCCCGAACAGACCACACAGGCTTTTGGGAACATACAGCTTGAAAAGATAACGACAAGCGGGAACGTAATTGGTGACCAGGTCGCCGTCTCGCCGGACGGCAGGTTTATCGTATATGCGGTTGATGCCGACGGCCTCGAGAGTCTTTGGTATCGGCAGGTCGAGACAAAGGCGAACATCCAGATCACGTCACCGGAACGCTTGCAGCATCGCGGCATGGCGTTTTCGAGCGATGGGAACTTCGTATATTTCACCGCGATCAACGAGAACGGTTCGAACGGGCTCTACCGCGTTCCGGTTCTCGGCGGTACACCGCAGATGGTCGCCAATGGGGTGAGATCTCGCGTCGGATTCAGACAAGATGCGTCAATGATCGTTTACATTGACGACGATGGATACCTCGTCACAGCGAAACCGGACGGTTCGGCGGCGGCTCGGCTGGTCCAGCCCGCAAACGGCGATCAGTGGTTAACCGCCGGATGGTCCCCGAGCGGAGATAAACTTCTCGCGGTTGCTTTCGAGCGAAGTTCCGGATTGTATTATCTTAACGAGATATCATTCGCTGATGCGAAGATCAGCGAATTTGATCCCAGGCGTTGGCGGATGATCTCGGGATTTACCTGGAGCGCGGATGGGCGCAAGGTCTTTTTGAGCGCACGCGACCGCGAGACCGAGATCTCGCAGATCTGGCAGCTTACCTACCCAGAAGGCGAATTGACGCGGGTTACGAATGACGCCAACGACTACTTCTCGGTCAGCGTTTCATCGGACGGCCGAACACTTGCCACAGTACAGTTCCTTCGCAAAGCGAATATTTGGAAACTCGATCCGGCGGGCAGTGAAACGGCTGCGCAATTGACCGCAGATGTTGGGCTCGATGACGGCATGTCCGGTATCACATTCGGGCCAAACGGCGATATCTACTATTCGGTCAGAGAGCGGGCACGTCAATCAATATGGAGCGTCAGCCCTGACGGTAAAACACGCAAACCGGTCGTCACCGGTCCGGGCAAGTACTCCTTTCCCGCAGTCTCACCCAGCGGCAGCCAGCTCGCATATATGTTCAACGAAGGCAATGAACCTCAGATCGCCTTGCGAACCCTCAGCAGCAAAGAAACAGTCCTGTTGACACCAAACTCAGAGTCGGCAACCGATCCGCGGATCGCTCCCGACGGGCGGTGGATCGTGTATGCCTCATTCGATAAGGGTGAACGGTTCTCACTCTGGAAAGTGCCCGTCGCGGGCGGCGAACCCATTCGCCTGACGGATCGGCAGTTCGAATGCGAGCGGCCGAGCATTTCGCCTGATTCTAAACAGATTCTGGCCGTCTGCCGGCGGGAAGAGGGTGGAACGCGAGAGCTTGCCCTCGTCGATATCAATGGTGGCGACCCGAAGTTTCTCGGTTATCCGCAGATCGCCAGAATACGGAATTTCTCTTGGGCAGCCGATGGGCAATCGGTCATTTACATTGACCGGACCAAATCTACGCACCAACTAGCCTCGCAACCGATAGCGGGCGGAAAACCTACGCAGATCTCGAGATTCGAAAGCGATTCCATTTTCGGCCTCGCTGTTGACTATCGAACCGGGGCCATCGCATTTTCAAGAGGGCACACGATCGCTAATGTTGTCCGCATTACCTTTACGGAATAGACTGAACGCAAGCAAATCGCTCCTTCGAATAAATGCCCCGTCCCTGTGGCCGGACGGAAGTAACAAAACAAAGAAATGACAAACGAAGAACTGGGCTCCGGATGTAGTGGAAGAAACTGCGAGTTTTCTGCATACCAAACAATGGTCATCTGCATGAACGGGAGCTCGTCATGCTTCCATGCGAAACTTGCCAAGGCTGAACAATCGGACTTTCACGATAAACAGTTGGCCGACGCAACCGAGCAGATCACAAAGATCCTCGATTCGCTCAAGGATGGAAAGGGCCGGAAGCTCTCGCTGCTGGCGACCGACGCCGGGATGATGCTTGCCTGGGTCAATCACGATGATATTGACGTAGGCGATGGCTCGGAACCCGTCCGGGGAAGCGACGACCCGGAAAAGGTTCTCAAGGCACTTCGGATCATTACCGAGTGATGGTTCAATTATTTTTTTCGCGTTCGATGTCCATTTCGGGCGTCGCTGTTCGTTTATGTGGTGAAAGCGGGAAATCCGCTTCAAAATAGATCGAAAGGAGAAACTTATGCCACACTACATGCTTTTACTTCACGAACAGCCGTCTGATTTTTCAGGGCTTTCCCCCGAGGCCATCGAGGCCGTTATCAATGAATACGTCGCCTGGTCGGCGAAGCTTGCTTCGGAAAACCGGCTCGTCGGCGGCGAAAAACTCCGCGACGAGGGCGGCCGTCACCTTCGCGGTTTTGGCGAGGAATTTCGCGTCACGGACGGCCCATACACCGAGGCCAAGGAGATCGTCGGCGGCTTTTACACGATCAACGCTGCCGACTATAGCGAGGCGGCCGAGGTCGCAAGCGGCTGCCCGCATCTAAAGTACGGCGGCTGGATCGAACTCAGAGAGATAGAACAAATGTCCTGATCAGATGGACATAGACAAAGAGAAGTTAAACGAGACCATAGACCATCTGTTTCGCCAAAAGGCCGGGCAGATGGTCTCTCTTTTGTCGCGGATCTTCGGCATCGACAAGCTCGAACTGATCGAGGACGCCGTGCAAGAAGCCATGATCGCAGCGATGCGTAAATGGCCCTTTGGGATTCCGGAGAACCCATCGGCCTGGCTGATTCAAACGGCCCGCAACAGGGTCATCGATGAGCTGCGGCGGGCGGGCAAGAGCGTCGGGCTCGAGAGCGGCGAGGGCTTTGAACTAACTGACAAAGCCACACTGCCGCAAGGCAAGCAGCTTTCAACGATCGGCGACGATGAGCTGCGAATGATCTTCGCCTGTTGCAGCCCGGCCGTCGCCGCAGATTCACGCGTTGCATTGACACTGAAGATCGTCGGCGGTTTTAGCGTTGCGGAGATCGCCCGGGCGTTTCTCGCAAACGATGAGGCCATCGCGAAAATGCTTACTCGTGCCAAGAAGCGGCTCCGCGAGGACGCAAACTTTCCCGACTTGCCTCCTTCGCGTGAACTGCCTGAAAGGCTCGATGCCGTCCTTCGCGTGATCTATCTGATGTTCAATGAGGGCTTCGGGGCGACGGCCGGAGATGAACTCGTTCGCCGGGAACTTTGCTTTGAGGCGATCCGGCTTGCCGAGATGCTCCTGCGTTCGCCCGAGACAAGCACGCCAAAGGTCAAAGCACTCGCAGCACTTTTCTATTTTCAGGCGGCACGGCTTCCCGAGCGGACGAACGAAACAGGCGAACTCGTCCTGCTCGAAGACCAGGACCGTAGCCGATGGGACCTGCGGCTCGCCGAACGCGGGCTCGAACATTTTCGCCGCTCGGCCCGCGGTGATGAGCGAACCGATTATCACCTCGAATCCGAGATCGCCGGAGTTTACACGCTTGCCCCGAGCTTTGCCGAGACCGATTGGCCGCGCATTCTCCGCTGCTACGACGAGCTTCAGCGGCGAAGATACTCGGACGTCGTCGAGCTCAACCGGTTGATCGTTCTGGCAAAGATCGAAGGTGCCGAAGGTGCTCTTGACGAACTCGAAACTCGCTTCGCGGACGGACGGCTCGAGCGGTT
>SXGQ01364003.1_pt1 | contig 10972 bp, 18 predicted proteins | sample 3178371 | NCBI WGS metagenome assembly SXGQ01 (sample SAMN11356859, study PRJNA531348) | freshwater metagenome | isolation source: freshwater sample F1-20 | place: China: Fuxian Lake, Yuxi | collected 2017-12-25 | reverse complement strand
GCTCTTGTTCTTGGCTTCGAAGGGGCTCCGAAGGCCCTTGCAAGGCCCTTCCGTTTTCGGGGGCCGGAGTTCGGCGGTCCGCGAGGTGAAATCCCTTCCAGTGACGGTCGTAGACCTCTGAAAGGAAAGCGTTTTCCGGCAGCGCGTCGTATTCGCGCTGGACGCTCTTCACCTGGTTGTCGGCTGCCTTGAGCTGCTTCGCGAGCTGCCGGACCGCCATATCGACGACCCAGACCACCTCAGAAGCCTCGTCGTAGCGGCAAAAGCCGGCCTCGATGACCCTCCGAAGGGCCTCCGAAGCCCCTTCCACGCCGAGCCCCGTTTCGTGCGCGAGGTAGAGCTTCGGGAGCCAGTACAGGCCCAGCATGTTGCTGTGCGGAGACGTCTCCAGGTACAGCGCGACGACGACCGCAGCCGGGCCTGCCGACTTCAGCCGCTTACCGATCGCGTTCGTCCAGAACGACGGGTATTGCTTGGCATAGTCCCGCATGATCAGGTTTCTCCCTGATGAGCGGTCGACGATGTTCTTTGCCGTTTGGGCATAGGGGTACCGTCCCGGCAATCGCTTGCGCGAGCCGGCCAATGAGACAGGGCGTGGCGGGTGAGGAGCGGCTAGGCCGGCGAGGCCCTACGGCGGACCGCGTGCCCTGCGCCTGATCTGCTCAAGCCTCTTCTCCTGGGCGATCCGGACCTTCCGGGCGGACCACCACTCCGTCAGCAATCTCAAGAGCCGCATCGGCCTCCGCTCGTAGTGCTAGAAAGCGCGTTCGCTCGAGGTCGCGCTCTGCCTCGACTCGGTCACACATCCGCCGATACGCCTCGGCGAGGCTCAAGAAGTGTCGGAGCTCCACGACGACCGGACGGCCGCCTAGAAGTCTCCGAACCCAGGATTCCGACACACCCGCGAGATCCCCGACGGCCGCATAGGCGGACATCTTCGACCCGCGTTTCCGACGCTCGCGATCCACCAGCGCCTGGGCAAAGGGCCTGGTCTTCTCGATGGCGTCGTCGGCTGTGACGATCATTGGTCGCCTGCGCCCACGAATTGGTCCCACGCGCTCAATCCTCTGTGGTGATCTCGGATCACCGCAGCGGAGGCAGAACGATGGAGGGGGACGAACGGGATGACTGGGTGAGCATCGGCGGCGCCGCGCGCATGGTCTTGGCGGACGTGAGCGCGCGGCGAGCTGGGCAGAACGGGAACACAGCAAGAGCGAAGGAGCGGCGTCGCCAGCGGCGGCGCCGATTGCACCCTCGGCAGGCAAGCGCGGGACGATGGCCGTCGCCGCCCCGAGCCATACGAAAGGAGCCCTAAGTGAGAGGGCGAAGGAGACCCGCAATGGGCGAGTTTGAGATCGGGCTGCTCGAGATCGTCCGAGAGGACGGGCTGCCGTTCGAGCCGGAGCTGTACCAGGCGAACTTCGAGATCACTCAGGACGGGAACAGCTTCACGATGTCGGTCTGGATTGAGGTCGGCTCCGTCCCGACAGCCGAGCTCATCCGCCACGCGATGAACCTGCTTCACCTGACTGCGGCGCAGTTGGCGAAGCAGACCGAAGGCTGGCGAATGTAGGTCGCGGAGGTCCAGGCTGGACGAAGTCATGCCTTCCCCGATTTCAGTTTGACGAGACGGCTCGCTGCGGCTGTAGCGGCGAGCCAGGTCGTCAAACGCGGGCTATTCCGACCAGCACGCCACCGCGTCCAAGTGGATCTATCGATATCGGCTTCATCGAATAGCTCGACCAGCGGGACTCCGGCCGACCTTAAGTCGGCCTCGATTCGGGCAATGTGGGCAGCTAGAGCCATGGCTCATGGGTATAGTGCTTTTGTGCACATCACACAACCCTAACCAAATGCATAAATGCTCGATGCGCGTATGCATGCCAGCTGATAAGGCACGTGAATGACCGCAACAGCTCGCGACGCCGAAGACCCTCGGGAACAATCAGCAACGATCGCCTACGTTCGCTTTGTAGTAGCCACGACAGGAATGTCGCCGTCGGCGCTTGCACGGGCTGCTGGGATTGCGACGACCACGCTCACTCGCCCGTTGAACAACCCGAAGTACAAGTTCGCACTTTCGGCAACCACTCTCGAAAAAATTGCGAAGATCAGCGGAATAAGCCCGGCCCCGTTCTTCGAGAACGACGACACGGTTTCACAGAAACTGGCCACCTTCTACGACACGGGTGTCTACGACGAGGGAGTATGGGGGCCTGGATCCGATAGCGTCGGCGAGGAAGGCCGCAGCACTCTCCTGCTGGGTTCTGTGGCAGCAGGTCGATGGCTGGAGGTAGGGATCGAAGAGTTCTCGGTGTTTTCGCTGAATGTGACTATCCCTACCGCGGCCCCTCGCAACTGTTTTCTCGTTCAGGTCAGCGACCTACACTTAGCACCAGCTGCTCATCCGACAGACTTCTTACTATGCCTTAGGATGGCCGAGTTCGATCTCGAAAAGCTCTATCTCCCGACCGTAGCCATCGTTGAAAGAAAGAGCGAGGATGGTCGGCTTGTCGAGCGCACCGCTCTGCGCTTGAGCACAAGCAAGGCTGGATTCCAGCTGAGCGCTATCTGCCGCAGGCCCGAGTTCAGATCCCACCATTTTGAGCTGCCAACCCTGCCTGGAACAGATGATCTGCGCGTAATCGGAATCGCCGAGCTCGCTGTCAGGACGCTCTCCGCGCCATAGTGCTTTTCTGCACATCGATGTTGCAGAGCTGATGCATATGTGCATTATAGCTCCATCGCCATGCTGCGATGGGAGGTGGAACCGTGCTTCAGACAGGAATCGTCACAACCCCGTACACTCACCAGGTCGCCGATGCTGCGCTCGCGGCGGGTCGCCCCGGCGTCCTGATCGGCATCTACACGCCCATCGTGACTGGGCCCAACCTCGACCCGGTTCCGCGAGACCAGCAGGTCCCGCGGCCGATCTACGCCTACGATCACGAGACGATCGACAGGGACTGCGACCAGCACGTGCGTTGGCCGGTCTCGTGCGATGCGGACCCTGAGCAGCGAAGGGCCCGACTGCACCGTGAGCTCGACCGGGCCACCGCTCGCGCGGGCCATGGTCGAGGGCCGGACGAGGTTGACGCGATGTTCGCCGAGTGGCGCCACCGAATCCTCAGCTACAATCGCTTTGAGGGCGACAGGACAGACGAGGAGTCTGACGCCGAGCTCACCCCGATCAACGACCTCGAGGATCAGATCCGCGCCTCGTCTCCGAGCCTGATGCGGGCTGGCGCGGTCGCGCTCATGGAGCTGTATGCGGCGGTGTCGAGCAAGGACTCCCCGCTCACGCCGGCGACCCTCTCCACCGCGAATTGCCCCGAGGGCTGGCTGGCCTTCCACACTCTCGAGAGCCTCCACGCTTATCTCCAGGGCGCGGTCGCGCGCTGTGCGGACGATGTGATCGCCGCTCGCCACGTCCGCCTCATGGAGGGTCCGCTCCACAACGACTGGCAGGGCGTCCCGTTCGCCCAGGCAGCAGAGTGAGGGAGCCAGCCATGATCATCCAGACCCCCCTCGCCTTCTCGTCTGTCGCCGCTGTCCCGCCTGGGGCGGCCATGCCTCACATCCAGCCGGCACCGCCCCGCTCCGTCGCGGAGCTCGCGGCTGAAGCGGATCAGGCGGAGCAGGCGCTCGTCGCGGCCTCGATCAAGTCGGATCGGTGCGTACTCGGTCGAGAACCAACCGCGGCTGAGATCCGCGCGTTGGACAAGGCTCACGAGGCCGACCTACGGGCCTTTCGCGCCGCGATGGCCGCTAAGGCGCAGTCGGCCGACGACATCCGGCTGCAGATCGACCTCGTGAAGCGGAGGTACGACGCTACATTGGCCGACCCAGACGATGGAATCTTCGCTCTGCTGGATGGGGTGTTGGCCTTCGTCTCCCGGGACGAGCGCCTGGCCGCCTGACCCTCGCGGCATCGAGAGACCAACCGGGCGGGACACATCGGACCGCCCGGCACCCCAACCTTTGGACCGGAGGCGCAGCCGTGAAGCGCGCAATCACTGCGATCGAGCTGCCCGACATCGTTCCTGGCGTGGCACCGACCGGCAAACCGGAGCTGACATGGATCAGCCCGGCCGAGCTCGTGGTCGACGAAACCTACCAGCGGGACCTCTCGGATCGCTCGATCAAGCTGATCCGCCGCATCGTCGAGAACTGGGATTGGCGGCGCTTCAAGCCGCCCATCGTGACCTGGACCGACGAGGGCCTCGAGGTCATCGACGGCCAGCACTCTGCGACTGCTGCGGTCTGCCATCCGGGGATCGACGTCATTCCCGTGGTGGTCGTGGACGCGGCAGAGCGGGAGGAGCGCGCCTCGGCGTTCATCGGCCACAACCTGGACCGGATTGCCGTGACGGCAGCCCAGATGCAGGTCGCTGCGGTCGCCGCCGGAGACAAGGATGCGCTCGCGGTCGAGTCCGCCTGCCGCCTCGCCAACGTGCGCCTGCTCCGCATGCCGCCCTCGCGGAGCGAGTACCAGCCCGGCGAGACGATCGCGGCCTCGCAGATCGGGCAGCTCGTAAAGAAGCAGGGTATCGATAAGGCGGCCGAGATCCTGACCGTTCTCGCCCTCGCGAGGTTCGCGCCCATCCAGGCGAGCCACATCAAGGCAGTTGAGCACATCCTGACCGACGAGGAGACTCCGACCAAACCAGAGGACCTGACCCGCGCTGTGATGGCCCTGGGCTCCGGGCCCGCAGAGAAGGAGGCGAAGGTCTTCGCGGGAACCCACAACGTACCGCTCTGGCGAGGGCTCGTGGCCGTGTGGGTGCAGGCGGTGAAGAAAAAGAGGAAACCCGCCTCAATCTCTAAGGATGAGAGCGTGGGCTCTCCAGCGGCCTCCCCGAAGCCAGAGGCGAGCAACGTCACTCCGATCAGGAAGGAGGTGGCAAGCACGCCAGGTGAAGATCGCCCAGCTCGCGCGGGCTACGTCCCGGGTTCCATGATGAAGCGGTGCGCCAACTGCGATCACACCTATGTTGGCGGGCTGAGATCAACCACATGCGCACACTGCGCGTACGGGGATGACCGGGAGGTCATGCCGTGAACACAGCCTTCCTCCTCCTGGCGCAGTACGACGGTGCCGCCGTCATCCCAATCGAGCGGGTGTGCCGGGACTACTTTTCCCACCTCACGCCCGAGAAGCTGGTCCGGAAGATCTCGGCGGGCGAGATTGCCCTGCCGATGATCCGTATGGAGACGAGCCAGAAGTCCGCCAAGGGCGTGCACCTGCAGGACCTCGCGCACTGGATCGACAAGCGAGCAGAGGCAGCCCGGAAAGAGTGCCAGCAGCTGACGAGCTAACCGAGTCCGGATCTCCCGAACTCACCCGTGGGATGAGCGTTATAGCTCCAGAATGCGGAGTGACGGTCGATGCGGGACCTAGGCGCGCAGAACGGATACCTGACCACACAGGCTTTTGAAGCCGAAATCGACAGGCTCGAGCAGGAGCTAATCGGGTTTCAGCTGCCCGAGCGGGAGCAGTCCAAGGACCGAGGTAAACTCAGGCCGGCCCTCGCAGCCCTGGGAGGAGCCGCCCTGATCGTCGCGGCCTTCGGCGCTACAAACCATCTGCCTCTCTAACGCATCCCGCCGGTGGAGGCCCCGGCCCCGACGGATTGCAGCCGCGGCTAGGCATGGCCTCGCCTGGCCCGTAGGTTCTCCCGCGGTAGCTTCCGGTCGGGACATGAAACGAACACCTAGGCGGATGGTCGCCGTTGTCGCACTATGTGTCCCTCTCGCCGGGTGTGCCGAATTCTCGGTGAACTGCACGACGCCGACGGGCAACTACCTCTTGATGGTCAAGCAGGGAGTGCCGTGGGTGCCGCTGTTAGGCCCGGCTGTAAGATGGGTGACACCGACCGAAGTCTACGACCTGAACGTGCTTCGGTCGGACGAGTATCAGGTGCGTGCCCAACTCAGCACTCGCACCCCAAGCTGGCCGTCCGAGGCAGAACGACAGATCTTCGTTGTGAACCGCATCACCAGCGAGTTTCAGACCTCCTTCCGGCGAGCGGCCAAACCGGACGGTAGCGGCGCCTCGCCAGCAGGTAGCTCTGAGGACACTGTGATCGGGGCCGTTAGCGGTACCTGCTCCCGGGTTTTTCCTCAGCGACTGTAAATTCGGCTACGTCAGTCCTTACTCGTGTCCCTTGTAGTGCGGATGCGCGCCGCCTTCTGCTCCATATCCGCGATCACCGATTTTAAGTCTTCGAGCCGAGAGCGAATATCCGCAGCGATCTCGAGATCAGCCGCCCCGGCCAACTGCTCTTGCAGGCGGCCTAGCCGCCGTATGGCCTGTGTCCGAAGGCGATCGTAGTGCGCCAGAAGACGAGTCCGGGCCTGATCTTCGGGGGACATGACGCTACACACTCAATCAACCGAATTAGATCGGTGCTGATCGAATTCCTCGGTCCCAGAACGGTTCCGCTATGGCCGGGTCACAAGCTACGCTGCACCAATTGCCTCGTATCGCGCGAACAGCATGCGTTCGTTGGCGTGAACTATTTCGCCTATGGACGCTGAAGTGTAGGCTCAGCCTCTCGTGAAGGAGACCAAAGTGAATCAGCAACCAGATCCGTCAGCTGTAGGCATGACCGAGCTGACGGCGGACATTGTGTCAGCCTATGTCGGGAACAATAGCGTGCACGTGTCCGACCTGCCCAGCGTGATCGTTTCGATCCATTCCGCGTTGCAGAACCTCGGGCAACCTCAACAGCCGGCGAAGGAAAGGCCGGCACCACCGATTCCGATCAAGAAAACGGTCACGCCTGACTATCTGATCAGCCTTGAGGACGGTAAACGCTACAAGTCGCTGAAACGGCACCTCGCCGGCCGGGGACTCACGCCCGACCAGTCTCGCGAGAAGTGGGGGCTGCCCGGCGACTACCCAATGATGGCTCCGAACTCCGCTGCCAAACGCTCCGAAATCGCCCTGGCATCCGGCCTGGGTCGGAAGCGAGAGGAAGCGCCGCCGGTTCCTCCCAAGCGCGGGCGGCGCAAAGGCGCCTGATCTGCCGGGCGTGAAGCGCTAGGTGTCATGCTCGCCCCGACCTCAGTTCCTGCTGCGACCACCGCCCAATCTGCTACAGCACTCAGGACCTAAATCTGTCGGTCGGTTCTAGAGGCTGAGGCGATGTCGGAGGAACATGGGGAGAGCTGGATGGACTCCGAGTCGATGGCGGACGCTCGCGCAGCGCTGGCGCATCTCAACACGTTTCAGGCAAACCGGCCGGACGCCATCGGCCGGGCCGAGGTCGCCCACCTTGCTCGATCGCTAATCCTCGTTCTCGAGGATCAACAACGTCAAATCGACGAGCTTCGAGGCCGTCTGGATCGGGGCGCGCTATCCGGCGCCTGAGCTAGAATCGGGATTGATGCGCTCGGTTCGGCCTAGCCGATCGCGAGCTAGGCTATCCAAGCCGCCACTCCTGCCAGCATCAACGCCGTCCCGACCAGCTCCAGCATGAGCCGAAGCGGGTTCGGATCTGGGCGGAAGCTGGGCTGGGCAGGCGTGTACATGCGGTTAGGCCTCGATGCGCTTACCCTAGCTGGCGGGCAACTCCTGGCGAGCTGCTAAGGCCCCGTCATTTCGGGAGCATTTCTTCGCTCGCCCCCCCCTGCGACGGCCGTGCACCTTCAGGATCTTGTGCAGTGGATCGACAAGCGGGCCGGGGCGGCCCGGAAGGAATGCGCGCAATTTAGCCGGTTAGCTACGCCCGGACTTACTCGCCAGCTTCAGCGCTGCCCCGAACAGAAGTGCAAACCACGATATCAGGCGGACACCGACCATCGCGAAGCCGATGGATACTAGCGCCGTCGCACCAACGACCGCCAGAACCAAGGGTCCAGGTTTGATTTCATTCAGCCCCAGGTCGGCAATTGTATGCCTTCGATACTCATCACGCACTGCGCCCCCAACCTCTCCCCGGGGGTATATTGGACACGCGGATGCTTCAGGCAATTCGACCTTTGTCTCTCACGGCTTCTGGCCTGAGTTTGGATGCAACTCGACAGTGCCAGAGCGCTAGGCGACCCAGGCCGCCATGCCAGCTAGCACCAATGCCGTCCCGACCAACTCAACCAGAAGGCGGAAGGGGTGCGGATCGGCGCGGAAACTGGGTTGGGCAGGCGTGTACATGGGCTCATCAGCGGTGCGCTTACCACGACACCGGGAAGCTCCTGGCGACTCGGCTACGGCCGCTTCGTTTCAGGGGCATTTCTTGTGAGTGCAGCGCAGGGCCAATAGGTTCATGAACTAGCGCGATGAACGATGACGGGCGGAGGCAGCTTGAAAGCGGTGTGGAGCAGCTGACTGTCTGATACGGGATCCCGCAAAGCCCTTGCCTTCCGCGCGTTCTCTCGGCAGCCTTCGTGCGCCGTCGAAGGGGCATCAAACAATGTCAGATGGACCCGAAACCGAAGTTCGTACCGAGGTAAGCTTTCCGAAATTCAAGCCCGGAAGTCGCGAGTACGTTATCACTGCTGGTGATGCCAGGTTGAACATCGAGAGGCTTCATATCCCGAGCGATCACACAATCAAAGTATCGCGCGATGTGACCAGCATCGAATGGTCTGTTAAGACGATCTCCTTCGGCGAGAGGGCTCGACTGGATCTTGCTGCGAGAGAGCCAAGACCTGCGAAACCGGCCACGCCGCCAGCCATCCCAGGGCAGGCCGACCACGGCAAACTCGGACGGCTTGGAACCCCCGGCACCCCCGGCGCCCCGGGACGAAATGGTGTCTCGCTGACGCTCCTGGATGTTCGCGAGATCGAGAACCTAGGCTCCCTTTGGATCAGCACCGACGGTGCGAATGGCGGCGACGGTGGGGACGGCGGCCAAGGCCAGAAAGGCGGCGGGCCACGCAACCGCGGACTGCCCTTCTTCGGCAAAAAGGCCGCCAAGGGAGGCTACGGCGGAGATGGAGGGCATGGAGGGCGCGGTGGCGACACGAGCACCGTCGTGATCCGTCTCCGCTACCCGCACCACACAACAACGTTCATCAGTGGAATCTCCAGTGGTGAGCCTCCAGGCTGGAAAGGCGGAAGCACGGGAGTGATCGCTATCTATGGCAGCCCAGGCAAGGGCGGCCGAGGAGGAAATGGAGGCCCGGGCGGGCCTGGTGGAGAAGCGAACGTTCCGCACGGCACACCCGGCAGGAGTGGTCAACCTGGACCGAATGGAACCTACATCGCGGTAGTGACCAGGCACGACTGATTCCTGCTTAGGCTCGAGCGACAGCGGCACTTGTCCTTTCCGATGGTTACGGGCCTCGGAGACTCTAAGATCGAGCACCCTCGCGCGGTGGATCAACAAGGGCGCGCGGAGGCAACGGGGGAAAGGGTCCGCGGCTCACCGGCTGAGTTGCGAGTCACCTGCGCAAGTCGGGTCACATGCACGAGCGGGTTCGCTGGCCTGACAGGTCACGGTCAGCGAAACGATGTTCGTTTCGCTGCAGGCGGAACACGTCCAGCCCATACCGGGCTTGAACTCGCGTTTCCAAAGCGTGAACCGTTCCTTGCACGCAGGGTTCGCGCACCATGCGTGCACGTGGTCTGGCACGAATTCAACCTTGCCAACCCCAGCCCGGCTGACCGTGTAGCTGGCCGAACATTGGAAGCACTCGGCTCGCGTTACATCCACTCCCTGAGGCATGCGCTTCCGAACAGGCTGATGACACTCCAGGCACTCTATCTCGCCGAATGCGCCGAGGGTGACGTTGCGAACAGGAGAGGCCAGAACCTTGGTCAGAAAGCTCGCAACTTCTTCACAGCGAGCGCGGAGCTTTGGCAAATTGCCAGTTCTATGTTCCTCCCGCTGCTTCAGCGAGGGTACGTGGAGAAAGCTGCCGAGGGCATCGTAGTGTCGCTTCAGCACTCGCAGGTTCAGCACCCTCTCGGTTCCAAGTGAGTGCATCTCCCCTGGCGGTTCTCCCGGCGAGGGTTCCAGCCCGATTCGCAGATGACTGTCTGTATCTGCAAGAGGATCGATTTCGAGGAGAAGCGCCAGCAGCTTGCGTGGTTGCCACGTGTCAAATTCCGCAGGTGGCAGCTCGTCCTTGTACGCGAGAGCTCGATCATAGGTGATCGACTCCATAGCCATCCGTAGCTCAAGTGCTCCGTAGAGCAGATTAGGCCCATCCCCTAGCGCGAGCTGCTCTTTTGCTCGTCGAAGCTGCTTCCTGGCTTCCTGGCGATCTTTGCTCATCCTGATCTCTCGGCCGCTTCCGCGCAGGCAACGTCAATCACGGCGCCGGTCAGAGGTCGCCTGAGTACAGCAATTAGTACAGCACCCAGCGAGCCCGCCACGGTTCACGCTCTGCAACTGCGTTCCGTCCGTCCAATCCCTCATGGGCGCAACGGAGAAGCGGATGGCTTCTGGTGTCATGCGGGCGAGATAGGACCTGCCCGCCCGGCGGGCAATCGCAAGGCTGAACGACAGAGCCGCGCCGGATGAACTCGCCTAAAGGATGCCGCGGCCGTCCAGGCCTTCCGGTGGAGGGAGCGGATCGGCTAGGCCGTCCAGGTCGTCCGGGTCGACGAAGGGCTTGTCCAGCGACTCGAGCGCGGCCTGCTTCAGGCGGTCGGGGTTGAGCTCGCCCTCTTGCGCTTCGGCGATGATCACGCAGGCCAGTTGCCGCCGGACCTCGCGCTCGGTCAGGCCTGCGGCCCGCTCGTCGCTCTGGCTGACCGTCGAGACCGCCGCCTCGTAGGCCGAGGACAGTCTGGCGAGCTCTTGCGGTCCGAACACGGTGCGGGCTGGCTGCGGCATCTCCGGTGCTCCGGCCTCGCCCGTCCTGCCGGGCGCCTGGGCCCGCGGCACCGGGGCCGCGAAGCCCGCCCCAGGCAACCTACCGTAGCAGCCGGAGCGGCGCTCGCGTTAACCTGTGTTAACGTGGCACGGATTCGCGAAAAGCAGCGCTCGGACGCTGGTCCCGAGGTCCCCAACGAAAAAGG
>SXGQ01813355.1_pt1 | contig 10973 bp, 10 predicted proteins | sample 3178371 | NCBI WGS metagenome assembly SXGQ01 (sample SAMN11356859, study PRJNA531348) | freshwater metagenome | isolation source: freshwater sample F1-20 | place: China: Fuxian Lake, Yuxi | collected 2017-12-25 | reverse complement strand
TTTTAGAAATTAATAAAAATGCATCTGATGATGAAATTAAGAGTGCTTATAAAAAGAAGGCTATTCAATACCATCCAGATAAGAATAATGGGGATGCTGAAAGTGCTAATAAATTCAAAGAAATATCCAATGCATATAGTATTTTAAGCGATAAAGAAAAGCGCAATAAGTATGACCATTGCGGCGATAGTAATTATAACGAAGGTGGTATGGATAATATGAGAAATCACCGTGATATATTTGAAGCATTTTTCAGAGGCCATGATAATGGATTTGCAGAAAATATGTTTGGTTTTGGTAATGGCCCGCGAGGACGCGCTGAAAAAAAACAGAGCAAGGCAAATCCCATCGAAAGTGTTTTTAATCTAACATTAAACGATATTTACGATGGAGTAAACAAAGATCTTACTATAAAATTGAAAAAGTATTGTACAAGTTGTAATACAGAATGTCCTGATTGCGACGGCAAAGGGATTATACATCGCATACATAACATGGGAATAATGCAGACCATATTTCAATCTCAATGTAATAAATGCGGGGGTGATGGAATAATTATAAAAGGTAAATCAGGGTGCAAAACATGTAGTGGTAAAGGGTTTTATAATAAAGATGTAAAAGCTACATTAATAATACCAAAGGGCGTTACCGAATCTTATAAAACGGCCTTCCCAGAACTCGGCGAACAACCTAAAGTAAACAATATGAAACCGGGAGACTTGATAATAACCATTAGAATAGAGGAGCATCGGCATTTTGTCCGTGAAGGCAACGATCTTCATTATAAAACAGAAATATCTTTTGTTAATTCAATCGTAGGTTCAAATATAGTAATCCCATATTTTAAAGAAAACATAGAATTAAATACGCGAATATTTGGAGTTATTTCTAATGGCAAGAAGTATCTGATAGAAGGAAAAGGATTGCCTATACTGAATACAAATAATAAAGGAAATATGTATATAGAATTTAATATTAATTATCCTAAAATCAAAAAGGACGAGAAAATAGAAGAGTTGGCTTCTTTATTAAATGAAATTTTTATATAGATAAGCTATTTCTTTTATTTTCAATTGCATATTTTATATTATATATAGCCATCATATTTGTATATTCTCCTTCGGTTTCATACCCAAACCTTTTTACAAATTTTAATAAATCAATAGCCGATGGATCTTCGGATATCAACTTGTTATCATATCTTGCTATAATAAATTCATAGTTTTCGCCACTTATCATATCTTTATTTATATAGTATTTTCGGTCATTATATTTATATTCTACTCTCAAAGCTCTCTCAGTTTCTAAATCATAATAATGAAATGCTTTATTTACAATATTATCACTATCATCGATATCGTTTTTAGGTACGGCTATTTCATCCATAGCCAATTTGTTATTGCCGAATTTTACCTCAGATTTTTTTTTAACAAAATCATATTGAATATAAAATATATAATTATTCAATAAATTTTTCACATCATCTTTGAGAACTATATAAATATTATATTTATAAGGATATTCGAGAGTCGCGTTTATTTTAGTAGTAAGCTCGATATCTCGGCATCTTTTTATATTATTAGCTTCTCTATATATAGTATCGTTATACAATATGATAAAGATGAAAATAACGAGAAATATAAATACGAGACATATTAAATGCTGATAAATACTCGCGTTATATGCATATGTACTCACATTAAACAGAGTATATAAAATGTAATATGACGCAGATTCAATGGGAACTATAAAAGATTTCATCGATTTGTTCGTTATTTACTTTATATTATACAAATACTTTATTATTATTTATTTTTGCATATATTATATCATGTAATATATTAGGAATATAATCTGAATTTATAGCATAATTTTTGGTAAATTTAGATAATTCCTTTGACGAATAATCATATACGGGGTTATTATTTTCATCTACGCACAAAAATTTATATTTTGTATTCGTGCCGTCTTTCGCGCCGTCTTTCGCACTCTCAATGTCTTTAAGAATCAAAGGATCTATATTTTCTATAATATCTGAAGTCATAGTATGTAAATTAAAATAATTTAATACCTTTCTGTTTTCATATAAATTTGAATAATAATAGTCTATTTCAAAAGCAATATCTTTCAATTTATCTGCATTCATTATATCGCTTAATAAAGAACCAATATTATCATTATCTGATTCAGACATATTACTTATTCTTAATTTTAGAGCATCAATCTTTGATTTTAGATCAGGTTTATTGTGTTCATACGTAATAGAAATATCAAAATTAGCAGCCGGATAAATATAATCTATAATTTGTAATAGTATTTTTTTTTCTTCTTTAGTAGTTTTTATTTCAACATATTTAGTTATATATTCATTAATAATATCATCTTGTTCTTTCGGAGTTTTAGCTTTACTTATATCCAATTCGGGAGGTATAACAAACCAATTTTTAATTTCTTTAATAATATTATTAATAATAGTAATGCGGTGCGAATCTGTTATTTTTATAGTCTTATCAATTATTATATTCAATTCTTGCTTCTCCTTGATAAGTTTAATTACGAAATCTCTTGTTTTGATATTAAAAATGTTTTCTATATTAGATATCTTAGTAATTGCATCTGATACATTATCATTTTCTACAATATTTTTAATAATATTTTTTTTTTCATCTATTTTTGATAAGAGTAAGGTTTTAATATTATCAATAATAATTGACCTATCGCTTAAAGAATCTTTATATTTTTTTTCTTCATCAGCATTATATATTTTAGGATTGGCTTTATTGTATTCTATAATTGTTTTCATTTTCATAAAATCATAGGTTATTTTGAGAATATTGTTAGATGTCTTAGTGTCTAAAGAGTTATTATCTAATAAGATTATGTTGTAAACGTATGGTTTTTTTTTGAATGTATTATCTTCTATTATTTTTAGTATCCGCCCGCATTTAGATAATTTTTTTGCATTAAAATATATATTATCCCAATATAAAACGATAGATAATATAAATATAATACTTATCAACAATATATTGAATAATAATTCAAACGAATTAATATTATTACCAAATACCTGTATAACCTGATTATTGTAAGAATAAAAAAATTTTATAATAGCCTTTTGTTTTTTTAGATAGTAATATAGAATTACTATAGGCGGTACAATAAATACTATGACTACAAATATTAATATCAATATTAAATATAAGTCAAATAAATATATTAAATATAAAAGAAAAGCCGCAAATAGTATAACATATAATTTGTAATTACTATCGTATTTATATCTTTCATATGGAAATATATAATTAAATATAGCTATTAGAAATAATATACTAATTCCCTTTATTATTTTATCACTTGATATTTCTTTTAACACTATGGAATGTGATAAGTCAACATAAGTGGCATTTTCAACTAAATTTGTAGTCTGAGAATAACTTAGATAATTTAAATCCATTTACTTATTGTAATTATAATATTTTATATTGGAATAATATATTTAACTGCTTCTTCAAAGCCATTATTGGAATACTTATTTCTAATAAGATTTTTGCTATAATTTTCTTTATATGCTGTTATAACAGTATTATTTATTATATTAGCTTCAATTGTATGATTTAAAGCTTTAATAGATTCTATGTTATAATCATCCTTCTTTTTATAGAAGAATTTTGCAGTATTATAAAAGCTTTTATCAAGTTCTGATTGTATATATATATTATTCTCCATTAATACTTCTAAATTTTTTAGCATAGTTTTAGATATTATAGATGAATAATCTTCAAAGGACTCCTTTTTACTTTTACTAAAAAATATTATAGCAATACTTTCAAATAAACATATTCTCATAAATCTAAAAAGCGTTATTTTTCCTTCAAATAAATCAAAAATATCCCTTAATCTTTTAAAATCTTCCCATTCTCTCGGATTTCCTATCATAGCTCCAATAATCGGCTTACTATATATAAATAAAGCTATTAAAAATAGAATGTAAGCAAATATCATAACACACGTAATGAAAGTAAATAATATACATGTTATGATTAGAACAGGAGATGGTTCTATAAGCCATAGTAATTTATTAATAAATCCATAGGGTAGTATAGGGGCACTATTTCCAACAGTATAATCACACAATTTGCGTATAAAATAGGTTAATATTATATAAAGAGGGCGCAGAATAAGATGATAGAGAATAATAAACAAAGATACAACCCAAGTCATTTTAACATAAGTAAGCAATACGACGCTTGTATTTTCTCTTAAATTTTTAAAAAAATTGAATATAGATACTGAATTTTTATAACTAGCATCCAGCCTTTCTTCATAACTTATATTTTCTTCGGTGCTTTTTTTATCACTTATATAAGGTATCTCTTTTATCATTTTCTACTAATCTTCTATATTTATATTTTTGATAATATAAGTACTTGAATAATATTCATTTATTTTAATTTTATTTAATATATATATGTTATATATATTTATAAGCAATGAATCAAAAGTTTGAAACATATTTATATCATATTTTGAAAAATACTTATTAAAAATTAATTCCAATTCTTCGTCGAAGTTTTTTTCATTTGAATAATAAATTTCAATTATTTCACTTTCACTATTATATATATCCTCAATAATATCATATTCTTTAATAGATTGTTTATCAATAAATTCCTCAATGTTCTTGTTTAATTCGTTAAAAAAACACATGGAAGCCGTGTCTTTATTTTAACCACACATGCGTCATTTTTTAGACAATAGTATATTATATTAACCATATTTAGACAATTTATTTTTATTATTATATAAAAAATTGATTAATGTGATTAATATATTGTAATCGTGAATATGAATTCTATTAAAAAAACTTGTATTAATTCCTCAAAGCATTTTTATACAGGTAATGAACTATCTCCTCTTCATTTCGGATTATCCGCCGAAGGTTACGAGCTAAATTCAGTAATTGAAGGTTATGATAAAGAGTTGTGGGTCGTAGATATTAAAAATAGCAAAAAAGTTTGGGTGAAGAATGATACTATAATTAGAATTACAAGAGAAGACCCTGTTATTAATAGCGTCGAACCTACGTTACTTAAAAAAATGCACAACGAATATATTATTGATGTAATGAATATGAATAATTTGGTATGTGAAAAAAATAAAAATGGTTTAAATGAAAATGAAGAAAACCATATTGTAAATAAAGGAGCTATTCAAAAAACAAATGTTGAAAATTTAAATATATTGAAAAATAAGAAGACAACTGATTACAATTTATTTGTTAAATACCGCCTTAATCAACTGAATGATTCTAATAAAACTAAAAAAGATAACTTTAATGATGTTAAAAAAGAATGGAATGAAGTTAAGAAGGATAAGGCTAACTTAGGGATTATAATGTCGAATGCTAAGGCGTGGTATGCCAAATTTATAAATGATATATTAATATAAATTGTTGCTAAGAATATAAAAATTGATTAATCATTTAAATAAATAAGAATAATATAAAGTATATGAATATTATTAAATTAAATAAAAATAATAATATTGTACTTGTTGATTGTAGCTATTATATTTTTAATAGATATTTTGCTACAATGAGTTGGTATAAACGACAAAATAATTTTCCAGAATTTATCGTAGATGAAATTATTGAAAATAAACTATATATTAATGCCTTTTACAAACATATAGAAAATGATATTAAAAAAATATGTAAAATTTGGAAGACGAACAAAAATAACATTGTATTATGCAATGATTGTTTGCGAAGTGATATATGGAGGAATGATATATATGATAAATATAAGGCTTCGAGAGTTCCAAAAAATAATTTTAATAAGAATATTTTTAGTATTTTTAATGAATATATTAAAAAAATAGGATTGCAATCTATTCAATCTGATAGATTGGAAGGAGACGATATTATTTATTTAACATATAAGCATATTAAAAATAAGATCAACACTAAAATTATAATTATTACAAACGATAATGATTTTCTCCAACTGTTAGATAATAATGTATTTATTTATAATATGCAATTTAAAGAACTTAAGGTGCGAGGATATAATAATGCAGAGGACAATCTGTTATTTAAAGCAATTTATGGAGATAAAAGTGATAATATACCTAAAATAGGTCAGGGAATTACTAAACAAAAAGCTTTGATGCTTGTTTCTCTCTCAGTAAATGAGAGAATTAATTATTTTATTGAAAATAATTTAATGGATAATTTCAAATTTAATATGAGTCTAATATCTTTTGAAGAAATACCTCAAAAGTATATTGATACTTATAACATCGCAAATAAAATTATATTGGAATGATTTATTATGAATTGCACCAACAAAAAAGACAAAATGAGACAATAATATGTATAGTTTTTAGTACACCTAGTTACTTTTGTTCCTTCAATACTTTATAATAAATAATTTCTTGATGATTAAATAATTTTACAATGTTTTTTTTCCAATATCTATAATATGAGATTTATCATCTGAATTAATACTATTGGTAGTAAATTACGCTGATATAACTTTTTAACTTTTTAATTAAAAAAACATATAGCAAAATTCCATTTTTTTTATTAAAAAATATTTTTTCATAATATAACATCCATTTACAATCTGAATGATATTCTGTTTTCATATTTTCTTCGTATAACCAATACCAATCGACAACATCTAAAGGCAATAAATCACTATTAGTATATATTTTTTATATTTTATTATTAAAAAAAACTCTAAGTTTTTTTGTTATCAATATCTTTATTTTTTAATCTATTATTAGATATAATGATAGTATATAAATTAATTAAAGAACTCAACGAAGATGAATTATTTAAATGTATTAAATTGATAAATTCTAATTTTAAGATAAATAGATTTAATAGCTATATAAGCGTTATCTATTATATTATCGGGAGTGATATCGTAGGTTTTGTAGGTATTAGCGATAATTATTTGAATCAATTGTGTGTTAACCCTAATTATAGGAATAGAGGAATTGCAACGCATATAATTAATGAATCAATTAATGTTTTAGAAAAACCACTTCATTTGTTTGTAGATAAAAATAAATATACATCTGACTATTTAATAAAATTTTATAAGAAAAAGGGGTTTGAAATAGAATATGAAAATGATATTGAATATAAGTTGATATATAAAAATTGATTATATTATAGTTATATAATAATAACAACATAATTTAGAATGGGAGACAATTGTGATAATTGCGTATATATCGACGGATCATGCATTAATAATGGAAAGGTTAATGCTCGTGCTGGATACGGAGTATTTTTTGATCACAATGATGCAAGAAACGAATCTGGAGTTGTTAAAGGTAAACAATCAAATAACACTGGTGAGCTAACAGCTCTTATAAGAGCTCTTGAAATATTAAAACAGGAAATTGAAGATAAAAAAAATATTAATATATATACCGATTCCGAATATGTAATCAAATGTTCTGGTTCTTATGGTGATAAATTAGCAAAAAACAATTGGAAGACAGATAGCAATAAGGTACCTCCTAATTTAAAATTGCTACAAAAAATATACGAGTTGTATAGCCCGCATAAAAAAACAACTAAAATACACTATATAAAAGCGCATACAAATTTGCCAGATAAACATTCTATTGGTAATAGCTGGGCAGACAAATTGGCTAATATGGCTGTTGACGGTATTTTGGAAGAAGACAAGATTCGCGAAGATTCGTCTGTTTCTCTTGTGAAAGTACCTGTCCCCGTTGTATATATTAAGAATTATATTAATATTTCATATAATCATAAAGATTCTGCTAAAAAATTAGGAGCAAAATGGGATATCAATAAAAAGAAATGGTATTATGAAGATAATCTAAACGATGATAATATCAGCTCTATAAAAGAGCTTGAGGAATTGAGTGCTGCCGAAAAAACATTTTTTAATGAGGGAGGAGTAGATAATACAAATACTGATGAAAATGGTAGTGCAAAAATACATATCAAAATTCCATTTAAAAATAAAGATGCAGTTAAAAAATTGGGATGTCGATGGGATGCTGAAAAGAAATCATGGTATTACTTGGAGAATCTTGATAAAAACAAGATAAATGATATAATGAAGCTTACCTGACCTGATAGAGCTATAAGTATAAGTATCACTCCATGATATACTATAATTAGATATGTAATATTTTTTTTATGTATTTAATATTGATTAATGGCAATAATGGAGAGCATTCCCATAGATGTGTTTTGAGAAATGTCTGAATCTCGTAATTTATAGGATACATATGATATAAACCATTGTGTATGTCGGTAACATAAGATCTATAGCGATTATTAACTAATTCCATACTTTCTCTTGGTAACACAATTAACAATTGAATTATAGGGTCTATAATATTATTATTAGGGTGTATTATAGGGGATTCATAAGCTATAGAGTGATTACTAATATCTTTTAGAGTAGGTGGATAATTATAAGGATAGTACCATTCCCAGTCAATACTATTTCCCTTGTAATATTCATAAACCCAATAAATACCTGTAATGTAATTTTTACAAGAATTATAAATAACAGAGGAATCAAGAGTTATATTATTATCAAATATGATTTTATAATATTCTTTATGCCAATTACTGTTACTGTTATAGATAGTATAACACAAAGGTGATTTATGTTTAATTGCATAATTATCGCTCAGTAATTGCGAATTCACGAATGAACTCTTTTTTATATACTTTTCACATATATTGAAAATATCTGCATCTTCTGTTACTGATAAATATTTGAAAATATATTTTAAACATTCATAGTTAATAGAATTCTTTGCGACTAATAGTCCGGTCTCCTGAATAGCCTTCTTAGTAATATTTACTAATTTATCAGCCCCGTCTGTTTTGATATTAACAGTTAATAAATGCGGAATAAAATCGTTGCCGAGAATAGAGCATAGAGTACAATAACTTTCGATTACATCATATTCATTATAATCTTCCTTAAGATTCCATATAATTTTCAATTCAGTTAGAATAGCCTTTCGTAAATTATCAATATTCAAATAATTGTATACATTTTCATTTGTAAATTTATCAACAGTTTCTCGCATCAAATGAATATTTTTTATATGAGACATTAATGATAAAATAATTAAATCCGCATCTAAACCATTGATTATAATATCAGAAGTATCTTTTATAGTTTTTAGATTTCTAAAAATTTTATGCTCGCCTTCTCCACATTCATCGCTACCACTATATTGAAATTCAATATCATATGTAGAATATCTTATTTTATTATTGATATAAGTATTCACATTATTCATAAACTGTGTTCCAGGTGTTATAGCATTAGTATCCCACTTTGGTTTAGTAATATGTTCGCTGTCTATTTTATTTCTATAGATGGTCAAATATCTCCTTTTTCTCTGTTGGATAATCTTAGCCATAGGTGCAACTCCGTCAGCACATATTATATACTTTTTAGCATTATAGATATCAATGTACTCTTCTATTTTTTTCCATATACCTTCTAATATCTGCTCTTCTATATTAGTATGGACAGTCATAGATTTTTTCATAACCTGCTGAGCTATATTATGTATAATTCCATTAAAATCAATACAGTAAATATCCGTATTTTTTGGCTTAATATTGTATAATATATTCTTATATTTTTTTGTTAATGAATAAAAATAATAAGGAATCCCCATAACTATTATTTTTTTATAACAAGTATATATTTATATCATTATCAATTTTTATTTTTCTTTCTATGATAATAGAATATATATATAATAATAATGACCCAGGATACTATAAACATAAGTGATATATTTTTTGGTTCTACTCAATCAAAATATGCGGGCGCGGCTCTATTCATAACTATATTAATATTATGTTTAATAATATTATTTAGCAATAGCAAAATACCTATAGGTGAACGATTCCTATTTGTATTATTCATATTAATAATATCAATACCATCAATATTAATGTCTCTATTTGAATTAACCTGTATTGTTACAGGAGGTAATTATACAACACGTTGGTGGTGTTGGTTATTAGCATGGGTAATATCCGTGATAATAATTATATATTGCATCCTTATAATAATATCTATGTTTGTTTCAATATCTAACTTTGAAATGGCAAATGAAAGAATAAATTATGTAGAAGAAAAAAATAAAATGAATAAGGAAGATGCTGAGATGTATGCTAAAAATATGCTAAACTCTCGCGAGGCCAATGAAGTAAATTCGCGATTTGCTCATCCCCAAAATATCGGCACGCATGAAGTAAACGACTTAAATAGCGTAAACCGCATACGCGAAGTACATGAAGTAAACGGCACGAACGACATTATATCTACTCAGCATCAAGTACCCTCTATGCAATCTACTGAGCCTCCTCAATATAGCGAACCTAAACATAATGTTAATGGACATATGATATCATCCCTCCAAAATTCTTCTGATTTAACTGGGTTTGAAGCAGATGATAAATATTTGAGCATAGATAAAACCTATATATCTGATATAAATTATACAACCGGGTATAAATTAAACAAGACTGCTGATAATAGTGTAACAAACTATGAAGGTTTTGATAGTACCGATATATTATCTCCGTATTAAATATTTATACAATATTATTTTTTATCTATAATCTAAGAGATATCGAAATACATTTAAGAAATCTTTAAGAATATATATTAATGTTAATATTTATAAATTATGAAAAAAAAATACGATGAAAATAGTAAGAGGTTTGCGTATTTTCGCCCCCAATGTTGTAGAAATTGTGGATTAAATGGTCATTTATATAAAGTTTGTCCGCATCCAATAATGAGTTTTGGAATTATATGTTATAAAATTGTTAATGATGATATTAAATACATTATGATACAGCGCAAGGACAGTTTGTCTTTTATGGAATTTGTTAGAGGAAAATATAATATAGATGATATCGACTATAT
>SXGQ01799398.1_pt1 | contig 10973 bp, 13 predicted proteins | sample 3178371 | NCBI WGS metagenome assembly SXGQ01 (sample SAMN11356859, study PRJNA531348) | freshwater metagenome | isolation source: freshwater sample F1-20 | place: China: Fuxian Lake, Yuxi | collected 2017-12-25 | reverse complement strand
TTGTTGGTACACCGTTCTCAATCAGGCGTCGTCCGTACGCTTCACCTTCATCGCGCAGTGGGTCGTGTTCTGCAGTGATCACCAGTGCTGGCGGTGCACCTTTCAACAAGTTGTCTGGTGAAAAACCTGGTGATGCAAGCGGATCTTTCCAGTCAGAACCCTTTGGCATGTAATGGCCGATGAACCACGCCATTGCACCTTTGGTCAACACTGGCCCGGCTGCATTTTCCTGATGAGATGGAAATGATTGCGTCATATCAGTTGCTGGGTAAATCAACATTTGAAATACAAGTGGCACTGGTCGTTGCTGGCTAACTACTGCTGCAAGATTTCCGCCGGCACTGTCGCCACCAACGGCAATTCGATCAGGGTTGATGCCAAGTTCGTCTGCATTGTCGTATGCCCAGCGCAGTGAACACAGCGCATCTTCAGCAGCAGCTGGCCACGGGTGTTCTGGTGCGAGACGATAATCAACAGACAACACAGCGTGACCCATCTTGTTTGCAAGCGAACGACACACTGCGTCGTGTGAATCAAGATTGCCGATTACCCAACCACCGCCGTGGTAGTACACAAGCAAGCCAAGGTTCTTGTTTGCATTGGGTCGGTACAAACGGCATGGAACACCGCCAGCACTGATGTCACGAATCTCATGCACATTTTCTGTGGGCGGTACTTGGCGCGAGAGGTAGTACGTACGAAATTCTTCGGGTGTTGATTCTTCAATCAACGGCCCACCGAGTGATGCCATCATTTCCAATAGTGCTGTTGCTTGTGTATGCAGTGCCATAGAGCCCCCCTTGTCGGTGTCTCTACAGTAACGCTGAAATTAGCGGGGCGAATTACCCGCAATCAGTGTGAGTTATTCAGCAGGTTTTGGCTCTGCGTCAGCAGCGGGCTCTACTTTTTTCTTGAGTGCCGGAGTGCCAACCTTGACTGTTGATTCAGCCCAGTCTGGCCAGCGGCGACGGCTCACGATTGAGAGCGTGCGCAGCAACTTCATTGCCACTTCGTCTTCTTGAGCAGGACGAGCAATGATGACTTTGTCGGCAATCATGCGATTGATGACTTCCTCACCCAGTTCAGTACGAACAATGGTGAGAGTCCAGTCGTTGTCTTTGCCAATGCCGCCTGTTGCGATGTCTGAATGTTCTGCTGCAAAGTCAGGGCAGGTCTTGCAACCTGTACGTGTCCACCCGTGGCATTCCTTCAAATCGATTTCGTGGAACGAACCATCTTTCATCCAGATTTGAAAAGCGCCTTTGATGTTCATCTTCACCATGTCTTCTTTTTTCAGGCCGTACTTAGCCTCGAAGAGTTCAGGGAAAATTGCATCGTCAAATGTTTTCGAGCACAAGAGGCCGATAGTGAACAAGAACGGCTTTGAAACTTTGCCCGCTTTGCGATCCCACATCACTGGTGGGGAAGATGTCTGACATCCCATTCCCACAAGTGCGAGGCGAGAAAGGCCTTTTTCTTTTGCTTCAGGAAGTGCAAGTGGGTTTGCGCAATAGGTGTATCGGCTACCAGCAGTCGCAAGCACTTCTTCACGGTTGGTGACAACCGCAGGCTTTGCTTTCCATTTGTCGTCTTCTTCCACGCCGCTAACAAGTGCGCCATCGATGTAATCGTTCTTCAATAACCAGATGAGCATGGCCGAAACGAATCCACCGTCTTGACCCTTTTCGTGTTCTTCTGTGTCGGCTGCGCGAGTGAGAAGCAGCTGACGCCAGATGCCTGACATTTCGTTGTCTTCTCTGTCGCGACCAAAGAGGTGATTGTTTGCAGCTGATTCCCAAGTACGGAAGCGAGGGCATGCACGCGTGCAAGTGGTGCAACCTTTTTCACCGTGAATGCAATTGTCGAGGCCGAGTTCCTCTTCTAAGTGAAACGGGATGTACTTGCCCTCTTCATGCTCGTATCCGATGACATCATGCGGGCAGGTGACTACGCACCCTGCACAACCGGTGCATAGACCAGTTTCGATGACCTCTTCGTAGAGTTCTTTCCATTGCGCTGTCCAGCGCGCTGCCTTGGCGGGTGAATCTGCCGTCATTGTCATGCAAGCAGACTAGGGGCTAGATGGCGTCTGCTCCGTGCTCGCCCGTGCGAATGCGAATGATTTGTTCGACATTGGTCACCCAGATCTTGCCATCACCGATTTTGCCTGTGGCTGCAGACTTCTGAATGACGTCGATGATGGACTCCACGTTGTGGTCTTCGACCACGAGCTCCACCCGAGACTTGGGGACGAATTCAATCTGGTACTCAGACCCTCGGTATGTCTCGGTGTGTCCACCTTGGCGGCCAAAGCCCTTGACTTCGGAAACGGTGATGCCTTGAACGCCGGCAGCCTTGAGGGCTTCTTTGATGTCGTCGATCTTGAATGGTTTCACAATGGCCGTGATGAGTTTCATATTTCTATTCTGCCTTCTTGAAAAGTGGTGGGTGACAATTACTGATATGCAGCTTCTGAGTGCTGGCTTTGGTCGAGGCCAACAAGTTCCTCTTCAGCGCTCACGCGAAGCCCAATTGTTGCATCAATAATGCGGGCGACCACGTAGGTGACGATGAATGAGAAGGCGAATGTGGCGCCGATTGCGATGAATTGGTTAACCAGCAACTTTGAACCGCCACCGAAGAGCACACCGTCAAAGCCGAGTGAGTTCACTTTTGTATCGGCGAAGAATCCAAGAAGGATTGCTCCCAGAATTCCACCAACAAGGTGCACTGCGATGACATCGAGGCTGTCGTCGAACTTGAATGCATTCTTGAGGGCAAGTGCGAGGTAACAAACTGCGCCGGCTGTGAGGCCGATGATGATTGGTGCCATGCCGCCAACGAATCCGGCACAAGGTGTGATTGCTACTAGACCAGCGACTGCACCTGATGCTGCACCCAATGTTGTTGCATGACCTGCACGAAGTTTTTCAACCAATAACCACGACAACATTGCAGATGCTGCAGCAAGGTGTGTGTTTACTAATGCTTGAGAAGCGAGGCCGTTTGCAGCGAGTGCAGACCCGGCATTGAATCCGAACCAGCCAAACCACAAGATTCCTGTTCCAAGAACTGTGAACGGAAGGTTGTGCGGTGGCATTGCTTCGCGTGGCCAGCCTTTGCGGTTGCCCAACACAAGAATCACAGCGAGTGCTGCTGCACCTGCGTTGATGTGCACAACTGCACCACCAGCGAAGTCGAGAGCTCCACGTTGGAATAACCAACCGTTGGGGCTGAACACCCAACGCGCAACAGCGGGGTAGACAACTACTGCCCACACACCGATGAGAATTGCGTACGCAGAAAACTTCAATCGATCGGCGGTAGCGCCTGTGATGAGTGCTGGAGTGATGACTGCGAACATCATTTGGAATGCGAAGAACGCAACAATTGGAATGACCAATGCAAAGTCGCCTGTGTATCCGGGGAGAGACTCGAGTGTTGCGAGATCTTTCATGAGAGCAAAATCAAAGTTGCCGATGTACTTGCCGGTGCCACCAAAAGCCAGACTGAATCCGACTGCGGCCCACAACACGCTGATGAGGCCCATGGCAAATATGTTTTGGATGAGCATTCCGAGCACGTTCTTTGCTCTGACCATGCCGCCATAGAAGAAGGCGAGCCCTGGTGTCATGAATGCGACAAGTGCGATGGACATAAGAACCCATGCTGTTGCACCCTGGTCGATAGTTGCTGCGTACATTGCGTCCTCTCAGGGGTTGAATAACTGAATCCGAGACTAGAAAACGACTGTTACGACAATGTTTCGTGTCGGTGAAAGGGAGAACAACGCAAACGACCCGCACCAACCATTCAAAGAATGGCGATGCGGGCCGCTGGCGAAAGGGATCTAGTCGGCGCTGTTGTATCCAGCGAACCCGTGCTCGTGGACGTCTAAGCCTTCAATCTCTTCTTGTTCACTGACTCGAAGACCAACAGTTGCCTTCAATACCGAGAAGAGAATGAAAGATGCCACTAAGACGAAAGCCGCAATTGCAGCGACACCAATTAATTGGCTCACCAATTGGTCTGTACCTCCACCGTAGAAGAGACCCTTCTTGATGACTCCATCCACTTCGATGCTCGAGAACAAACCAACCGCCAAAGTGCCGAAGGCGCCACACACACCATGAACGCTGACTGCACCAACGGGGTCATCGATGCGTACTTTGTCAAAGAACGTCACTGCAAAGACCACAAGAATTCCTGCGCAAGTTCCGATGACGATGGCTCCTAAACCATTCACCACCCATGCACCTGCTGTAACACCAACAAGGCCTGCGAGTAATCCGTTGCCTGCCATCGCGACGTCAGGCTTGCCTGAGCGAACCCAAGTAACGATCATGGCCGCTATTGCACCCATGGACCCTGCGAGCGTTGTGTTGACTGCGATGCCACCGATTTCAGTTCCAGCCGCGAGCCATGAGCCTGCGTTGAAGCCGTACCAGCCGACTAACAAAATGAAGCTGCCCAAAATTGCAAATGGAATGGAGTGTCCCGGAATTGCCCGTGCTCGTCCGTCCGCGCCGTAGCGCCCAAGGCGTGGCCCGAGAAGGAACGCACCGACAGCGGCAGCGATACCACCGGTCATGTGAACCAATGATGAACCTGCAAAGTCATGGAATGGTGTGTCGAGCTGGAATAGCCAGCCGCCGCCCCACTGCCAACGCACAACGACCGGGTAGATGACTGCCGAGATGACTGCGGAAAAAATCACATACGACTTGAACTTTGTTCGTTCAGCCATTGCTCCAGACACAATTGTTGCGGCTGTTGCGGCAAACGCGGCCTGGAATGTGAAAAATACGAACTTGTCCAATGTTCCGTAGGTGAAGATGCCGTCTCCTGCAAGGAACCATCCGTCCCCACCGATGTATCCACCTACACCGCTCATTTTTCCACCGAAGGCGATTGCGTAGCCCACCGCGAAGAAAACTGCGGAACCAATGCAGAAGTCCATCAGGTTCTTCATGAATATATTCGCGACATTTTTGCCACGAGTAAGTCCCGCCTCAACGAGGGCGAAGCCAGCCTGCATTAAAATGACAAGGGCTGCCGCGATGAGAATCCAGACATTGTCTAGAAGTGCTTGGACTGATTGTGCGGTTGCTTCAGACAGCATCTGGGCCTACCTCTCCGGTTCGAATTCTGATGATGTTGCTGACATCGGTGATCCAGATTTTTCCGTCACCAATTTTTCCTGTAGCCGCCGCTGTGCGGATTGTGTCGACGACGCTGTCAACTTGAGAGTCGTCTACGACGAGCTCTATGCGTACTTTCGGCACGAAATCGATGGCGTATTCACTTCCGCGGTAAGTCTCTGTATGGCCACCTTGGCGACCAAATCCTTTGACTTCCGAAACGGTCATGCCTTGCACGCCAGCTGATTTCAGTGCGTCTTTCACTTCATCAAGCTTGAATGGCTTAATGATTGTCGTGATTAACTTCACTAATCTTGTCCTTCTATAGGTGTCGCAGAGCGACGTTCTTACCGTTGCTATTGCAACTTGTCAGACACCATAGAGACAAGAGATTTCCAGTCTGTCGCCCTAATGTTTCAGGAGTGTGGCGAGTGTGTGAGTGTGTGAACGCCGTGTAAACGCGGCTTCAGGACTCAGGAAAGTGAAGAGATCACTTCGCAGTGTCTACGTGACGTGCAAGAAGTTCTGTGGTCGCTGCAACGGCATCGTCTGCCAACATCCAACCCCTGCGGCGCACCGTGATGACTGCACGTGTTCCCAAGATGCGACGTAGGACCACAATCGACGCATCGACTCGACGGGCAGAGACGCTGTCCAGGCCGGCCATGCGCTGAATGGTGTCCCTGCTGATGATGCGCCCATGTTGGCTGAGGAGGACACGCAGCACGCCATAGTCGGTCTGGGAAAGAGCCGGCCAGTTTGTGGGAGGTGAGTCGGCTGATTCCATGTATCGACCATATGGACTGCATTTTTCAGGGGTGTCAGCCCTCTGTGAACGGTGTGTGAATGGACACACCGTCTCAATGGGTGGAATTGTGAGTTGTTCCGACAGAATTGCAACTCATGGAACTTACCTACGCCCCCGAAGACGAACTATTTCGCGCGGAGATTCGCGCATGGCTGCAGGAGAACTTGCCAAAGGGCTGGTTCGACAAAGGCTTCGAAATGTCAAACGACGAACGCAAGAAGTTCAATGACGAATGGCCGAGCAAGTTATTCGCTGGTGGTTGGATCTGCGCAACATGGCCAACCGAGTACGGCGGCAAAGGTTTGAGCACAATGCAAGGCGTTGTGTTGGCTGAAGAGTTCGCAAATGCAAAAGCTCCGATGCGTGCAGACTTCTTTGGAGACACGCTTGTTGGTCCCACACTCTTGCAGTGGGGTACAGAAGAGCAGAAGAAAGAATTCTTGCCGCAGATTCTCAATGGCAAAATGCGTTGGTGCCAAGGTTTCTCAGAACCAAACTCCGGTTCCGACCTTGCAAGCTTGAAGACGACTGCAATTCTTGACGGTGACGAATGGGTCATCAATGGTCAAAAAGTATGGACCACACAAGGTCACCACGCTGACTATTGCTTCCTTCTCACACGCACAGATCCAGATGCGCCAAAGCACAAAGGTATTTCTTATTTGTTGGTGCCAATGAAGCAGCCCGGTGTTGAAGTTCGTGGAATTGTTCAGCCAGACGGAACCGCAGAGTTCTGTGAAGTGTTCTTCGACAACGCCCGTTGTCCGAAAGACAATGTTGTTGGTGGCGTAAACAACGGATGGATTGTTACAAACTCCACTCTCGCTTTCGAGCGCGGCATGAGTGCCACCACCGGCTACCGCCGTTTCGAGTCTGAATACAAGGCAATGGTTCGTGGCGCAAAAGAGAATGGCAAGATCAACGATCCTGAAATTCGTCAGCGCCTCATGGAGTACTACACCAAGATTCAGATTCTGAAGATCAATGGACTTCGTTCTTTGTCAACAACATTGATGGGCAAGAAGGACCCGAGCATGGCGGCACTTGGTGCAACCAACAAAATGTTCTGGACCGAAATGCACAAAGCAGCCATGGAACTTGCACTCGACATTTGTGGCGCAGACGCAATGCTTGTTGATTATGCAATGGGCGACGGAAACTGGCCAGGCACCGCGCGCGAAAAGCGTCGTGAGGGTTACCCAGTCAGCGGCATGATGTCAGCGTTCTTCTTTTCTCGTTCCGAAACCATTTGGGGTGGAACAAGCCAGATTCAGCGCAACATCGTGGGCGAACGAGTTCTCGGTCTTCCAAAAGAGCCAAGCAACAAGTAGTTTGCGTCCGTGGTAACACGCGACGTTTCTTATTTCTCTGGCGTAGTGACCGCACCGTTTGGTGATGTCACCGTTGTCGCTTCAGATCTTGGCGTGCGTTACGTCATGTTTGCAGAAGATGCTCATCCGAAGCCGTTGAGCAACTTAGACATTCATGTCAACCCACAGCATCCCGTGGTCAAATCCACTCTTGATCAACTACGCGAATACTTCACTGGCGCGCGCACTGCCTTTGATGTTCCGCTCGATCTTCACGGAACTGACTTCCAAGTCGCAACATGGAAGTCGCTTGCTGACATTCCGTATGGGCAAACTATTTCGTATGGCGAACAAGCAGTATCCATTGGTCGGCCCAAAGCGGTGCGCGCAGTGGGCGGAGCAAACGGTCGAAACCCAGTTGCCATTGTTCTGCCGTGCCATCGGGTCATTGGGGCAAATGGTTCGCTCACTGGTTTTGGTGGCGGAATCGCCGTGAAGCAGTGGCTATTGCAGCACGAACGAAGCGCCATAGCCGACTCGTAAACGTTTGTTTGTCTAGTCTGCATACATGAGCAATGTTGCAAATGTATTGGCCGTCATATTGATTCTCATATGCACGGCTTCGGCGATTGCGGATTTTCGTAAACCAGAACAATTGGTTGAGTCAATGAGAAAACTAAAAGTTCCAGTAGAGCGATTGCCGGTTCTTGGTGGCATCAAATTGCTTGCGGTTGCTGGATTACTCGTTGGTTTTCAAAACAATCGACTCGCAGGAATCACAGGTTTATGTCTGTGCTTGTATTTCGCACTTGCAGTCACCACGCATACACGTGTGAAGGATTCTGTGAAAGAGACATTCCCTGCAATGGCGATGTTGTCCTTGTCGGCTCTGTTTGTGCTGACAACCGTGGGTCAGTAAATTTCCGCCGGTTTAGCCGCGGAACTTATCCCAATCTGAGTCTTCGCGACCAAGTTCTTTAAACCGTTTCGAGATCCACAACGGCACTTCCATGGGAACGCCTTGTTCAATGCCGCGAACCATGTCGCCATTCTCATCCCAGATGTGGCACGTGTTGAGGTTCATCGCATAGGAACGCTTGCGCTGTTCTTCAGTGGAGATATTTGGTGCATCTTGTGTTCCCATTGCTGCACCGACACGCATTGACCAGCCACTCTGAATTGCCACGGGAGCCATCGCTGCCAAGAGTGCACCAATGTGGGTGCAGCCACGTGGGCCACCAAAGAGTTCTTTCACCTTGTTGTTGAAACCACGCGCAATAGAGAGGCCAACCAGTTTCTGGTAGTCCGGTTCGATATCTGTGCAATGGGTATGAGGGCGTTCCTTGAACTCCACGTACACAGAAACAATCTCAAACATGGGGAAAGTGATCTCGAGGTCGACCACCATGTGGTGCACCCATAACGGTTCAGGATCTTCGGGTATGTAGAGCCCTGCAGGCTTCTCGTCGCAGACCACTCCACGCAACAGAAACTTGTCAGGACTGAGTTTGTATGTACGCACTTCATAGTTACGAGTGTGAATAAGTTCGGCACCAGCTGGTGCTGCAGGGAAGTAATCGCGTGATGCCACGGCAAATACTGTGGCAGAGCGAGCAATGCGGCGACGATTCCAAGGGTAGAAGAGCCCCGATTATTGGAGGTTTCGCAGTCGCGGGTAGGTGTTATGTATTGGGTTGACAGAGCAACTAGCGCAAAGAGTTGACGTTGGAGACATTCATTCGGGCAGACTGTTCTCCATGACTTCACTTAAAGAGACTCTGAAATCTGACCTCACGGTTGCAATGAAGGCGAGTGATGATCTCACCAAGTCCACATTGCGAATGGCCTTGAGCGCAATCACCAATGCTGAGGTAGCAGGCGACGAAGTAGTGGAACTGTCCGACGATCAGGTTGTGAAGGTATTGCAAGCCGAATCGAAGAAGCGTCTTGAATCAGCTGAGATCTATGAACAAAATGGTCGTGCTGAAGCAGCAGCAAAAGAAAAAGCGGAAGCAGAAGTATTGGCAAAGTATTTGCCCGCTGCCATGAGCGATTCTGAATTGGCCGCTGTTGTGGCACAAGAAGTGGCGGCTGCGGCTGCTGCTGGAAACTCGGGAATGAAAGCGATGGGTCTTGTTGTTAAGGCCGTTCGTGAAAAAGTCGGTTCATCTGCCGATGGTTCAAAAATTGCAGACTTGGTGAAATCTGCACTCGCACAATGAGCAAATACTTGGGTCCAGATATTTCGCCGGTGTCGTCCACTATGCAGCGCACAGTGAGCGCACTACGCAAAGTGTTGAAGGCCATCTATCACGTGCATCCCACGCATGACGATGAAGCAATTGCTGCAACAGCTGAGGCATTAGAAGTTTTTGTACGTGATGCCGGAACCATGGGGCTCGGTCAACCATCTCTTGAGAGGCACACTCGCAACCCACTGAATGGTTCCATGAACCCAATGGCTCCTCCAGTGAATTTTGAATATCAAGAGCGCAGCGTCACTGGCACGGTGCGATTTCACGAGGGGTACCAAGGCCCACCTGCATGTGTGCACGGCGGAGTAGTGGCTGCATTGCTCGATGATGTCCTTGGTCGCACACGGCATCTCACAGGGCGCAACTGTGTCACCGGAACTTTGAACGTCACATACAAGAGGCCCACGCCGCTGAATGCCGACCTCACGGTGCATGCCCGCATCACAGAGATTCTCGACCGTAAGTTCCTCGTGAGCGGCGAGATTCTGCATGAAGGTCAAGTAACAGCCAGTGCAGAGGCTGTTTTTGTCTTTCTCGATACTGAAAAATTCAGTGCACTCGTTTCTGGGGCACGCGACGCCTCTCGGTAGAGGCAGAATGTCACTATCGCTTCATTAGCTACTCAAGGGGTTAACCATGTCTAACGAACTCATTCTCGATTCTCTGCAGCGCCGCTTCCGTGCATTGTTCTCACTGTATGAAGATGCCACTGCAACGATGACACTTGAACAAGTGAACCACCGTGAAAAAGAAAAGGTAATGCCAATTGCTTTTTCACTCTTTCACTACGTGAACATGATTGATGCTTCCATGATGATGCTGACCGGCGAATTGTTCTTGTGCAACGACGAAATTCTCGATGCGATTAACCCGGCTATTCGTGACCACGGCAAACACAAAACAGTTGACGAGATGGATGTGCAACAAATCGGTGACTACGACGCATTCATCGACTACATGAACAAGGTGTTTGCTCGCATTGAGACATGGCTCAAAACATTGAAGCCAGAAGATTTGGATCGCCTTGTTGTGCCGCGACCATTTGGTCCACAAGTTGCCAATACATTCTCCGCACGCGTAGCTGGGCCAGAAGGCATCACAGTTCTCGACGGAGTGGAATGCTGGCTCTACCAACACGGTCTTCGCCACATGGGAGAGATCGAACTTGCACGCGCATTTGTGGGCTTGCAAGGAATGACTTCATAGCCCTTGCGGCAATTGGCGCCCACGGCAGGAATTGAACCTGCGACCCCTTGCTCCGGAGGCAAGTGCTCTATCCGCTGAGCTACGTGAGCATGATGTGAAGCATCACACTTGCCTCAGTCTATGGCACTAGTAATTGGAACACCGTTGGAACCCCGTGGCGAGGCAGAATAGAGCCCCATGGCTGATCCATTTATTTCCGTTGCTGAACGGCTTGCCCCTGCCTTTGCTGCAGTGGCGGGCTCGGCCTGCGACC
>SXGQ01736880.1_pt1 | contig 10973 bp, 7 predicted proteins | sample 3178371 | NCBI WGS metagenome assembly SXGQ01 (sample SAMN11356859, study PRJNA531348) | freshwater metagenome | isolation source: freshwater sample F1-20 | place: China: Fuxian Lake, Yuxi | collected 2017-12-25 | reverse complement strand
CGATTCGCGGTGGCGTCCAGCGCCGAGAGGACCGGCCGCGACGCTTCAGGTTTTCATTCGGGAGAATCCCTAGGCGGTTGAAACAATTTGGCTGGAATTTGTCGGGCTGGTTCTCTCTCCTTGCGCTGCGGCCGGTATAAACCCGTGAGTCAATACGCCGTTGCGCTGGCAAAGCAAAACGGCGCGACCTGGAGGCCGCGCCGTTGGCTGGGGAGATTCAGTTCGCGCCTATTTCTTCAGCTTCGCCAGGTCCGCGACATAGTCCTTCGCGGGCGTGCCGCCGTAGCCGACTTTCTTGAAGACCTCTTTGCCGGACGCATCCAGCACGACGATGGTGGGGTAGCCGGTGATGCCGAACTTCTTGGCAAGCTCCTTGTTCGCGGCCTTAAGCTCGGCGGACTGCGGCTTGCTGTTCGGGAAATCAATGTCCACCAGCACCAGGTTGTCCTTGGCGAACTTGGTGAACTCCGGGGATGTCAGGACGGTCTTGTGCAAGTTCTTGCACGGCGGGCACCAGTCGGAGCCGGTGAAGTCAATCAGCACCAGCTTCTGCTCCGCCGCAGCCTTGACCTGGGCCTTGGGGAGGTCGGTGAGCCAATCGCCGTCCGCGGCGAGGAGCGTGCAGGCGGACAACGTGGTGGCGAGCAGGAGGACAAGTTTCATTGCGAGTGTGGGTTGAGTTAATTGAAAGGAGCCGCTCGCACCGTAGCGAAATACCGTTGGACCGGCCAGTGGATTCTTGCGCCACGCGCTGCCGCCGCGAAACCAAAGCTCACTCCGGCAGCGGCTGGTCCTTCGTCTCCGGCAGGAACGCGATGACGAGCAGCCCGACGAGAAACAAACCGCCCAGCAGCGCGATCGCGTGGCGCAGTTCGAGGCCGGGATTCGCCGTGAGCCAGCTTGATTTCAGCGTGCCAGAGTAAAAGAGCATCGGCGCGGCAAGCAGGCGTCCGCCGTTGAAACAGAAGCCCGTGCCGGTGCCGCGCAATCGCGTGGGGAACAGCTCTGGGAAATAAATTGCGTAGCCCGCGTGCACCGCGAGCGTGCAGAAGCCGAACAGCGGCAGCAGCCAGAAGAGCTGGTCGTAGTTCGTGGGCGCGAAGCAAACGACCAGCACCGCGAGGAAGGCCGCCATGTGCATGAGCGCAAACGCGCGCTTCCGCCCGAGCCGCACGCAGAGCGGACCGAACGCAAGCAGGCCCAGACCGCCGCCCGCCGTTTGCCAGAAGCCGTAAGCCGCTTTCGCCTTGTCCGCCGCCATCACTGGAGTCATGCCGTCCTTGATCAACTGCGCCTTCGCCAAGTCCTGTCCGGCGACAGTCACCGCCCAGAAGCTCGCGAGGCCCACCGCTGCGAGGAGCATCCCCAGCAGGGCGCGCTTCCCCCAGCGCGGATCGGTGAGGAGCTCGCGCAGGCTGCCGAGCTCCTCGGTTTGCTGGGCGGCGGCCTTTTTCTGAAGCCAGCTTTCCGATTCGTTCACCGAGGCGCGGACCCAGAGGATGAGCAGCGCCGGGAGCACGCCCGCGAGAAAAGCGTATTGCCAATGCGTGCCCACCAGCAGAGCGACGCCTGTGGCCAGCCACGTGCCCAGCACGCTGGTCGAGTGGAAGATCCCGCCTGCGTGCGCGCGGGCCTTCGCGGGGAACACCTCGGAGACCAGCGCGGCTGCCACGGCCCATTCGCCGCCCACACCCATCGCCACCAGGAAGCGCAGGACGCCGACGTGCCAGAGTTCGGTCGCAAAATACGTCAGGCCCGAGAAGACGGAATACATCAGGATCGTCACGATCATCGTGGGGCGGCGACCCCATCGGTCCGCGAGCACCCCGAAGCCGATGCCGCCGAGCGTGCCGCCGAGGAGGAAGATTCCGAGGAAGCGGTCGCCCCAGAGCTGCTTCTGCGCGGCGAGGTCGGGATTGCCTTTGAGCAGTTCGTTGAGCAGGTCACCACGCGTTAGATTAAAAATCTGCCCCTCGAACGTGTCGAAGACCCAGCCCGCCGAAGCGATGGCGAGCACAAGCCACTGGTAGCGAGTCACACCGGCATGCCAAGGCACTTCGGGCGTCGAGGTAGGAGAGTTGGCAGGCGAGTCGGCCATTTGGTGTCGGTGGACGCCGCAACGCTAGAGGGCGGTGCGGAGCAGTGTCAACGGGCAAGGCGTCCCGGCTGTTTGGTTGCCCGCGGATAACGCGGATGAGATGGATTATCGAATGGGAGCAAGCAAACTCTCCGTGGGTGCGGCTGCGCCGAACAATGGCCGTTGGAGCGTTCTGTCATCCGCATCATCCGCGTCATCCGCGGGCAAATCCATTCCCGTCCGCGATGAATGAACCTCACCAGCCCAAGGTCAGAGGCCCCATTCGTGCGCTGCCTTCGTCAGTTGGCTTGGGCGGTGTGCGACATTTAATCACTAAACATGAAGCTGAACTCGTTGAGATTTGCCCGCTCACTCGCCCTTGGCACCACCTTCGCCCTCGCCGCCGCCGCGCTCTTCGCCGCCGACGCCAAGTCGGAGAAGAAAGCCGAGAAGAAAGCCGCCGCGCCGGCGGTGAAGGCTGGCCTCATCCAGGACGACTTCCCGTTTCTCAAGGCCTGCATCGGCGCGAAGTTTCCCGGCGTCAACAAGGCTAACAAAGGCATCGCCATCCGCCTCGGCACGAACGCCGCGATGTGCTTCGACCAGGACCTGCTGCGTTGGAGCGCGGGCTGGACCGGCGGCTTCGTCTCGACCAAGGGCGTGACCTTCGACGGCTCGCACGGCGGGCACCCGGAGCTAGTAGGCGAGCAGCAGTTCGGTCTGCGCGTGCAGCCCGGCTGGGCAGACGAGGCTGGTTCATTCAAGGACCCGCGCAAGGAACCTTACGGCCCGCTGCCGCGCGCGTGGGGTCGCGTGGAATCGCTCCACGTCAACGGCATGGCGGTGACACTCGTTTACAACATCCTCGGCACGCGCGTCGTGGAGCAGCCGAGTGCGGTGGAGAAGGACGGACAAGTAGCGTTGGTGCGCACCATCCAGGTTGGGAAGAACGCGAAGGAGTTGGTGCTCGCCGTGTGCGAAGTCGAGGGCGGGAAGGCGGCGGTCGAAGGCAACCGCGCCGTTCTCCGCGTCCCGGAGGCGAAGGCGAAGCGCCAAGTCACGAAGGATGGGAAAAAGGTGGACGAGGAATACCCCATCCCCCCGCGGACCACCTTTGCCGAACTCATCGGCGCCCCGAAATCGTTCAAAGTCGAACTCTCGGAGACCGGGCAAGTGCGCGTCCGCATTCCTGCCGGCGCGGCCCCCGCGACCTTCGGCGTCGCGGTCTGGCATGGTGAGACAGCGAATGACGCCAAGCTCGCCGGGCTTTCCTTCGGCAAGCCCGTGCTCGCTGAGTATCAGAAGCCCGGGAAATCCCACTGGCCCGAGCCCGTCGTGATGGCAGGCGTCCTCGCCGCCAGCAGCACGCCGGATGGCGCTTACGTGCAGGATGTGCTCACCCCGCCCGTGCCGAACCCGTGGAACCGCCGCGTGCGTTTCGGCGGCTTGGACTTCTTCGCCGACGGCAAGCGCGCCGCGCTCTCCACGTGGGACGGCGACGTGTGGATTGTCAGCGGCATTGACGAGAAGCTGGAGAAGCTCACCTGGAAACGCTATGCCAGCGGCGGCTTCGAGACGCTCGGCCTGAAGATTGTGGACGACGTCATCTACACCTCGGGCCGCGACCAAATCACCCGCTACCGCGACCTCGATGGCGACGGCTCGTGCGATGTTTACGAGACCTTCAACGACGACATCACCAGCTCGCCCGGCTTCCACGAGTTCACCTTCGACCTGCACACGGACAAGGACGGCAACTTCTACATGGCGAAGGCCGGCCCGGTGAAGGGCGGCGGACGCGGCTTCGGCGGCGGTGGCGGCAACGGCGAGATTTCCGCGCACGCGGGCTGCCTGCTCAAGGTTGATAGATACGGCCACAAGCTCGAAGTCGTCGCCACCGGTCTGCGCGCGCCCACGGGCATCGGCGTGGGCCCGAACGGCGAGATCACCACCGGCGACAACGAGGGCACGTGGGTGCCGATGTGCCCCATCAACTGGGTCAAGCCGGGCGGCTTCTACGGCGTCGAGGACCTCTCGCACGGACGCGACGTAAAGTCCTTCACGCAGCCGCTCTGCTGGCTCGCGAAGAGCTGGGACAACTCCGGCGGCGGCCAGGCATGGGTGACGAGCACCAAGTGGGGACCGTTCAGCGGCGAGCTGCTCCATTGCTCCTACGGCCAGTCGAGCATCTATCTCGTGCTCAAGGAATTCATCGGCGGCCAGCCGCAGGGCGGCGTGGTGAAGATTCCGGTGAAGCTCACCTCCTCCGCCATGCGCCCGCGCTTCAACCCCGCCGACGGCCAGCTCTACAACGCCGGCTTGCGCGGCTGGCAGAGCAACGCCGCGAAAGAAGGCGGTTTCGACCGCATCCGCTACACTGGTAAGCCCGTCGTCTCCATCGCGAAGCTGAACGTCACCAAGGCCGGCGTCGCGCTCACCTTCACCCAGCCGCTCGACAAAGCGGCCGCCGAGGATGCGCAGAACTACTCCGGCGAACGATGGAACTACAAGCGGACGAGTGACTACGGCTCGCCTGAGTTCAAGCTCACCAAGTCCGAGGACGGCAAGGATCAGCGCGGTCACGACAAGCTCGACATCACCGCCGCCAAACTCTCCGCCGATGGGAAGACAGTGACGCTTGCCATCAGCGAACTTGTGCCGGTGAACCAGCAACTCCTCAAGTTCCAGCTCAGGACGGCGGCGGGTGTGGAGTTCAAGCAAGACGTGCTGCACACGATCAATGTGATCCCGTGAGCCTCCGTCTTCTCCCTCTCCTCCCATCGGGGGAGAGGGCTGGGGTGAGGGGGCGAATCGCGCTTGGTCAATGCGTGCTCCAGAAAACAAGGCAGCCCGTCCCACAGACTTTCGGCGACATCCCATGCGCCCAGTGTCCGCAAGCCGCCCCCTCACCCTAACCCTCTCCCCCGATGGGTGAGAGGGGACTTCCGTTCAGATTTCGCGGCCTGCGTTGCTCACACGCTTGTCACCGTCTCGAAAATCGCTAAAACCCTCCGTGCGCCTGCCCGTCCGGCAGCCCATGACAATGACTCAACACATTCTCCGCAGCCTCTTCGCCGCCGCGTTCCTCGCCGCGTCTGCCCTCGCGCAGCCCGTCAAGACCGAGCCTGGGCTTGGGCTCACTTACACTGTCGGCGCGGCCAGCGACACCGCCAGCGCGCCCAATGTCTGGCTCTACGTGACTGCCGGGCAGCCGCCCACGCCGTTCCTCAGCGCCGGCAAGTTCACGGCGACCTTCGCGGGCTTCATCTCCGTTGACTTGCGCGGTGATTACCTCTTCAAGGTCGAGTCCTGCGGTGCGGTGAAGGTCGAGCTGGGCACGAACACCATCATCGAGTTCACCGGCGACGGGAAGAAGGCCAGCGACCCGACCAAGCCCGTCCGCCTCGGCAAGGGCAACAACGCGCTCAAGGTCACGTTCACCAGCCCTGCCACCGGCGACGCGATGCTGCGCCTGCTCTGGTCGGAGAAGGGAGCGCTGTGGGAGCCGGTCAACCTCGGCATGGTGAGCCGCGCAGTCGGCAACGAAGCCCTCGCGCAGCAGGACAAACTCCGGCTCGGCCGCGAGACGTTCTTCGAGGCCCGCTGCGCGAAGTGCCACACGTCCGAGGCGGGCGCGCCGGAGTTGGCGATGGACGCGCCGACGTTCGAGGGCATCGGGTCGCGGCGGCATTTTGGCTGGATGGCGCAGTGGATTCTGGACCCGAAGTCGCAGCGGGCGAGTGCGACGATGCCGAAGCTGCTGCACGGCGCGACGGCGCAGGCGGATGCGGAGGCCATCGCGGCGTTCCTGGCGGCGCAGACGGGCGCGGTGCCGGCGGGCGAGCCGAAGAAGGACGCTGAGAGCATCGAGACCGCGAAGAAGCTCGTCGAGGCGCTGCATTGCACCGGCTGCCACAACGTCCCGGACATCGGCGACGCGGACGCCAAGAAGCTCAACCTCACGCACGTCAACGCGAAGTTCCCGCCGCCCGCGCTGCTCGCGTTCCTCAAGAACCCCGGCGCGCACTACGCGTGGACGCGCATGCCGGACTTCAAGCTCAAGGACGCCGAGGCAGAGAAGGTTGCGGGCTTTCTCTCCTCCATCGCCCCGATGTTCAAGCAGCCCGGCGCGCCGACCGACGCGGCGGTGCTCGCGCGCGGCAAGCAGCTCGTGCAGAGCAGCGGCTGTCTCAACTGCCACACGCTCAAGCTGGATAATCAGTTCAAGACCAAGCCGCTCTCCGCGCTCGCGGCTGCGTCGTGGAGTGGCGGTTGTCTCGCGGAATCGCCTAGCGGCAAAGCGCCGCACTTCGCGTTCGCGAAGGCGGAGCGCGAGGCGTTGCAGGCCTTCGCCACCACGGACCGCGCGTCGTTGAAGCGGCACGTCCCGGCGGAGTTCGCGGACCGGCAGTCGCGCAACCTGAACTGCACGAGTTGCCACGGCCAGCTCGAGGGCTTCACCAGCTACGAAAAGCTCGGCGGCAAGCTCAAGCCCGAATGGATGGCGCAGTTCATTGCCGGCGAAACCAAATACAAGCCGCGCCATTGGCTCGGGCATCGGATGCCGGCCTTCCCGAAATACGCCGCTGACTTCGCCACCGGCCTCGCGATGACCCACGGCTACCCGCCGCAGACGCCCGCCGAGCCGCCGCTGGACACCGAGTTGGCGAAGGTGGGCCAGAAGCTCATCGGCGTGGATGGTGGCTTCTCGTGCATCTCGTGCCACAGCGTCGGCGCGGTGAAGGCTGCGCAAGTGTTCGAGAGCGAAGGAATCAACTTCGCCTACACTGTCGAACGTGTTCAACGCTCCTACTACGAGCGGTGGACGCGCAACCCGCTGCGCATCGAGCCTCAAACCAAGATGCCGGTCTATTTCCAAGACGACGGATCAAGTCCCCTGCCCGACGTGCTGGGCGGCGAGACCTCCAAGCAGCTCGACGCCTTCTGGCAGTTCTTCCGCCTGGGCGACAAGATGACTCCGCCGACGGGGCCGTGATGTGCGCGGAAGACTTTCCGCCGAACGGTGCATTCGCAATAGATGGGTGGGGCTTTCAGTGCGGTATGCCGGGGAGCGGCGGCCACGCCCTTCCCGCAGCCCGGAGGGTTGCCACATGAGTAGCCGTGGGTGAAACCCACGGTGAACGCCTTGCCGCCTCGACCCCGTAGGGGTCAAACCTTCCCGAGATCACCGGCTGCCGTGGAGTTCAACCCCTACCGGGGTTGCGCCCAATCGCCCGACCACCGTGGGTTCCACCACGGCTACTCACGTTGAAACCCTACGGGTTTCCCGCATCCAGATGCCGCGCGAGGAAGTCGGCGATGTGGAGGGTCTCTATGTGGGAGGCCCCGGCCTTGTCCAGTCCGGTGCGCATCTGCAAAAGACAGCCCGGGTTCGTCGTGACGATGCAGGTCGCGCCAGTGCGGAGGATGTTTTCCACCTTCCTGACTTGGAGGCGCTCTGCCATCTCTGGCTCGGTGAGGTTGTAGCTTCCGGCGCTGCCACAGCAGACATCCGGCTCCGGCATCTCCAGGTAGTTATCGCCTGCGATGGCCTTCACCAGCACGCGGGGCGGTTGGGTGATGCGTTGCGCGTGAGCCAGATGGCAAGCGTCGTGGAAGGTGACGCGCTGGGTTGATAGTTTGGAGTTGATAGTTGATGGCGCGCCGCTGACCGCTGACAGCGGCCCGCTCTGCACAAGGAATTCTGAAAGGTCTTTGACTTTGGCACTGAAGGCGGCGGCTCGCGGATCATCGGGGAGAAGGCGGGAATACTCCTTCAGTGTGGAGCCACATCCGGCGGCGTTGATGATGATGGCATCGAGGGGTTCGCGGGAGAAGGCGTCCAAGTTGGCACGGGCGGCGGCACGGGCGGCGGAGAGATTTCCGCCGTGGGCGTGGAGTGCGCCGCAGCAGCCTTGGTCGCGCGGTGTGATGACATCGTAACCGGCGAGGTTCAGGAGGCGGATGGTGTTCTCGTTGGTGCGTCCGAACATGACGTTCATCACGCAGCCCCGGATGAAGCCGACGCGGCCGAGGGCCCTTAACCCCTCACCCCCTCCCTCTCCCCTCATCTGATGAAGGGAGAGGGAGGGGGCGAGGGCACGGGAGAGTTCCGGCAAGTCCCCTTCGCTCATGTCATCGGGGAGGAGGGACAGGGCATCACGGATGAACTTGGGGAAGAGGTGGCCTGCGCCTGCGCGCTTGATCAGGCGTGCGGGGGCGAGGGCGAGTTTCATCCGCCAAGGGTGCGGGAAGATGCGCTCGATCAGGATGCGGCGGAGGAAGGTCTGGAAGGGCGGGCGGCGATGGTGGTGCTCGATGTGATCGCGCGTGGCTTCGAGAAGTTCACCGTAGTGGACACCACTGGGACACGCGGCCTCGCACGCGCGACATCCCAGACAGGTGTCTATGTGCCGGACGGAGGTGTCGCCGATGGGGATACGCTCCTCCTGAATCGCGCGCATGAGATAGATGCGGCCCCGTGGGGAGTCGTTCTCATTGCCGGTCGCCAGGTAAGTGGGGCAGGAGCCAAGGCAGAGTCCGCAATGGATGCAGGCGAGGGACTTGGCCTCATCGAGGAACCGCGGGAGGGTGGGGCTGGGGGGACTCACGGGGGGAGGAGGCGGGGGAAGGTGAAAGGAAAAAGGAAAAAGGAAAAAGGGATGGGGCGCGTCTGTCTTCCATGGGGACGGGAGTGGATCTGAGGCAGACTGCGCACGCCTTCTCCCTTCCTCGGAGGAGGGGAGAAGGTGGCCGAAGGCCGGATGAGGGGTGCGGCCGCTTGCGCCATGGCCCGTAACCCCTCACCCCGGCCCTCTCCCCTCATCCGATGAAGGGAGAGAGAGGGGGCAGCGACCGGAAGCTCATGTGAGAGTGGGCGCGATGGCCTTCCTCCGGTGGGATAGGTGTCCGGGAGGTCCGGGGGTGCGAGGGGGAGGGGGGAACAGGTCTCTTTTGGCTGTCCGGGGGCGGTGCCGAGGGGTCGGATGTGTATAAAAAGCCGCAGAACTGCTATTCCCGATGGGAATGAGGAGTTCGGAACGTTCCGAACTGCTATTCCCGATGCACTGTCAGAGTTCCTGACACTCCGTGGCACAGTTCCCACTTGGGAATGAGGCTGCCGGATGTCCCGGGGTGCTTCGGTGAAGTCGCCGGAGGCTTGCCGGATGTTCCGGCAGGCTCGTGCCAAGTGCCGGGAGGGTTCCGGGAGGCTGCAAACAGGATTTGTCAGTGGAAACACGGTGGCAGTCATGCTCGGCGGAGGTCAGAGGGGCATGGCAGGTAGTATATGATGGGGGTCGAAGGTGTCCTTGAGCCGCCGGGCCAGCGCGGAGGGGGTCGGGGTAGCGGCCGTGCCGAGGGTGCCACGATGGTGGAGGATGCCGTTGGCGGCGCGGGCGATGAAGGAGGCTTGGCCAAGGCGCGCAATGGCAGCAGGCAAGGCGGAGGGGATGACGGAGAGGGTGTGGACCGGAGCGGCGTCGGACCAAAAGGCTTGCTCGTGGTCGGGGGCATGGGCGGGCAACCCCTCTCCCCTGCCCTCTCCCCTCATCTGATGAAGGGAGAGGGAGAAGTCGCCAGCACGGGTGACTTGCCATGCGACTTCCTCGGGGGTTCCGGCGAATCCAAGGCGGATGGTGAAGGTGCCGCTGGCGGTGCCGTCCGGGGCGAGGTTGTGGAGGTCGAGCATGACGGGGGTTAACGGCGTCGCACCAATTGCTTCAATGACGCGCCACGCGGCAGCGAGAGAATCGAAGGTCGCTGAGAGGAGGGCTTCTTGCCCGGGGAGCGGGCGGAGCTTGAAGGTGGCGGCGCTGATGATGCCGAGGCTGTCGCGCGCACCGACGAAGAGTTTCATCACGTCGTAGCCGGCCACGTTCTTCACCACGCGCCCTCCGGAGTGTGTGACACGACCATCGGCAAGGACTGCCTCGAGTCCGATGAGGTGCTCACGGATGGTCCCGAAGCCGCAGCGCCTTGGGCCGAAGAGGTTTTCAGAGAGAAGCTGGCGGATGGTGACTGTGCCAGCGTGGGGAGGGTCTGTGGGAAGCCACTGGCGATGAGTGGCGAGGGTGGCTTGGAGGGCGGCGAGGGTGAGGCCGCCCTCGGCGGTGATGGTCATGTCCTCGGGCGTGTATTCGCGGACGGCGGCGAGGGCGGCGAGGTCAACGGAGGTGATGGGATGCTTCGCGGCGTGTGCGGCAGCGAGTTGCGCGGAGAGGTCGGCAAGGCTGGCAGGGCGGAGGGTCATGTGGCGGGGGGCTGGAGGACGGACGCAGAGGTTCGTGAGGATCGAGGGGAAACCTGTCGCCGGAAGCGAGGTCATGGCGGGATTGCTAGGCGGCGGGCTTGGGCGCATCGGTGTCGAGGATCTCGCGCAGGGTCGTGAGGATCTTCTCGGCTGTGTAGGGCTTGGCGATGAAGGCTTTCATGCCGAGGGACTTCAATTCCTCGAACTTGGCGTTCTGGTCAATGCCGCTGGTGGCAATGACCTTGATGCCAGGCTCAAGTTTCTTGAGCACGCGCATCATGGCAGCTCCGTCCATGACCGGCATTATCACGTCTGTGAGGACGGCGCGGATGCTGTCGCGATGCTGGGCATAGACAGCAAGGGCCTCGCCGCCGTCGGTGCTGGTGATGACCTTGTAGCCGTGGGTTTCGAGGAGCTTTTGGGCAGCGGTGAGGATGCCGGCCTCGTCATCCACGACGAGGATGGTCTCGCCGTTGCCGCGCGGGAGGGCTTTCTTCTCGGCACGAGCCTCGACCTTGGCGTTCGGTGTGGCGGGGAAGAAACAGGAGAAGGTGGTGCCCGTGCCGGCCTCGCTGGTGACGTTGAGGAAGCCGCCGCGGCTCTTGGCGATGCCAAGGACGGTGGAGAGGCCGAGGCCGGTGCCCT
>SXGQ01735533.1_pt1 | contig 10973 bp, 10 predicted proteins | sample 3178371 | NCBI WGS metagenome assembly SXGQ01 (sample SAMN11356859, study PRJNA531348) | freshwater metagenome | isolation source: freshwater sample F1-20 | place: China: Fuxian Lake, Yuxi | collected 2017-12-25 | reverse complement strand
TTGCTGCTATGGTAAAAGCGTATAGAGAGTCTACAGGACAGCAAGTATTCCTCAATGCTGATCATAGCTATTCATTTGATAGAGTAAAAGAAGCAATAGACGCTGGTTTTGATGCGGTGATTTTTGATGGAACTGAGCTTCCAATAGAAGAAAATATAAAGATAACCAAGCAATGCGTAGAATATGCGCGGAAAATAAGTGATGAGAAAGGTAGAGATATTATAGTAGAAGCCGAAATCGGTTTTATCGGAAAGTCGTCGAAGCTTCTCGATGCCGTTCCTGACGGTGCTGGAAGACTTACAACGGTTGATGAGGCGAAGATGTTTGCTTTAGAAACTGGTGTAAATATGCTTGCTCCAGCAATCGGTAATATTCACGGTATTGTAAAGGGAGGCGAGCCAGCGCTCAATATAGAAAGGATTAAAGAAATAAAAGAAGCAGTATTGTTGCCACTTGTTCTTCATGGTGCATCTGGTAATTCTGCTGAAGATATAAAAAATGCAATAGATGCTGGTATTACTATTATTCACATAAATACCGAGCTTCGTGTAGCGTATCGTTCAGGTCTTACGAAGGCACTTCAAGATAATCCCGATGAGTTATCACCTTATAAATACCTGAAAGATGCTAGAGTTGCGATGCAAAAGGTAGTGGAAGAAAAATTGAGATTATTTAATAAGATCTAAGTTAGCTTGATTTATTATATATTCTGTATATAATGGTCTTCTATGATTACTTTAACTGCAGAAAAGCGAGATATAAAGATAAAGCCAAAAAGCCTTAGAGAATCAGGTAAAATCCCTGCTATTTTCTATGGACCAAAGGAGAAATCCACTCCCATAGCAGTTTCAACTATTGATTTTATAAAAGTTTACAAAAAAGCCGGTGAAAGCTCAGTTATTATCTTGAAGGAGGGAAAAGACGAACATGAAGCTCTAATACATGATATAGATGTACATCCTGTAACAGGTGCTCCGCGTCATGCTGACTTTTATGTTATAGAAAAGGGTAAAAAGGTTAAGGTGAGTGTCCCTCTAATATTCGTCGGTGTTTCTCCTGCGGTAAAGGATCTTGCTGCAATTCTCGTAAAGGTTTCTCGCGAACTAGAGATAGAAGCAACTCCTAAGGATCTTCCACATGAACTCATGGTGGATATTTCATCCCTTATTGATTTTTCAAGTACCATAACAGCAAAGGATATAAAGCTTCCTGCTGGAGTTACACTCATTGCTGGACCTGACGAAATACTAGCATCAGTATCAGAAGCAAAAGAAGAAGTGGAAGAGGTAAAACCTATAGACATGTCTGCAATAGAGGTGGAAAAGAAGGGCAAGGAAGCAAAGGAAGGCGAAACAGAAACAGCAGAGACAGTATCTGATACAAAGGAAAATACAAAAGAAGATAAGAAATAATCTATATTTCTACTCGGTTTTTATGCTACAATAATATCCATGGATAAAGTTTTCAGGGTGGTTTTCATATTCTCAATACTGTTTTTTCCGATTATTTCTTATGCCCAGAGCATAGAAAGTCAAAGTGAGAAAGAAACTCGTCTTCGATCTGAACTTGCGCAAGTAGAAAAAGAGCAGGCAGAAACAGAAAAGGTGCTTCTACAGGCTCAGGGTCAGAGTGCATCTCTACAGAGGGATATTTTGATTTTGACTACAAAGATAAAAGCTGCTCAGCTCAATATAAAAGCCAAGAATTTGCTCATAGAAACTCTTGGAAAAGATATAACAAAAAAGCAGAATAAAATAGAAGATTTAGAAGGTCATATATCTCGTGGAAAGGAAACTCTAGGGCAGATAATGAGAAAGACAAATGAAATAGATGATATTTCGTTTGCAGAATTCTTGCTTTCAAGTGAGAATTTATCTCAAGCTTTTATTGATATAGATAACTTCGAATCGATGCAGGATTCTTTGAAGATTACATTCGAAAAAATACGAGATGATAAAGCCCAGACCGAAACAGAGAAAAACACTTTGAGTACAAGGAAAAATCAAGAAACAGATGCTCGAGCTGTTATAGAAAAGGAGAAGAAGGGTATAGAAAGCAATGAAAAAGAAAAACAAAGACTGCTTATAGTAAGTAGGGGTAATGAAAAGGTATATGCAAAGGAATTATCGGAAAAGAAGGCAAAAGCCGCGCAAATTCGCGCAGCTTTATTTGCCCTAAGAGATGCTGAAGCTATACCGTTTGAATTGGCTTTGAAATACGCCGTAGAAGCTCAGAAAGCTACTGGTATAAGACCAGCATTTCTCCTTTCTATACTTACCCAAGAATCATCTCTTGGTAAAAATGTTGGCACATGCTATTTGACCAATACAAATACTGGCGCTGGAATAAGTACAAAGACTGGAGTGATATTTTCAAATGTTATGAAGCCTGGAAGGGATGTTGAGCCATTTATTGATATAACCAAATCTCTCGGATTGGATTACAACAAAACCCTTGTCTCATGTCCGCAGTCTATAGGTTGGGGTGGAGCTATGGGACCAGCACAATTCATCGCTTCTACATGGATGTTGTTTAAAGAAAGAATTGCAAATGTTGTCGGAGTAAGCAATCCAAATCCGTGGAATCCAGAACATGCCTTCGTCGCATCATCCATGTATCTTACGGATCTTGGCGCTCGTTCTGGAAGCTATACCGGAGAGAAGAATGCCGCATGTAGATATTATTCCGGCAAAGTCTGTTCTTCGAAAAATATGAATAATATATATGGCAGTCAAGTTATGGTTCGCGCAGATACCATACAAAAAACCATGATAGATCCTCTACAGGGATTATAATTTATTTCTTAATTACGATTTTATTATAGATAATAGAGTAGAAAAGCTTGAAAAAGTCGTATTTGCATAAAGTCCGTAAAAATTGCATAAATAAGCTTTATTTGTTAGAGTAGTATTCACTTATGAAAAAAGACATTCATCCAAAGGAATACAGACCAGTTATCTTCGTTGACAATTCAAACGGATCTAGATTTCTCATTTCTTCAACTATTGGTTCAAAAGAAAAGGAAAAATGGATAGATGGCAAAGAATACCCGGTTTATCATGTAGAAATCTCAAGCTCATCTCATCCATTCTATACAAATCAGGAAAAGACACTTGACAGCGCTGGTCGTGTAGAGAAGTTCAAGAATCGTGCTTCAAAAAAGAAGGCATAGATGAATCTCGAAGAATATAAGAAAAATCATAAGACCGCTTTCCTTGCAGAAATATACGAAAAGCTTTTGAAAGACGAAGCGGAGCTTTTGGTATTGATACAAAAAGATAATAGTATGAAAGAAATGGCTGAAGGAGAGCTTGCTTCCATTGCCGAGCAGAAGAAAAATACAGAAAATCAAATAAAAGCCATTATAGACTCTGAAAAAGAGGAAATAGAATATCCAACAGAACTTATACTGGAAATACGTGCAGGTGCAGGTGGCGACGAAGCTACTATCTTTGCACATGAGCTTATGGATATGTATATCAAATATGCCGAGTCGCGTGGTTGGAATATGAGACCGCTTGATGATCTAACTTTGGAAATAAAAGGAAAAAATGTTTATGAATTGCTTCGCTATGAGACAGGGGTGCATCGCGTACAGAGAATCCCTGAAACTGAGAAAATGGGTAGAGTGCATACATCTACAGCTTCGGTTGCAATTCTCCCGATTCGTAAAAAAGTAAAATTTGAAATCAATCCTACCGAACTTCATATGGAATTTTCTCGTGCAGGAGGCAAGGGAGGACAAAATGTTAATAAAGTGGAGACTGCTGTGCGTATTTTGCATATTCCAACAGGTATTGATGTGCGTGCTACAGCTGAGCGAAGCCAGTCAGCAAACAGAGAAATGGCAATGTCTATACTTATGGCAAAGCTTGAAGCGCTCAAAGAAGAACAAGAGGCAAAGAAATTCAGCGCTGACAGAAAAGGGCAGATCGGTACAGGTGATAGATCAGAAAAGATACGCACTTATAATTTCCCACAGGATAGAATCACCGATCATAGAATAAAGGAATCATGGGGTAATATACATGTCATAATGGCGGGTAAACTAGATAGTATTATTGAAAAAATTCAGGAATACAAGAAAACTGGCGAAAGTGAAGAAAATAAATCAGAAGAGTTGCAAAACTAAGCCCTATTTGATACACTCTTTCTTACATTTATATGATATCAGACAGTACAACAATACAAGAAATGTTCAAGGCTGGGGCGCATTTTGCATTCTCCAAGACTCGCAGACATCCTAGTGTTTCGTCTTATATATTCGGAGTTAAGAATAAAGTAGAAATATTTAATTTGGAAAAGACGGGTATTGCACTTGCAGATGCAAAGACTTTTGTGGAATCTCTTGCAAAGGATGGTAAAACTATATTATTTGTAGGTGGAAAGAGTGAAGCTAGAAATTCTATAAAACTAGGTGCAATGTCTATAAATATGCCTTATGTTGATGGTCGATGGATCGGTGGAACATTGACGAATTTTGTCCAGATAAGAAAAAGGGTGGAAAAGATGGAGAAATTGGTATCAGAGCGAGAAAAGGGAGAACTTGCAAAATACACAAAAAAAGAAAGACTCCTTATCGATCGTGAAATCGCAAATTTGGAAAGATTCTTTTCTGGTATCGTTTCTATGAAGGATTTACCTAAAGCGCTCTTTGTAGTAGATCCAAAGAGCGAAAAGACCGCAGTAAAGGAAGCGCAGGATATAGGTATTCCAGTATTAGCTCTTTCTGGTTCTGACTGCAATATAAAAGGCATTGACTATCCTATAGTAGGCAATGACGCCTCTCGTTCTAGTATAAGCTTTTTCATTCAAGAAATTATAAAATCTTATTCAAAGGGAAAGGTGGTATAATACAGTTCTATGATTACAACAGAACAAATCAAAGAATTGAGAGATAGTACTGGTATTTCCGTTATGCAATGCAAGAAAGCGCTTGAGGAAGCTGGAGGCGACAGTGCAAAGGCTATTGTTATTCTTCGCAAGAAAAGCGGGGAACTCGCAGCCAAGAAAAGCGATAGAACTTTCGGCGCTGGTATAGTGCAGGCTTATGTTCATGCTACCGGCAAGGTGGCTTCTATGGTTGAACTTGTATGCGAGACCGACTTCGTATCTGGAAATGAAGAGTTTAAGACTCTTGCGCGAGATATAGCTATGCATGTTACAGCTTCAAATCCGAAATTTTTGAATAAAGAAGAGATAACAGAAGAAGTTCGAAATACAGCTCGGGAGGTATTCTTGAAAGAGATTGCAGACAGTGGCAAGAAAGTTCCCCAGGAAATGCAAGAGAAAATCCTCGAAGGAAAGCTCGCTACATATTTTGGGGAAATGGTTCTTATGAATCAGTCATTTATAAAGAATCCAGAGCTTACTATAGAAGCTCTTGTGCTTGCTGCAGGACAGAAATTCGGTGAGAAAATCGCCATAGCTCGTTTCAACCGTTTTGCTGTCTTAGAAAAGTAACTTATTCTCAGCTTGATCATGTTTAATTAAGCTATAATTACTATGTCATATATAATTCAATTCCTCAATGTATCAAATATTTCATTCTATATCTCAATCTTATGCATAATAGGTATGATATATATGAAATCTAAAGAATTGCTTTCCGGTAGACAATACTCTATTTCTCGTTTTACAGATAATACAGATCGTGTATTGCAAAAAATATTTGATAATACAAAGACTTTTATATCATATTTCAACAGAAAAACTGCACTTGCTCTTATGCAATGGATTGCGTATCATATACTTTCATGGGTAAGGAAGTCGTATATCAGACTTCGAGAGCTTGCCCATATGCATCCGCCGGCAAAAAAAGTACTTGATATGGTTCGTGGCAAGGGCGATGCGCGTAAGAATGGTGGTTCATCAATATATTTGAAAATGATTTCGGAGAATGGGGAAGAAGCGCCTGCAGGACAGGGAGTACAGAAGAAATAAAAAGCTGATTTTGAAAATTTCATCGCCACCTTAGCTCAGTTGGTAGAGCATCCGATTTGTAATCGGATTGTCCCCGGTTCGAGCCCGGGAGGTGGCTCCAGAAGTTAATTTCTTTTTTGAATGAAAAATTAATACAAAGATGATACAATCCTATTGCAATGGAAATAGATAACTTTCAAAAAAACCTATTAAAACATACCGAGGATTTTAGAAAAGTCCTCGCTACTCCATCTGGTGACTGGTCAGTCAAGGGCTTTATTGATATAGCAAAAAATATTTATACTATTTCGGTTGATACAAAAGTTGTTTCTAAAATCATTGAACTGATGATGTTTCCGATCATACATAAATTCGCAAAAGAAAATGAATACGAGATGATTTTTTCTTCTGAACAGAATCACTATCCCGATGTAACTTTCATTACTAAAGAAAAAAAGTTAATTGCTCTAGATCTGAAAAGCACTTACAGAAAGAATAATGAAATGGTTTCTGGTTTTACACTCGGAGCTTTTACTGGGTATTTCCGTTATAGAGATTCAAATAAAAATATTACTTTCCCATACAAAGAATATGACAAGCATTATATTCTTGGCGTTATCTATACTCAACAAGAAGGATTGATAGATGAAAATAGAGTCTATACTATTGATGATTTGGAAAATATCTTATCTGTAGTAAAAGACTTTGATTTCATTGTTCAAGAAAAATATAAAATTGCCAAGGATCGTCCTGGAAGCGGTAACACTAAAAATATTGGTTCGTGCGTAAAGATGAGTGAATTAAGAGAAGGGAGTGGTCCTTTTTCAGTTCTCGGGGTTAAAGTTTTTGATGATTTCTGGATAAATTATATGACATTGGAAATGGCACGAAGTGCAAAATTAAAACGCCCGCCATATTCGAATCTCAGAGATTATTTGAAATATCGAAATGTAAAAAATGTCTAATTATGCAAAATATAACACAACAAATAAAATTATTTGATGAAGTATCAACGAATAAAGTTGGTGTTTTTCCGTCTACTAGATATCAAGGAAGTAAGTATAAGATTTTAGATTGGATAGATTATTACACAAAAGATTTAGATTTCAACTCCATATTAGATGCTTTTGGAGGAACTGGTTGTGTTGCATATATGTATAAAAAAAAAGGAAAACAAGTTTTCTATAATGACTCTTTGAAATTTAATTATTATATAGGATTAGCGATCGTAGAAAATCATGGAATAACTCTGGATGATAAAGATGTTGATTTTATTTTAGAAAGACAAAAAGAAATTAAATATCCAACATTTATCTATGATACTTTTCATGATATTTATTTTACTGATGAAGAAAATAAGTGGCTGGATATTGTAATTACCAATATTAAGAAAATAGAAGATGAATACAAACAAGCTTTGGCTTATTATGCTTTGTTCCAATCATGTATTATTAAAAGGCCGTATAATCTGTTTCATCGCAAAAATCTCTATATAAGGACGGCAGAAGTAGAAAGAAGTTTTGGTAATAAAAAAACATGGGATACCTCATTCGAAGATCATTTTCTAAAATTTGTAAAAGAAGCAAACAGTGCCGTCTTTGATAACCAAAAAAATAATAAAGCATTTTATGCTAATATTTCTGATTTAGACATACCAAAAACAGACCTTGTATATATAGATACTCCATATATATCAATGAATGGTATTGGGGTAAACTATTTTGACTTCTATCATTTTCTAGAAGGAATTATCTTTTATGACGAATGGCCTAATCTTATTGATATAAATTCAAAACACAGGAGAATAAAAAATGGAAAGAATGAATGGTGTAATAAGGGGGAAATTCATAATGCATTTGAAAAACTATTTTTTAAATTTAGAGATTCTATCTTGGTTATTTCTTATCGAGATGATGGCATACCAACAATTGCGGAATTGGTAAAAATGTTAGGTAAGTATAAAAAATCAATTGAGGTAAAAAAGTTAGACTATAAGTATGTTTTAAGTAATGGAAATTCGAAAGAAGTATTGATTATCGCTAAATAATTTATGTAAGGTCAATAAAAAGATGATGTTGAATAACTGGAAAATCTCTACCGTATCCCCGCCTCAAAAGCCTTCACTGTTTCCGTCTCAATCTTCTTATGCATTGCATCCACTTCTTCATTTGTAAGTGTTTTATCAAGTGACCTATAGGTAATACGATAGGCATAACTTACTTTGCCTTCGCCAAATTTTGCAACATTTTCATATTTATCAAGAAGCTCAATTTCTTCCACCATGTCCGGTGCAGTTTCTCGTACAAGGTCAAAATAATCATTCGGCACGAAAGTGTTTTTTACAATAAAGGAAATATCACGAACAACAGCGGGGTATCGGCTTACTTCTACGAATTTATTTCCAAGCACGAGTTGCTTGATCACTCTTTTGTCTTCTGACCATAAAAGTCTTATGTCAGGAAGTTGCATACTGATAATAGCGAGGCGCTCCAGTCCGAAGCCGAATGCCCAGCCATTATAGCCTTCTATACCAAAATCCTTGAGCACACTTGCGCGGGGCATACCTCCACCAAGTATCTCTATCCATTTACCATTGATTTCCACCTCTACTTCAAGTGACGGATCTGTATAGGGGAATGTATCGGGATTAAAACGGAACTTTATATCTTTTCCGAATACGCTTTGTACAATTTCCGAGAGTACATTTTTCAAATCGTCCAAGACGAGAGTTTTCTCGCTATTTGGTACGAGATACAATCCGCCCATTTGATGGAAAATATTCATATGATGACGATCGATTTCATCCTTTCTATATACTTTTCCATAACACATAACTCCGAAAGATTCTTTATTTACAATTTTCTGTTTTATTTCAGGAAGATTCAAATAGTAATACCACATAACTGTATCATGTGTTCTCAAAACATTTTTTGAGTCAATATAATAAGTATCCGATGTGCTTCGTGCGGGATGATCGGCGGCAAAGTTGAAGAGGTCAAAGAGAATATTTGTAGGAATGACTTCCGGTATATCTATATGGTCAAAATCCTTGAGCAGGGGAAGCCCCGTCACTCTTTTCATGATTTCATGCAGGGGATTGCCTTCTGTGCGGGAAAGATCCGCCATAGCCACATAGCGCTTGATTCTCTTTGCTTCCACATCGTCTCTTTTATCAAATCCGGCAAGCAATGCTTTCTCCTCATCGCGGGGAATTACGTAGTTTGTCATACACAGTAGTTTAGTTAAAAATGGAAGAAAAGTAAAGAAAATTGTTGGCAATTGTGATGAAATTTGTTATAATTAACCCATCAAACTTACATAAAACACCCACTATATAAAGACATAAAACCAATGGCAAAAGAAAAGAAAGACAATTACGGAGCGGATTCCATTCAGGTACTTGAAGGGCTGGAACCGGTGCGAAAGCGTCCCGGTATGTATATCGGAACCACTGGTCCCGACGGACTACATCACCTTATTACCGAAATCTTCGATAACTCTCGTGACGAAGCCATGGGAGGTTTCGCCAATCATATCGAGGTTGCTCTTCTTCCTCACAATCGCATACGAGTAGTAGATAATGGTAGGGGTATACCAGTTGATGTACATAAGTCTACCAAGGTCTCCGCTCTCGAGACTATTATGACTGTGCTCCATGCTGGAGGAAAGTTCGGTGGAGATGAATCAGGCTACAAAGTTTCCGGAGGATTGCACGGAGTGGGAGCCTCTGTAGTAAACGCTCTTTCTGTATATACGCAGGTCTGGGTTCATAAAGACGGCGGAATATACATGCAGGAATATTCTCAAGGCAAGAAAAAGGCAACAGTAAAAAAGGTGGGCAGCAGTAAGGCTCATGGAACTATCGTCTCTTTTGAGCCTGATATTCTCATTTTTAAAGAAATAAAATTTGATTACAACAGAGTGGTAAATTCTCTTCGTCAACAGGCATATCTTGTAAAAGCATTGCGAATAACTGTTATAGATGCGCGGGAATATAAAGGCGATGATTTACTTAAATTAGACAAAGAGGGAATTCTTGAAATTGATGAAAGTATTACCTATCTCAGTGATTTAAATTTACAGACACCATCACAAACCTTTTTCTTTGAAAATGGTCTCACCTCGCTTGTGAAGTTTAATAATCAGATATTAAAACCCGTACATAAAAACATTTTCTATGTAGAGAAAAAAGTGGAAGGAGTAGAGTCCGTAGAAATAGCCCTTCAATACGCTGATGATATCTCATCCCGCATTTTGCCTTTTGCAAATAATATCTATAATCCGGAAGGGGGTACTCATGTTACCGGTTTCAAAACAGCACTCACAAGAAGTCTCAATACCTATGGAAAGAAAAATAATCTCATAAAGGATGGGGAAGATAGCTTCACGGGAGACGATGTGCTCGAGGGGCTTACTGCGGTGATATCCGTCAAGCTTCGTGAAATACAGTTCGAAGGGCAGACAAAGGCAAAGCTCGGATCGGTTGAAGCACAAGGTGCCGTAGCGACGGTTTTCGGCGAATCTTTTGCAAGTTTCCTTGAAGAGAATCCCGACGATGCAAAGGCAATGATAATGAAGGTAGTACTCGCCATGAAGGCCCGCAAAGCGGCAAAGGCAGCAAAGGACAGTGTATTGCGAAAAGGCGCACTTGAAGGTATGACACTTCCCGGAAAACTTGCAGACTGTCAGAGTAATGATGCATCCGAGTCTGAACTCTTCATCGTGGAGGGGGATTCTGCAGGAGGTACAGCAAAAACTGGCCGTGATCGCCGGATACAGGCAATACTCCCTCTTCGCGGAAAAATTCTCAATATTGAAAGAGCGAGACTTGACCGTATGCTGGGATCAGAGCAGATAAAGAATCTCGTTTTGGCTTTTGGAACTGCCATAGGAGATACTTTTGATATTTCAAAACTTCGCTATCATAAGATAATACTAGCAACCGATGCTGATGTTGATGGTGCGCATATTCGTACACTCATCCTTACTCTGCTTTACAGATATTTTAAGCCTCTTGTTGAGGGGGGATTTGTCTATATTGCCCAACCTCC
>SXGQ01464121.1_pt1 | contig 10973 bp, 9 predicted proteins | sample 3178371 | NCBI WGS metagenome assembly SXGQ01 (sample SAMN11356859, study PRJNA531348) | freshwater metagenome | isolation source: freshwater sample F1-20 | place: China: Fuxian Lake, Yuxi | collected 2017-12-25 | reverse complement strand
TGTGACCCCATTGTCGCGGCTGGCAAAGAAACCTTGTCGCGCATGATGGAGGGCAGAACCCGCGTTGCTTTGAATTCACACAGCACACCCACGGCTGAGTTTGTTAAAAATACACAGTGGCAAAACCCTGCCGACAGTTGTGCCGCCGACATTGCTTCTACCGTTGGTCTTCATGGTTTGGCCTCCTTTGATGCCGACCATCTTTCAGCACAATTGATGGGCGATACGATTTACATCAACCCGATGCTTTTGGGTTATGCCTGGCAAAAAGGCTGGGTGCCCTTGAGTCTTGATGCTTTGAAGCGTGCCATCGAATTGAACGAAGTGGCTGTTGCACAAAATTTAACAGCCTTCGAATGGGGACGTCATGCAGCGCATCAATTGCCAGCTGTTGAAGCGCTGTTAAAACCGCTGCAAATTATTTCGTTTAAAAAACGTGATCGTTTGGAAGATTTGATTGCCACGCGCATTGATTTTTTAACGGCTTATCAAAACGCTGCTTATGCCAAACAGTACGAAAGCTTTGTCTTTAAAGTCAAAGCGAAAGAAAGTCCTTTAGGTTCTTCTTTACTGACGGAAACAGTGGCTCGCCAATTGTTCAGATTGATGGCTTACAAAGATGAGTACGAAGTGGCCCGCTTGCACACCGACAAACAGTTCCTAGAACGCGTTAAAAGCCAGTTTGAGGGTGATTTCAAGGTTTTCTACCACCTAGCCCCACCCCTTATTGCCAAACGCAATGAGAAGGGCCAGCTCATCAAACAAAAAATGAGTCCCCACATGGTGCTGGTTTTCAAAGTTCTGGCTCAATTCAAGTTCCTACGGGGAACGGCCTTGGATATTTTTGGTCGTACCGAAGAGCGACAAACAGAGCGTGCACTCATTCAAGAATACAAAGATGCCATAGATGAAGTACTGGTTTCTTTGAAAGCAGAGAACCATGCCTTGGCTGTGAAAATGGCCAATGTGACAGAACAAATCAAAGGATTTGGCCATGTAAAAGAAAAACACTTGGCTGCCGTGATGGTTCAGTGGCAAAACTGCATGGATTTATTCAGAAAAGCAATTTAATTTGAATTCTGAGTTTGTCTTTGTATTATTCTTTTATATAGATTAATACATAGTAGTAGTAGATAAAGAGAGGCTTGTTCTGTGGACAAGTCTCTTTTTTCTTTGTAGATCAATGCATTGAATCATTTTGAAGGGTGTGTACGAGGCTGCTTCTGAGGTGTCATTCAGATATGAACAACTTTAAAAATAAAAAACTTGTGTGAATAACCATGCTGTTATCCCAAAACTATCCACATGTTTGTTCATTGACAAGCAACGCATCTTCAATACTAAATTTCTGAGTTTAAAAAATTCAAGTCAGGACGTGAAAAGACCAGCCCTGAAATCATCGACCGCCTGTATCAATTCTTCACGCGTATTCATGACAAATGGCCCGTGTTGTGCAATGGGCTCGTTCAGGGGTTGTCCTGCAATCAAAAGTACTTTGGCACTAGGTGAGCCTTCAATGACAACACCATTTCCTTCATTTTGCAGAATGGCCATTCTGTGCAAATCTACGGCTGTTTTTAAGCCATCGCTGACCACATTGACATGACCGCGGTAAACAAATAAGAAGGCGTTGTGAAGGGGGTTTAAGGTTTGCTGAAAACAACTGTCAGCATCAAAATGGATGTCCAAGTAAAGAGGGTTGGTGGGAAACAAGTCAATGGGCCTTTGAACCGCACCCTGTACACCATTGGAGTTACCTGAAATGACTCTGACAGTGATGGACTCATGGGGCTGATATTCTGGAATGGCATCAGTTTGAATATCTTCATAAGCAGGCGTGCACATTTTTTGGAAGGACGCTAAGTTCAACCAAAGCTGAAATCCCTCCATCACACCTTCTTCTTGCTCAGGCATTTCACTGTGAACAACGCCTCTACCAGCTGTCATCCACTGAACGCCACCATTTTGTAAGAGACCTTCGTTACCTGCACTGTCTTTGTGCCGCATTCTTCCTGCGATCATGTAAGTAACGGTTTCAAACCCTCGGTGGGGATGATTTGGAAAACCACCACCATAATCATTGGGATCATCGCTGCCAAAGTTATCTAGCATCAAGAAGGGGTCGAGCCGCTTTTGGTGCGCTTGAGTCAAAACACGCGTGAGTTTGACGCCATCGCCATCGCGAGTGGCGTGGCCCATCACTTGTTGTTCAACGCGGCGACCCAGAAAAGCTTTGTTGTTTGAGCTCATGAAACAGTCTTAGAGGCTTGGATAGTCGGTGTAACCAGCGGCCAGTCCGCCATAAAAAGTGGCGCGGTCTGGCGTGTTGTAAGGGCCGTTTTGCTTCAACCTTGCGGCCAAATCTGGGTTGGCAATGAAAGATTTTCCAAAGGCAATCAAGTCTGCACCGTCGGCAATGGCTTGGTCGGCCAGCGTCCTGTCATAGGCATTGTTGAGCATCCATGCGCCATGGCCGCCGCCTTGTTGATAGGCATTCTTCAATGCCACGTAGTCAAAGGGCGCCTCACCTTGTTGAAAATCACGGGCAGCGCCCGTCGAGCCTTCAATGGTGTGCACATAAGCCAGACTTAAAGTGCCAAGGAAACTAGCAACATGCTCAAACAGTGCTTGTGGCGAGGCATCGCTTGCATCGTTGGCCGGTGTGACTGGCGAAATGCGAATGCCGCAGCGGCCGCCCCCTATTTCTTGGCTCACGGCCAGCATCACTTCTTTTAAAAGGCGGGTGCGATTTTCAATGCCGCCTCCATAGGCATCGGTGCGGTGATTGCTGTCGGCTCTTAAAAATTGATCAATCAAGTAGCCGTTGGCCGCATGCACTTCGATGCCGTCAAAACCGGCTTCGATGGCGTTTTTTGCCGCCCGCCGATAGTCGGCAACGATGCCCGGCATTTCAGCCAGTTCGAGCGCACGTGGCGCAGAGGTAGGGACAAAGCTTGGAACACCATTTTCAATGAGAACAGTTTTTGACTTTGCAACAATGGCCGAAGGTGCGACGGGAGCCTGACCATTGGGTTGAAGGCTGGTGTGTGAGATGCGACCAACGTGCCAAAGCTGCACCACAATTTTTCCGCCTTTGGCATGCACCGCTTTCGTGACGGCTTGCCATGCCTTGACTTGCTCTGCCGACCAAATACCCGGTACATCAGCGTAGCCTTGACCTTGGTGGCTGATGGCCGTTGCTTCGGTGATGATGAGGCCAGCCCCCGTTGCGGGGTTGGCGCGTTGCGCATAGTATTCAGCCATGAGCGTATTCGCCAGTGCCTGTGGTGCGCGGTTGCGGGTTAGAGGAGCCATCACGATGCGTGAGGCGAGTTGCAGTTGGCCGGCTTGGCAAGGTTCAAATAAATTTTTCATGACGCAAAGCATAAGGTTTTTGACAGCGCTCTGGTTGGCAATTTGCATTTCAATGGCGGCGGCCGTTTCACTTGGCATCACACGGTTTGCATACGCCTTGTTGTTGCCCCCCATGCGCGAAGACTTGTCTTGGACCTATACCTTAGCAGGCAGCATGAACACGTTCAACGCAGTGGGGTATTTGGTCGGCGCCCTGATCACGCCTTACATGTTGAAGCGTTGGGGGGCTGTGCAGGTTTTGATCGGCGGCGCCTTCATCGCCTCTTTGTTGATGGCGCTTACAGGCTTTTTTTCTGAAACGCCCCTTCTTTTGATTCAGCGCCTGTTGGCTGGAGGTGTCAGTGCGGCGGTATTTGTCTCTGGTGGTTTGTTGGCGGCCAAGCTTGGCGTGCATTGGCCTTCGCAGTCGGGTTTGTTGTTGGGTCTTTATTACGGCGGCACCGGGTGGGGCATTGCGCTTTCAGCCGTTCTGGTTCCTGTCGCGTTGTCGGCCGCGGACGAACAAGCCCTTGCGCATCCATGGGCGTGGGCTTGGTGGGGATTGGCTCTTGCGTGTTTCACCATGACGCTTGTGTTGTTCTTCATCCGCTTGCCTATGAAGCGTTGGACGGATGAGTTGGCGCTTTCAGAAATGAATGGCGCCACTGACAAACATCAAGCCGCTCAAATGCATTGGCCCGACTGGGTGTTCGCACTGGCAGGCTATGGCCTGTTTGGTGTCGGCTATATTGGTTACATGACCTTCGTCGTGGCCGTGTTGCGCGAGCAAGGCGCAAGCGCAACAGAGATTACTTTGTTTTATGCTTCGCTGGGACTTGCCGTGCTTGCCTCTTCTAGAATTTGGGCGGGCCTGTTGAATCGCTATCGAGGCGGTCAGTCTTTGTCTATTTTGAATGCGTTGCTCAGTCTCGCTACCGTCATTCCTGTCATCACATCTTCTTGGCCCATGATGCTTGTTTCAGGGGTGTTGTTTGGGGGTGTTTTTTTGTCGGTGGTTGCATCGACCACGGCCATGGTGAAACACAATCTAGTGCCGTCACAGTGGCCGGCTGGTATCAGTGTTTTCACAGTCATCTTTGCGCTTGGGCAAATCATTGGACCCACTGCGGTGGGTTGGATCGCCGATGGCCCTGGTGGCCTGCAGCGTGGTCTTCTATTCTCTGCAGCGGCTTTGCTGATTGGCGCCGTGTTGGCGTGGCAGCAAAAACCCGTTCAAAAAAAATGAAGACAACTCAGACGTCGAAGCCAGGGTTCTCGCGATTGAGTTTTCGCAACAAAGAGGGCCAAACAAAACTACCACCCAAGCCGCCAGTTTGGACCTTGATCACGTGTGCAATGCCATTCAAAATTTCAGGGTTGACCGCCGTAAGATCGGCGGCGCTGCTTTGACCTGCAAGCGCATCGACTTGAATACGGCAGGTATTTTCAAAGGTGTACATTCCTAAGAATGCATCGGCAATGGTTTTACCCACGGTGAGCAAGCCATGATTGCGCAGCATTAAAAAATTAGCGTCCCCTAAGTCTTTTTGCAAACGCGTTTTTTCATCGTCGCGAATGGCAACGCCCTCGTAGTCGTGATAGGCCAAGGATGCAAGCACAAAGGTGCTTTGCTGGCTGATGGGCAGCACGCCTTGTTTTTGCGCGCTCACTGCGATACCTGCGCGTGTGTGCGTGTGTAGCACGCACTCTGCGTCTGGGCGCGCTTCGTGCACGGCGCTGTGAATGACGAAGCCGGCAGGATTCACCGGATAGGGGTTCTCTGAATCGAGCTTGTTGCACAGCATGTCGATCTTCACCAAGCTTGAGGCTGTGATTTCATCAAACATCAGGCCATAGGGGTTGATTAAAAAATGATGTTCCTCACCGCACACCGAGGCCGGCAATTTGGCGCTGATGTGGGTGAAAACCAAATCGCTCCAACCATACAAAGCAACCAAGCGGTAGCACGCAGCTAAATCGACACGCAGCTGCCATTCATCGGGATGACAACGCGCTTGATGTGTTTGGGGTTCGCTCATGGGGCCTCCTGTTGCTGGGCGTCACAAGCTTAGCTTGAAAGGGCTGCTGCGATCAGTCACGCAAGGAACACCCGATGCAGATAAAATCAAGCCCCTTGGCCTCAGGCCTCTCACGGCGCGAGCAGCGCCGCCCTTACGGTGATGGACTGGTGATTTGATGCTTTACCCACAAGAATTTGATGTGATCGTTGTCGGCGGCGGCCATGCGGGCACCGAGGCCGCGTTGGCGTCTGCGCGCATGGGTTGTCAAACGCTCTTGCTGACGCACAACATCGAGACCTTAGGCCAGATGAGTTGCAACCCCTCTATCGGGGGCATTGGCAAAGGCCACCTGTTGAAGGAGGTCGATGCTTTGGGCGGTGCCATGGCCATCGCAACCGACGAGGGCGGTATACAGTTTCGAATTTTGAACAGCTCCAAGGGGCCGGCTGTGCGTGCTACGCGCGCTCAAGCGGATCGAATTTTGTACAAGGCGGCCATCCGCCGTCGCCTCGAGAATCAAGAAAACCTGTGGATATTCCAGCAGGCAGTTGACGACCTCATGGTTGAATCAAATGGCGTAGAATACCGCGTGGCGGGGGCTGTCACGCAAGTGGGCGTTCGCTTCCGATCAAAAACAGTGGTCTTGACGGCCGGTACATTCCTAGATGGAAAGATCCATGTTGGCTTGGAAAACTATTCGGCAGGGCGGGCGGGTGATCCTCCTGCGGTCAGTTTGTCTGCTCGCTTGAAAGAACTCAAGCTACCTCAGGGCCGCTTGAAAACGGGTACGCCGCCGCGCTTAGATGGGCGCACCATTGACTTTTCAAAGTGCCAAGAGCAGCCTGGCGATGGCATGCCGGGCGGCTTGAATGCCGAAGCCGGCGTTCCTGTTTTCAGCTTCATGGGACGTGCAGACATGCACCCCGCACAGATGCCGTGTTGGATTACGCATACCAACGAGAGAACGCACGACATCATTCGGTCTGGCTTTGACCGAAGCCCCATGTTCATGGGCAAGATTGAAGGTGTTGGCCCTAGGTACTGCCCAAGCGTGGAAGACAAGATCAATCGCTTTGCCGACAAAGACAGCCACCAAATCTTTTTAGAGCCCGAGGGTCTGACCACCCATGAGTTTTATCCCAATGGCATTTCTACCAGTTTGCCTTTTGACATTCAATACGCATTGGTTCGGTCTATGAAGGGGCTTGAAAACGCCCACATCCTGAGACCTGGCTATGCCATTGAGTATGACTACTTTGACCCGCGCTCATTGAAAAGCAGTTTTGAAACGCGTCAAATTGGGGGGCTCTTCTTTGCTGGCCAAATCAATGGCACGACAGGTTACGAAGAAGCTGCATCGCAGGGCTTGTTTGCTGGAATCAATGCCGCGCTTCAATGCCGGTCTTTGTCAGGCGCAGGCAATGACATGGGCGGCGCATGGTTGCCGAGCCGCGACCAAGCTTATTTGGGCGTGCTGGTAGATGATCTCATTACCAAAGGCGTCACCGAGCCTTATCGCATGTTTACCAGCAGGGCAGAATTTCGACTGCAACTCAGGGAAGACAACGCAGACATGCGCTTGACGGAGGCGGGCCGCAAAATGGGCCTGGTGGACGATGAGCGCTGGGCTTCTTTTTGTACAAAGCGCGAAGCTGTTTCACGCGAAACAGAGCGTCTTAAGTCAACGTGGGTCAATCCGAAAAATCTACCAGATGCAGAGTCGGCACGAGTTCTGGGCAAAGCCATTGAGCATGAGCACAATTTGTTTGACTTGCTCCGCCGACCTGGTGTGAGTTATGAAAGCCTGTTGTCATTGGATGCCGATCGTTATGCTTCAACAACTGTTTCACGTGAAACATTGGGCGAGCTCTCTGCATCCGTCATTGAACAGGTTGAGATTGCGGCCAAGTATGCGGGGTACATTGATCGACAAAGGGTCGAGGTTGAGCGTGCAGTTCATTTTGAAAACCTGAAGTTGCCCGCCAAACTTGACTACCTTCTGGTCTCTTCTTTGTCGATCGAGGCTCGACAAACCTTGTCTAAGCATCGCCCAGAAACCCTGGGCATGGCATCTCGAATTTCTGGAGTTACCCCCGCAACCATTTCCTTGCTGCTGATTTATCTCAAAAGGGGTGGTTTTAAGGAGTTCCTGTCGGTCAAGCCCGGGGTGGTGGAGTCGATTGCGGAAGGTTCGGCGAGTTTGACGCCATGACGGCCGTGGCCGAAGGCTTGCCCAAAGGGGAGTCTCTTCAAGCGCTTTCCTTGGGGGTAAAAGCGTTGGAATTGAATGTGCCAGAGGCCCAGCAGCGACAGTTGTTGAGCTACATGGCGCTCATTCAAAAGTGGAACAGGGTTTATAACCTCACAGCGTTGAAAACGCCGCAGGAAATCTTGACCCACCATCTGCTAGACAGCTTGTCGTCAATTTCCCCCTTACTTCGCCATCTTGCCCAAAGCGCAAGAGGCGTTGGCCAAGAAGTCGAGTTGTTGGATGTGGGCTCGGGCGGTGGTTTGCCAGGGGTGGTGATTGCCATTTGTTGCCCCCACATCCGCGTCACATGTGTCGATACGGTTTCTAAAAAGGCGGCATTTGTGCAACAGGTGGCAGCCAGCTTAAGGTTGTCAAACTTGCGCGGGGTTCATGCGCGGGTAGAAAGCTTGACAGGGCCTTTTGACGTCATCTGCTCCAGAGCATTTGCCGCTTTGCCAGACTTTGTCAATTGGTCTGCAGGCGCCTTGTCAGAAGACGGTGTTTGGATGGCCATGAAGGGCAAGTTGCCCGAAGCAGAGATGGCGGCGCTGCCTTCTTTTGTAGAAGTGTTTCACGTGGAACAACTCCAAGTTCCTGGTTTGGAGGCCGATCGTTGCATGGTATGGATGAAAAAATCAGTAACTTTGTCTACTGAAGCAAGCGCGACCTGAGTTTCGCCCCTTACACTTGGGCTCACTGAGAAAGCCTTTGATGTTTGGAATTTCTGATTATGGCGCTTTTGTTGCAGCCTTCGTCTTGCTATTATTCTTGCCCGGCCCTGGCAATCTGGCCTTGATTACCTCTACCACCCAAGGTGGCATGAGGGGAGGAACCGCCTCTGTTGCGGGCTTGATTTTGGGCGACCAAATTTTGTTGTGGATGACCGTGGCCGGTGTGGCGGCACTTCTGCAAACCTATCCTCATTTGTTTATGGCCCTGAAATGGTTGGGCGCCGCTTACCTAGCCTGGTTGGGTTTTAGAATGGTCTTTGCCAAGCCGGGTGAGGGGCCATCGATCAAGATCACCCCCGGTCAATATTTCAAAGAAACCATGTTCATCACTTTGCTCAATCCCAAGGCAATCATGTTTTATTTTGCTTTTTTCCCCCAATTCATTGACCCTGAACAGCACCAAGGAATGATTACTTTTGTATTCATGGCGGCTAACATTGCCGTTTTGGGTTTCCTGTACTGTTTTGGCGTTGTGGTCATCACCCACAGGATGGCAACACGCCTTAGAGCCAACCCCAAAGTGTCTGGGTTCTTGCAAAAAATTGCCGGCTTGTTCTTAATCGGATTTGGTCTGAAATTGGCCTTGGGCAAATAATCGCACCAGCGAGAAAATAAAAGATTCACAAATGGCAAAGATATTCTGTGTTGCAAATCAAAAAGGCGGCGTTGGCAAGACCACATCGGCGGTTAACTTGGCCGCCGGCTTGGCCAAAGTGGGGCAACGTGTTTTGTTGGTTGACCTCGATCCACAGGGCAATGCAACCATGGGCTCAGGTGTTGACAAAAGGCAGTTGGTACTCAGCGTCTATGACGTTTTATTGGAGTCGGCCAGCATCAAAGAGGCGGCCACTTTTTCTGAGAAATGTGGTTATCACGTGCTGGGCGCGAACCGCGAATTGGCTGGTGCCGAGGTTGAATTGGTTGATCTTGAAAGACGCGATCAGCGTTTAAAGTTGGCGTTGGATGTTGCTGACTCTGATTTTGATTTTGTTTTAATCGACTGCCCACCGTCTCTTTCGATGCTCACTTTGAATGGCTTGTGTGCGGCAAACGGCGTGATCGTACCCATGCAATGCGAGTATTTTGCGCTGGAAGGGCTCACTGATTTGGTGAACACCATCAAGCAGGTTCATGCCAATTTGAACCCCGATTTGAAAATCATAGGTTTGTTGCGCGTCATGTTTGACCCTCGAATTACATTACAGCAACAGGTCAGCGAACAGTTGAAGGCGCACTTTGGCGACAAGGTTTTTGACACCGTCATTCCTCGCAATGTGCGCTTGGCAGAAGCCCCCAGCTATGGCTTGCCTGGGGTGGTGTTTGACCCATCGGCCAAAGGAAGCCAGGCATTTGTGGAGTTTGCCAAGGAGTTGGTGCAACGCATTCCAACACTCTGAGTGCGTCATTGAGTCTGTATGAAAAAGCTGAATGTTCTTATATTGCCGGGATGGCAAGGAAGTGGGCCCTTACATTGGCAAATGCGCTGGGTTCATTTGCATGGCTATCAAGTGGTTGAACAGCATGACTGGCATCGGCCGCTTCGTGGCGACTGGTTGGCCCGATTGGAGGATGTCGTGTCTGATTTAAGCGGACTGATTTACTTGGTTGCACACAGCTTAGGCTGCATTCACGTTGCTGCTTGGGCGCAAGTTTCTGTGCAGTGTCACAAGGTCCAAGGCGCGCTGTTGGTGGCGCCAGGTGATGTAGAGGCGCCCCATTTACAAGATGTTTTTTCAAGCTGGCAGCCGATTGAGTTGAAGCGCTTGCCTTTCAACTCTCTGTTGATAGGAAGCGAAAACGACCCTTATTGCACAACTGAGCGAGCCCAATTTTTTGCGAACGCATGGGGTTCTGAATGGTTAAATTTGGGCAAACGCGGTCATTTGAACGCTGAATCAAATTTGGGTGACTGGCCTGAAGGCCACGCCTTGTTGAATGAATTGATGAAAGAAAAAAAACATGGTCACTAAAAAACCAAAGGGCTTAGGCCGAGGGCTTGAAGCTTTATTGGGCCCTAAGGTGCAGGACGAACCTAGCTCGCCTCAGGCTGTTGAGGCGGCAGCCAATCGAACACCCAGTAGTTTGTCTTTAAGCGAGTTGGTGCCAGGCATGTACCAACCTCGAACACGAATGGACGAGGGCGCACTCTATGAGTTGGCAGAGTCCATCAAGGCTCAAGGCATCATGCAACCCATCTTGGTTCGCAAGCTAAGTGATGGCACCAATGCCGGCAAGTATGAAATCATTGCAGGGGAACGGCGTTTCCGCGCATCGCGACTGGCGGGTTTGAGCGAGGTGCCAGTTTTGGTTCGCGATGTGCCCAATGAGGCGGCGGCGGCCATGGCCTTGATTGAGAACATTCAACGCGAAGACCTCAACCCGCTTGAAGAGGCGCATGGTTTACAGCGCCTGATCAAAGAGTTTGGACTCACCCACGAAACGGCGGCCCAAGCCGTGGGACGTTCTCGAAGTGCTGCCAGCAACTTGCTTCGTTTGTTGAACTTGGCAGAGCCCGTGCAAACCATGCTGATGGCAGGTGACATTGACATGGGTCACGCCCGGGCATTGTTGGGTTTGGACAAGGCCGCTCAAATTACAGCGGCGAATCAAATCAGC
>SXGQ01004111.1_pt1 | contig 10973 bp, 11 predicted proteins | sample 3178371 | NCBI WGS metagenome assembly SXGQ01 (sample SAMN11356859, study PRJNA531348) | freshwater metagenome | isolation source: freshwater sample F1-20 | place: China: Fuxian Lake, Yuxi | collected 2017-12-25 | reverse complement strand
TAAAAAGATGGCCAACCTGAGCCGCTTTCATATTTTGTCTTAGATTCAAATAGTTTTGTACCACAGCCAACGCAGTGATAAGAACCTTCTCTTTTTTCATTATTTAAAGCACTAGAACCTGCGGGTTCTGTTCCCTCCTCTTTTAAAATATAATTTTGTTCTGGAGTTAAATTAAAATTCTTGTCTTTATTACTCATCCTTTATTTTCTCATCGACGCCGTATGGTGTAAAGGAAACTTTTTGATTCTCTTAATAAACTTTATCAATTTTAACAACTTTTGCCGGAACACCAACCATAGTTGCAAACTCTGGGACTTCATTTAACACAACAGCATTCGCTGCAATTTTTGAACACCTGCCAATTTTAATAGGCCCTAAAATTTGAGCACCTGATCCAATTACAACTTGATCTCCAATGGTTGGATGTCTCTTTTGATTTTTTTGCGAACTAGAGTTTAAACTTGGAGAGATGCCGCCTAGCGTTACGGCATGATACATAGTTACATCGTCACCAATTTCAGAAGTTTCTCCGATCACAACACCCATGCCATGATCAATAAAAAAATTTTTTCCTATTTTTACACCTGGATGAATTTCAATTCCTGTAAAGAATCTTGTGGTTTGAGAAATTATACGAGAAAGTAAATCAAATTTAATTAAATAAAAAAAATTTGCAATACGGTGAAAGAAAACAGCTTTAACCCCAGGATAAGTTATGATGATACTTAAAATAGATTTTGCAGATGGATCTCTTGATTTTATAGAGTTTAAATAACTAAACATGTTGTGTGTATATAATGATCGCTTGAAAAATTAAAAGATACCTTTATATAGACTCATCTTATGAAAGCACACATAATTCACGAAAATGATGAATGGACATTACCTCTTAAAACTGAACTTAAAAATTCAGGTGTTGAGTTTGAAGATTGGCATGTTGAAAAAGCAAATATTGATTTAGGAAAAAATCCTCCTGAAGGTATTTTCTACAATCGAATGAGTGCTAGTTCTCATTCTAGAGGACATCGTTATGCGCCTGAATTTACAGCCACTATTTTGAATTGGCTAAAAAATCACAAACGAAGAGTAATTAATAATGGTAGTGCTTTAGCTTTAGAGATTAGCAAGTCGCTTCAATATTTACGCCTTAGCGAAAGTGGGATTAAAACACCAAGATCTATTTTTTGTAATAGTAAAGAACAAATACTTAAAGCTGCTGACCACTTTTCAAAACCCTTCATTACCAAACATAATCGAGCCGGAAGAGGTCTTGGGGTTAAATTATTTCAAAATAAAGAGGAGCTTAAAAACTATGTAAATAGTCCAAATTTTGAAAATTCAATCGATGGAATTACTATTTTACAAGATTATATTGAGTCAGATCCTAAGGTTATTCACCGAATAGAGTTTATAAATTCTAAATTTTTCTATGCTGTTCAAGTTGATGCTTCTGAATCTTTTGAATTATGCCCAGCTGATGCTTGTAATGTTGAGGAGCAATTTTGTCCAACAAATCCAGATGGAAATAAATTTATGATCCTTAAAGATTATAAAAATGGAGAGTTAAATAAATATGAGAAATTTCTAAAACAGAATGAAATAGAAATTGCAGGTATTGAATATATGACGAATACTTCAGGAGTTCGTTTCACTTATGACGTAAATACAAATACTAATTATAATTCTATTGCCGAAAAGAACGCGGGTATCTTCGGTATGAAACAAATAGCCTTTTTTTTAAAAGAAGAATTAAAGAAAATTAGCAAATAAAACAGGTAAGAATTCCTACAATATTTAAGTTGACAACTTTTTAAACATTTTATATAAATATCTTAGCGCTGATTTAAGTCTAATTGCGGGGCGCTTTATAAATCCTGCTAAAGCGATCATCCTACATGACCACCGCTTTAGTCGGTGGTTTTTTTTTGGAAATTCCAATTAGAAATCAGGTATTTGAACCATATTGTACACCTGGCATTTTGCCGAAGTACTAAAAAGGAGAAGTTGTGAATTTAATTAAACTAAACCCCTCGTTTAGAAGATTAGATCATGCTTCTCCTAAAAAGGAGAAAATGATGAGTACTACGCGAGAAACATTAAGGGAGAAAATATAATGGCTACTTATAAAAATCCGGAAACTATTGCTTTGCATGGCGGTGATTACAGAAGTGATCCTGCAACTACAGCGGTAGCTGTTCCGATTTATCAAACAACTTCTTACCAATTTAAAAATGCTGAAACTGCTGCAAATTTATTTGGATTAAAAGAATTTGGAAATATTTACACGCGTATTATGAACCCGACTGTTGACGTTCTTGAAAAAAGAGTAGCGGCTTTAGAAGGTGGTGCTGCAGCACTTGCGGTTGGATCTGGACAAGCAGCTTCTGCTTATTGTGTGCAAAACTTAGCTCAAACTGGCGATAATATCGTAGCTTCAACTGACCTATACGGTGGAACAGTAAACTTATTTAAAAATACTTTAAGACAACAAGGTATTGAAGTTAGATTTGCTGATCCTGCTGATCCTAAAAACTTTGAGAAGTTAACCGATGATAAAACAAGAGCTTACTACGGTGAGTCTTGCCCAAATCCTTACCTTCGAGTTTTTCCAATTAAAGAAGTTGCAGATATCGGTAGAAAAAAAGGGATACCTTTAATTATCGATAATACTGCTGCACCAGTAATCTGTAAGCCTTTAGAACATGGCGCAGCGATTGTGATGCACTCTTTGACTAAATATATTGGCGGTCATGGAACTTCAATTGGCGGAATCATTGTTGATGGCGGAAACTTTGACTGGATAAAAGATAGAAAAAGACAACCATTATTAAATGAGCCAGACCAAAGTTATGGCGGTGCTGTTTGGGCTGATGCAGTTCCTGTTTTAACAGGTGCTAACATTCCATTTATCATCAGAGCAAGAGTGGTTTTGTTGAGAGACTTAGGTGCTCCATTAAGTCCATTTAATGCTTGGCAAATTATTCAAGGCTTAGAAACTGTAGGACTAAGAATGAAACAACACTGCTCTAATGCAGAAAAAGTTGTAGCGTTTCTTGAAACACAGAAAAAAGTTAAGAATGTAATCTACCCAACAAATCATCAAGGTGAAATTAAAGATAGAGCTTTGAGATATATGAAAGGTGGATATGGATCATTGGTTGGAATGGATCTTGGTACTATAGAAAATGGGGCTAAATTCATTAATAACTTAAAGATGTTTTATCATGTTGCAAACATTGGTGATGCTAGAAGTTTGGCAATTCATCCAGCATCTACTACACACAGTCAACTTCCTCCAAAGGATCAATTGGCTGCGGGTGTAACGCCAGGATATGTTAGACTTTCAATTGGTATCGAACATCCTGATGATATCATTGCAGATATCAGGCAATCATTAGCTGCCTAACAATTTATATTATAACCCCGCTAAACTTTAGTTTAGTGGGGTAAATAAAAATTACAAAATGAAAAAACTTTGGGAAACAATCGATGGTAAGTTATTAAAAGCTTTAGCTAATCCATCAAGTGGGTATGAACAATATATAGATATACCTGAATTTACCTTTATGGGTGTACATGGCCAACCTGATTTTGGTCATATTAAAATTTGGTTTCATGGAGAAAAATCAACAGTCGAATTAAAAAGTTTAAAAGAATATTTATTACAATACAGAGATACCGTTATAAGTTATGAGCGTACAATTGATGTAATGTACAAACATCTGCAGGAAGTATACAAACCTTTTAGAATACGTATTGAAATACAATTTAGACCAAGAGGCGGGATAAGTAGTACTATGAAAGCAGACAGTGATTGGGGTCATTTTGGTGGTACCGATAAACTTTGGCAACACCACAAGGAATAAAAAAATGATTGAAGTTGCAACTATTGGCTACCCCAGAATAGGACCAAAAAGAGAATTAAAAATAGCCTTAGAAAAATTTTGGAAAGGTGAAATTGCAGAGCCCGAACTTCAGAATACTGCAAAAGATTTAAGAGAAAAAAATTGGCAATCTCAAAAAGATAATGGTGTAGATCTTATTTCTTCAAACGACTTTTCTTTTTATGATCACGTTTTAGATACTATTTGTTTATTAGGTGCAGTTCCTGAAAGATATAAATGGGATGGTAAAGCAGTAAGCCTTAAAACTTATTTTGCTATGGCAAGAGGCTCTCAGACTTCAGAATTAGATGTTCCGGCACTAGAAATGACTAAATGGTTTGATACGAACTATCATTACTTAGTTCCAGAACTTACAAAAGATCAAAATTTTAAATTAAGTACTACTAAGCCTTTTGCAGAATTTGAGGAAGCAAAAAAATCTAACTTTAATACAAAGCCTATTATCCTAGGACCTTTATCTTTCTTATTGTTAGCTAAGGGCATAGATGGATTTAAGACGATTAATTTATTAAGTAAAATTTTACCCGTATATAAAGAAATCATTAAAAAATTATCAGATCTTGGTGCTGAATGGATTCAAATTGATGAGCCTATTTTGGTTAAAGACTTAGACTCACATGTTGTATCGCAAATTAAAAATACTTTTAATGAACTTAAGAAAGCTTCAGGTTTTGCTAAGATTTTAGTTGCAACTTATTTCGAAGATCTGAATGAAGAAATTAAAGATGAGATTTTTGCAAGTGATATTGATGCGGTTCATTTAGATTTAGTAAGAGGCACTAAAAATAAGAACTATGTCAAAAATTCAAAAAAAAAACTTTCGTTAGGTTTAATCGATGGAAGAAATATATGGAAGACCAATTTACAAGAAAAAATTGACTTTATTAAGAGCAATGCATCTGGTGACATTATCATTGCTTCGTCATGTCCTCTACTTCATTCGCCCTATGACTTAGATTTAGAAAAAAAAGTTCCTGCAGAAATTAAAAAATGGTTATCTTTCTCTAAACAAAAATTGCAAGAATTAAATGTAATTAAAAATTTTATTGATCAAGGAACTCATCAAGAAGAATTAAAAAAGAATGTAATGGATGTTCAAGATAGAAAAACATCTAAATTAATTCATGATGATGCTGTTAAAAATAGAATTAAAATTATAAATAAATCTATTACTGAAAGAAAATCTACATATACAACTAGAGCTAAAGTACAAAAAGATATTTTTGATTTACCTAAATATCCAACAACTACTATTGGATCTTTTCCTCAAACATCGGACGTTAGGCAGACACGAGCTAAGTTTAAACGTGGTGAACTTGACGAGAAAAGTTATGATAATTTTTTAGAAGAAAAAACAATTGATGCAATTAGAAAACAAGAAAAAATAGGCATTGATGTCATCGTTCACGGTGAGTTTGAACGAAATGATATGGTGGAATATTTTGGTGAACAGTTAAAAGGATTTACCTTTACTTCAAGTGGCTTTGTTCAAAGTTATGGTTCTCGTTGCGTAAAACCACCAATTATTTATGGAAATGTCTCTAGACCAAACTCAATGACTGTTCGTTGGTCAAAATTTGCCCAAGATCAAACTAAACAAATTGTAAAAGGAATGTTAACAGGTCCTATAACCATCCTACAATGGTCTTTTGTTAGAGATGATCAACCTAGAAAAAATACCGCTCAGGAAATTGCCTTTGCTATTCGTGATGAAGTTCAAGATCTAGAAAAAAATGGAATTAGAATGATCCAAATTGATGAGCCTGCTCTAAGAGAAGGATTGCCTTTAAAGATAAAAGATTGGAAAGAGTATCTGAGCTGGTCAGTTGATTGCTTTAAAATCTCCTCAGCGGTTGTTAAAGATGAAACGCAAATTCACACTCATATGTGTTACGCAGAGTTTGAAGATATCATCGGCTCAATTGCGGCTTTAGATGCCGATGTTATTTCCATTGAAACATCAAGATCAAGAATGGAGCTTCTAACTACATTTGAAAAATTCAAGTATCCTAATGAAGTTGGACCTGGAGTTTACGATATTCACTCACCTCGTGTTCCTTCGAAAGATGAGATAAAACAATTAATTCAAAAAGCATCTAAACTTATTGATCCTACACGAATTTGGGTTAACCCAGATTGTGGACTTAAAACTAGAGGCTGGCCAGAAACAATTGATGCCTTAACTAAGATGGTTGCTGCAGCTAAAGAATTGAGACTGAATTAAATGTCTGAAATAAAACAACTATCTTCAAAAGAATTAAAAAATTTCTTATCAAAAAATAAAAATGTTGAACTTCTAGATGTTAGAACTCAAGATGAATGGGATAATATTGGAAGACCTGATGGAGAAAAATTAGGTTTAAAAACTCATTTTGTAACTATTGTAAGATCTCCAGATCCAAGTGCAAATAAAGAGTTTGTTGAAGAAGTAAAAAGAAAAATTGATCCTAAAAAACAACTTTTAATTATATGTAAAGCTGGCGGCCGATCCATGATGACTGCTCAACTGCTCTCCCAGGAACAAATAAAATGTGTCAATATTAGTGACGGGTTCGAAGGAAATGGTGAAAATCCAGGTTGGAAACAAGAATATTTACCTTCTAAATAATTCTTAGTCTAAATACTTTATCTTTGATTCTTCTTCTATTTTAAGTTTTACAGCTAAGGCAAATACTCTTAGGGACTCAGTTTTTGCTTTAATTTCCTTTTCTTTTTCTGATTTTAGATCTGCTACTGCAGTTAACTGATTAGCAATCGCATTACAAGAAACAGGGTTTTCTTTTTTTAAAGTATCACAAATTGTTTCATCTGTTTTTTTAGAAATATTCAAAGCATGCTCAAAAGGACTTTTGCCAGTTTGCTTTTTTATTCCATAGCTTATGCCAGATTGTATTGAGGACTGGAAAAATTTTCCGTTAGCTGTACCTGTTGCTGGGCCAAGTAAAGCCATTGTCTCAGCACAACCGGCTAATAAAAAAATTGATGCTAATAAAACGAAAATTTTTCTCATATCCCCCTCCCTAACAACTTTAGCTTAACTAACTAAATAATTACTTGCAAATAAACAAATCAACTAGAGATTGAATATATCAAAAAATGGAATAATTAGTAATTATTAAGAAATTGTTCTTAAAGGCTTTCCTTCAAGGCAAGACTCTAAATTTTCTAACATTTGCGTGTAGAATAAAGCATAATTTTCTGCAGTAACATAGCCTAGGTGAGGCAATAAAAGAGCATTAGGTAAAAATCTTAACTTATGATCTTGAGGTAGTGGTTCTTTATCATAAACGTCTAAACCTGCACCAGCTATGGTCTCGTCTTCTAAGGCTTTAATTAGATCTAACTCATTAACAATTGGCCCTCTCGATGTATTAATTAAAAAAGAAGTTTTCTTCATTAGTTTAAATTCTTTTGAGGTAATTAAATTTTTATATCTTTCGCCCAAAACAACATGAATAGAAATAATATCTGAACTAACTAACAAATCTTCTTTTGACATAGGAAGGACTCCTAATTTATTTGCATGTGTTAAATCCAGATTTTCACTCCAAGCTACAACTTCCATACCAAAAGCTCTAGCAATGTTTGCCATTTGTGTTCCTATTTTACCAAGTCCAATCAATCCAAGCATTTTACCTTTAAGCTCTAAACCAATGCTCGTCTGCCAATAGCCTTGAAACATATTGTCCACTTCTTGTTTAATGTTCCGAGCAAGACCTAATATTAACATCCAAGCTAATTCTGCAGTTGGATTTGAATTAAGTTCAGTTCCACAAACTATAATATTTCTACTTTTTGCAGCCTCAAGATCAATGGCTTTATTTCTCATGCCGCTAGTCATCAGATATTTTAGATTAGGCAAACTTTCTATGAGCGATTTTGTAATTGGTGTTCTCTCCCTCATGATAAAAAGAGCTTCAAACTCTTGCAAAACAACACTGGCTTCTGCTTCGTTGAAAAAAGGTTCATTAAAGATTTGAAAATTATATTTATCTTTAAAATTATCTATCTCAACAATATGTTCAAATGCATTTTGATAATCGTCTAGCACAGCTACTTTAATCATTATTATTTTCGGTTTGATAAATAAATACCTGTTACTATAAATCCAGCTCCAATCAAATGGTACATTTCTAATCTTTCTTTAAATATAACCATAGCCATTATGGCTCCAAATAATGGCATTAAATGTCCAAAAATACTTGAACGATTTGCTCCAATCAATTCTACAGATTTGTTCCAGGCATAAAAAGCAAAAATAGAAGGAAAGATTGCAACAAAAGCTAGAATTAAAAAAAATGCTTTATTAAAAACTACTTCTTTGCCTATCAAATACTCGCCTAAAAATTGAGGAAAAAGAAAAAACAAACCAAAGGTTACGCAAATTTGTAAAAATGTTAAACCTTTAAAGGGAAGTTTTCTTTTCTTTAAAAGTGTTGAATAAATTGACCAAGAAAAAACAGCAACCAACATCCAAAGGTCTCCTTGATTAAAAGATAAAGATAAAATTTTATTAAAATCTGCCCTGGATATAATAGCTAAAACGCCTACTAAAGAAATAATCGAACCTAATAATTGAAAGATGTTAAATTTTTCTATTTTAAGAATTGATGAAAGAAAAATTATAATAACAGGAATGATAGAAATCATGAGCACAGCATTAATAACTTGTGTAAAATTAAGAGCAAAATAAACAACAGAATTAAAAACACTAACACCGGTAAATCCTAAAATAGTAAACATACCAATATTTTTTTTAATGGCAGGTATATTGGTTAAAATTTCTTTATATGTGAAAGGTAGAAGCAATAACCAAACTAAAAACCATCTATAAAAATTTAAAGTTAATGGTGGGACTTGAAATAATGTCGATAATTTACCTACGATAAAGTTAGCTGACCAAATAAAAGTTGCAGCTACCAATAAGGTATAAGCTAATGCATTCTTAGACAATTAAATTCCTAGTTAAATCTTGAGGAATGATAAGGAGTTAAATCTAAATTAGTTTTTTCCTCAGCAACAATTCCTGAAATGATTTTGCCAGTAATTGCGCCAAGTGTCCAGCCTAAATGATGATGGCCAAATGCATAAATAATATTTTTATTTTTTAAAGAAGGACCTAACACAGGTAAAAAATCAGGCAAAGTTGGTCTAAAACCAAGCCATTCATCTTCATGCTTATCTAGCTCAGGTAATAATTCTTTTGCACAACGAATAATATAATCAATTCTTTTTTTCGATGGCGGATTATTAAGTCCTCCAAGTTCAACAGTTCCAACTGCTCTCATGCCTTGGTTCATGGGTGTTAAACCAAAACCACGATCTAAATTAATAACTGCTCTTGAAAGAAGATGATCCATATTTTTAAAATGAACATGGTAACCACGCTCTGTATCGAGTGGAATATTTTCACCTAACTGATCAGTTAATTCTTTAGAAAAGGCACCGCAAGCAATAACGGTTTTTTCAAATATATATTCTTTATTTTCCGTTTTGATTAACGTTTCATCAGAGTTCGTCTGATTAATATGAGTAACATTTTCTTTAATAAATTTTCCACCTTTTTTAATATAAAGATCAAATAATTTTTTTGATATCGTATAAGGATCTCGCGCGTGCCAAGCATAATCAAATAAAACACCGGCATCAAAAACAGGTTGCAAATTAGGTTCTAAATCTAAAATTTCATCTTTGGTAATTAAAGTCTGTTTTATACCAAGATCTTCTCTAACTTTGATTTCTAAGTTTCTGCTTTTTAAATTCTCATTCGTCCAGCCATAAATAATTCCTTTTCTCTCAACAAGCCCTCTAGTATCAATTTCTTTAAAAACATCCTCATAAGCATCTAAAGCTAAATCTAAAATTTGATGCATATACTTTGCGGTATGAAGCATGGACTTGGTGTTGCAATTTTTAACAAAATTCCACATCCACGGAATCATGTAAGGTATATAATTCCATTTTAATGCTAAAGGTCCATAAGAGCTAAATAACATTTTGGGTAGATTAACTAAAATATCCGGTCTATTAAATTGTAAGACAGCGTAAGGAGAAAAATGACCAGCGTTACCGTAAGATGCCATCTTCGCTGGATCGTTCTTATCAAAAATAGTTACTGGAATATTTTTTTTTATTAGTTGTAACCCTGTACAAATGCCTTGAATACCAGCACCAACTATACCGGTTGATCTACAAATATAATGACTCATAACAACTTATATTCTAAGAATTTTAATTTTATACTGTGGTATTTTGTGCAAGCAATCCTTGCAAAAAGAATAGATTAGTCTTTATTTAATTAAATTTTTTTTTATTTCTTTTGTAGTATTTAAAAAATTTGTAACCCTGTTTTCAATCTTAACTAGAGGAACTTTTTTAACCATTCCAGATAATGAAGCTCCATCTTCTACTTTTAAAATGTCAGTATAAGAAATATCGCCCTTCAACTCTCCCTTTGAACCAATGATTACTCTTTGCGCTACAATTGTTCCATCAACATAGCCATGCACTTCTACACTTTCAGCATTAATTTCACCTATAACGGTACCTTTTTCTTTTATGTAAAGAGCCTTAACATTTACTGGTCCCTTAATAGATCCGCTTAATTCAATTTCTCCAGGTGAATTGACCAATCCTTCAAATGTAAAATCTGATCCAATTGAAGAATGCTCTCCAACTATTTTTATTAATTTATTTTTGTTTTCACCGAACATGTTTTATTCGTTAAATTAACCATGAAATTAGTTGATGTGCAATAGCAAAAAGTTCATTGTAGCTAAGAGAAAAATATAAACTAAAAGTGTTATTTAGCTTTGGTTTTAACTGAAATAATAATTTTTATAAATATTGCAAGACATAACAATACCTAAACCAAACATAATTGATAGCATGGATGAGCCACCGTAAGAAAGTATAGGAAGTGGTGCTCCAACAATGGGCAATAACCCTAAAACCATGCTCATATTAAATGTTACATAAATAAAAAAGGCAGTAGAAAAACCATAACAAAAAAGTTTACCAAAAATACTTCTTGTTATATTCCCAATATGAACCATTCGGTAAGTAATT
>SXGQ01276120.1_pt1 | contig 10974 bp, 9 predicted proteins | sample 3178371 | NCBI WGS metagenome assembly SXGQ01 (sample SAMN11356859, study PRJNA531348) | freshwater metagenome | isolation source: freshwater sample F1-20 | place: China: Fuxian Lake, Yuxi | collected 2017-12-25 | reverse complement strand
GGCGGCCGCGCCGCGGCGGGCAATCTCGCGGCGGCCTTTCGCCAGACCGCCGCCACCGGCCGCTGGATTCTCACACAGCCGCTCGTGCTGCTCGTGATCATGGCCGGAGTGCTCATCGACCTCCCGATTCGGCAGGTGCTCGTGGTGTCGAGCGAAATCTACGCCGAAATCGACATCCCCACGGCGGCCTTCGGCCTCGTGAGCGCGGCGTCGGCCCTGCTCGGGCTGGCGGTGGCCGGTCCGCTGCGCCGGCTCGCGCTCGGCGCGAGCGCCCGGGCCAACGGTCTCGTGCTGGTCGCGGTCACGCTCGTCGGCCTCGCGGGCATCGCCGCCTTCGTGCCGCTGGGCGGCGCCGCGTTCGTGATTCTGCTCGCCACCGTGCTGCGGATGGTGGTGTTTCTCCAGAGCCATTACCTCAACCAGATCGTTGACTCGGGGCGGCGGGCGACGGTGCTGAGTTTCCGCGGTCTCGCGGTTCACGTCGGCTACGGCCTCGGCTGCCTCGGACTCGCCGGGGCGACGGCGGCCAGCTCGCGAATTGTCGGCGACGACGCCTGCTTCCGGACCGTCGTCATGTTGTTGCCGTGGGGATTCCTGCTCGGGTGCGGCATTTTCGTCGGCTGGAGTCGGCGACTGGGAGTGGACCGCGACTGCCTCGTCAGGCCCGGCGGCTTCGGCGAGCCGCGGCATCAACCGGGGTGAGCGCGCGCGAGGAATGTCATACCCCACCCACGGGCATCCGACCACGGGGCTGAGCCGGCGGGGGCGAACCGAACGCGGTCCGCGGCCCGCAGCTCATCGGGGCCGGACGGGCTGCGGACGCCGCACCGGGCCATCCTGCTCCACTGCCGCCACCTCGGGCAGTTGCCGGAGTCGCTCGGCGGCCTGGGGAGTGAGGACCGCCGAGACGCCGTGGATGATGCCGAGAACGGCCTTCACTTCGCCATCGACCGTCGCCACGCGTTCGCGGGCGAGTTTCTCGAGCGTCTTGCCATCGGCGGTCACGCCGTCCTTGAAGAGGTCTTTGCGAAACATCACGATGTAGACGCCGCGGGCCTGCGGCTCCTCGGGAGCCTTGTGCAGCAGCCTGCCGCCGGCGGCCTTGGCCTTCTTGCGGACGGCATCCAGGTCGTCCACAAACTCCACCGGCCCCGCGTCGGGATCCCGCCAGTTCCACGTCGCGCCGGAGACGAAGGTGCGGACCTTGCGGTCGGCCGGCGGCACGACCGGCGCCGTCGCCTCGAGGCGGGTGATCACCTGCGCGGCGAGGCCACCGCGGTTGTGGAGCTCGGTCAACACCCAGATCTCGTCGTCAACCTCGTGCACCTCCGCGATCTTCAAGTCCCACCCGCCACTGGGCACGGTCACGGCGACACGGACCGGGGCCGGGGCTGGGGCCGGGGCATCGTCGGCCGCGCGGGCCGCGCACGCCGCCAGCAAGACCAACAGAGCGATCGCAGGGCCGGGTCGAATCATGATCATCCCCCTCCGTACTTCAGCTGGTGCCATACGAGGACCAGAGTCTACCGCCGGCGGGGGCCGCCATCGACCGCAGGTGAATCCCGTGGGCCGCGCCTGCAAGGCAGTGACCTGTTCCCCCTCGACGCGGAGCCCCCGGCCCTTACCGGCCTGTTGGCCGCTCCGGGCCGTCGGGTCGGATAATCGACCGGCGAGGCGGTGTGGCCCGCGGTGAGTGGGCCGGCCGCGGATCATAGATGCCCCCCAATCCCCGCGAGTCCGAGGTGCACGATGCGAGTCGGGTATCCAGAGAGTGTTCCAGGCCGGTGTCTCGCGGCGCTGGCGATCGTGCTCGGCGCTTGCACGGCGGCCGTCGTCTGCCGCCAGCCGCACCCGCGCACCGCGGAGGCCGCACCACCGGCCGGGGCCGAGCCCGACACCCTGACGCGACGTCATGCCGAACTGCACGTCCGCTACGCCGAAGCCCGACTCACCGCGGCGATCGTCGATCTGGAAAAGGCACTCGATCTGGTCCGCGTGAAGCCGGGCCAGGTGGCCGAGAGCGAACTCCGCGGACTCCGTGGCCGGGTGGAGGTGTTGCGGGAGCATGTCGAGGCGACACGCCGGCAGCCCCACGGCAACTCGTTCGACTTCGCGTTGGCCGTCGCCCGGAAGGCTGCCGATCAGGCCGAGCGTGACCTGGCGCGGGCACGTTCCGCCAACTCGCTCCGCCCCGACGCCGTCTCCGGGGGGACGATCAAGCAGCTCGAGGCGCGGAGCGATGTCGCCCGCACCCGCTTGGCGATCTGGGAAGATCCCGCATTCCTGCAGTCGCCGCTCCATGTCATGCAGATGCAGATCGATCAGCTTTCCGATCAGGTGCACGACCTCGTTCAACGCCTGGACAGGGCGCCCGCGATCGATCTCCGCTGACCGCAGGATAGGGCGGCCAATGGCACTTCGGTAAGCGGCGGCCGAGCGGGGCGGATCACGAGGAGCTACCGCGGGAGTTGGTCGGGCCGTAAGTGGCCCGATCGTGAAGGCGCCGTGGAGCTTCCTATCCACGCTCAAGGCCGGATTTTTCTCCTCGGGACGGGCCTCCACAAATCGACGAAGAACGAATGCGCGGCGCTCGAGGCCCACGTCGAGCCCGCGATGAAGCACGGCCAGCTCGTGCTGATCCACACGCCCCATCTCGCCGACAAGGCCCACGGTACGAAGACGGTGCTCGAGGTGCTCGCCGGAAATGAAGGTCGATCCCGAGCGGATCTGGATACGGTTCACCCGTGACCGTCAGGCTGTTTCCATCGCTCACGCGATCGGGCCGGCTCGGCTGGTCGAAGTCGGGCGAGATGACGATCTTCGTGACGCAGCTCCAGTTTCTCACCGAGTCGCTGGAGACGCCCCCCGACAAGTACCACGGCCTGGTCGATGCCGACCTCCGCCAGCGGATGCGATACCTCGACCTGATCCATGGCGAGGGCGTCCGCGTACGGTTCGTGGCCCGCAGCAAAATCGTGGAGGCTGTCCGCCGCGTGCTCGCCACCCGGGACTATCTCGAGGTGGAGGGGCCCACGCTCCAGGAGACGGCCGGTGGCGCCGCGGCGAGCATCCGCGACGTGATCCTGTGCCCGATCCACCGCCCGCGGGCCGACGGGTAAGACGGATCGCACCCGGGCCGTCGGCAAAGCCCGCTCATCGCTCCGGCAGCCTGCTGCAGGCGAACATTTCCTCGAGATACCCGGCGCGACACCACGCGGGCATTCGCGCCAGGCGGCGATACCCGGCCGCATGCCGCAGGAGGCTGGGGAGAAATCCGCCTGTGAGCGGCGTGCCCTCCGGCACCCGCGTCTCCTGATTGATCGAGAGGAAATGCCCGGCTGACCGCGGAATCCGCTCGAGGTAGCGGCGGACGGTGTCGAGATCGAGTTCCGGTAGCGAGTCCTGGTTAAAGAGGAGGTCGACCTCGACCAGCGGTCCGTCGAGGAACTCGAAGTCGGGCATGATCCTCACCGCCGGCAACTCCGCGGAGGAGTCCTCGCCGAACAAGACGAACCGGTGCGCCGGTAGTGCCTGCGAGAGAAAGAAGGCCTGCATGGCGTTGAGTTCGGGAAGATCGATGAGTGTGATGTGCCTCGCGCCGAGCCGGGCCAGAAGGGTGGGCACGAGGCCGATCCCCGGGCCGATCTCCCCGATCCGGCAATCAGCCAGCCCCTTGCCCGTCCGCTCTTCGAGCCACTCCTGGATGCGGCACGCCGCATACACCGCGCATGCGGATCGCACGTGCACCACGCGGTCGCCGACCGCCATGCCGAACAGCCCGGCGCAGACGTGGGGAACGCCGAGCGGAAGGCCGGTCGCGGCTTCGATGCGGTCCACAAGCTCGTCGGCGGAGGGCGGGGCAACGGGGATCGTCGGCTGGCCTTCGGGGCAGTCCATGCCGAGAAGGCCCAGTGATTCCGCCAGGCCACAGACACTGTCCATGATCCAGACCAGCCGGCGGCGCTCGGCCGCTGGATCGGCCATGGTGGCATCGTAGGTCGCCTTGCCCTGGAAGAAGCCGTGGCCCGCATGCCGCCGGGGAAGTTCGCCCAGGTAGTCGGCGAGGGGTTCGGGATGCCCGGCTTCGAGCAGCGCGACGAGTTCCCCCATATGCCCGCTGCGAATCCGCTGCCAGGGACCGCTGCGGACCACGCCTCGGTCGCGTTCTGCGGCGCTTGCCCGCCGGTAGGCCGCCACGATGCGCTCGAGCATCGCGGTGTCGGGCTGGCTCGGGCCGCCGGTCAGGCCGGCGCGGAGCGGGAGGTCGCGGAGCCACGGCCGCCGCTGCTCGATAAGGTCCACGTGCTTCATGCCGAAGGATAGCCCGGTCAATGGCACTTCGGCAACGGTCTTCCGGCTGATGAACGACTCGTGAGCCTCGCCTCGGGAGAAGCGGCCCGGGCGTACGGAGCGGGTTTCTCGAACCGCCCCGCACCCGCTTTGTTGGCGTTTAGGTGCGTAAGGATCTTCCGGATCGGCCCCGGCTCCGTGATGAACGCGATCAGCCGGATGTCGCCGCCACACACCGGCGATGTTGCACTAACCTCCGGGCGTCGGCCGTCAGCGGCCCAGGTGGGGCAAAAAGCCCCACCCCATGAGAGGAGCCTGGAGCGAATTGCCCCACTCCGCCTGCACGAATGGGGCGAATCGCTCCAGGCACCCATCTGCGTCTCTGGGATCGCTTGCCGCGATCCATGAGGTTTTCTCGGGTCTCTCAAGGCTTCACGGCGGCCGGGCTCACTTCTGAACCGGCCGCACTCCGGTGTGGCACGTGGTTTGCATTACATCGCTGGCTTGCAGAAGGTCGTTTTGGCCGTCCGCAGTCCGTCCTGCCGCCCTGCCGCCCCGCCGTCGAGGAGAGGTCGTTCATGTCGATGTGTCGCCGCTGTACGCCATGCTTCTGCGCGCTGTGCATGCTCGCCATCGCCGTCTGGTTCGCCATCACGCCGGCGAGCCGCGCGGCGATCCTGTTTTCCGAAGACTTCGCCTACCCCAACGGCCCCCTGGCCGGACGCGATGGCGGCACGGGCTGGGCTCCATCGAGCGCCTGGGCCTACACGTCCGGCACCAGCGAAAACACGGTCACGAATCCGTTGCCGGGCACCAGCGGGAAGGCGGTCCAAATCGCCGCCAACGCCGCCGAGGTGTCACGGTCCCTGAGCACCACGTATGTGACCGGAGGCACGAGCACCTACTACATCTCCTTCGGCTTCAACGCCAACCCGTTCCAGGGGTTCAACGCCGGCATGTATGCCGGTGTGGGCGTGACCCTGCCCGGGAGTGCGAGCAGCAATCTGTTGATGGGCATGCCCGGCAGCAGTGGCGCGTTTGGCTACGACTGGACGCAGCGCGGCGATCCCTCCGCCGCCGGATCCAACGGCACGACCTATCTCGCGCTCTACCAGATCGGTCCGGGAACGGGAGCCAACACGGCGGTCACGATGTACGCCACCACGAATCTGCTGATGAGCGGAACGGCGTTGGCGGCGACGACTCCGTGGACGACGGTGATCGAAGACAGCGGCTTCAGCTTCAACGCCGTCACCATCGCCGGCGGATACTCCACGGGCTCGATCAGCATCGCCGGCCTCGCGATGGCCGACAACCCGACCGACGCCGTAAGCTTTACCCAGATCTCGGTGCCCGAGCCCGCGTCGTTGCTCGGAGCTGTCGTGGCCCTCGCCATCGGGGTGTCGGTCCTCCGATGGTTGTGATGCTCGTGAGCAGCACCGGCCGCAACCGCAGGCAGCCTGCCTCGCGGAGCGCAGCCCGGAGCGGACGGGTGCCGTGATCCGCTCTCGAAGACATGTTTGGTGTCATGTCGACGATCGCGGAGCCAACGAGCAAGGGAAGGAGGCAACTGGTTGTCGACCTTCCGCGGTGGCGGCACGAGATCGGCGAGCCGGTCGAGGAACTCAAACGGCGAGGGCTCGACCACGCCGTTGGCCCCCGGCCGCGTGGACTTCTGCTCGCGTCCCCGCCCGACCCATTTGGCCGCCTTGTGCCGCGGGAGCACGTAGCGCCGAAGCTGCGCAGGAAGGAGACGACGCCGCGCCGCGTGCCGGCGCGGGGCCGGCATGAGGCCGGCATGAGGCCGGAGGCGGTGAGGGCCAATCGCCGCTGACCGGGTGGGGAAAATTTCCCCGGCCATTGGCGGGAAATGGATCGAGCGGCATGCAGCGGCGACGCTAGCCTGAGAGGGTGTGGAAGAGGTCCGCCCGAGCAGGATGCAGCGAGCAATCACCGGGGAAACCTTCGGCGTTTCCACCGGTCGATCAAGTGGGAGAGGGTCGTGGACGATTGTGTGAAGGGCCTGCCGAGAGCGGCGGCGAAGAGCAGTAAGTCCTCGAACGTGAGACACCAGCGATGAGCACGGGGGTGTGGAAACGGTGGGCCGCGAAGAGTCGCGGCATCGAGGATCGTGTTGCTGTCACGCCCTCCTTTCGGCCGCGTCTTGGTTTCACGCTGGTCGAACTGCTCGTCGTGATCGCGATCATCGCCACGCTGATCGGCCTGCTCCTGCCCGCCGTGCAGAGCGCCCGCGAGGCGGCCCGCCGGACGCAGTGCCTCAACAACACCCGGCAGCTGGTGCTCGCCGTCCTCACCTACGAATCGGGCCGGAAGTCCTTCCCCCCGAGCATGATCCACAAGCCCGGCACCGCGTTCGTGAGCAACAACGGCTCGTGGGGCGTGCACGGCCGCATTCTGCCGTTCATCGAGGAGGCTGCCACGGCGGTGCGGGTCAACCTCGAGCAGGCCTGGGACGACGGCTTCACCACCGGCGTGCCCGATCCGGCCAAGAACTGGGCGGCCGCCCGCAACGCCCGGATCACGATCTTCGCCTGCCCCACGGAGATCAACGCCTTCGCCCGCACCAAGAGCGGCGTGCCCTACGTGTATCCCCACAACTACGGCTTCAACTTCGGCACCTGGTTCATCTACGACCCTGTGTCGGGCGCAGGGGGCGACGGTGCGTTCCACCCCAACTCGAGCTTCAAGGCGGGCCGCTTCACCGACGGCCTGAGCAAGACCCTCTGCGTGGCGGAGGTGAAGGCCTTCACCCCCTACGTCCGCAACACGTCGGACCCCGGCGGCACCTGTCCGGCCGAGACCCCGCCGGCGGCGGCGGCCATCTCCGGACTGGCGGCGGGAGGCGACGCCAAACTGGGAGCCGCCACCAACGACCGCACCGGCCACACTGAGTGGCCCGATGGCCGCGTGCACCACTCCGGTTTCACCACCACCTTCACGCCCAACACGCGGGTGCCCCACTCGACCGGCGGCATCGACTACGACATCGACTACAACTCCCGGCAGGAGGGATCGAGCGCGACGGCCAAGACATTCGCGGCCATCACCGCCCGCAGCCACCACTCCGGCCTGGTCACCACCGCGATGATGGACGGCTCGTCGAGGGCCGTGGACAACGACATCGATCCGCTCGTCTGGCGTGCCCTGGGAACCCGCGAGGGGGGTGAAAGCGTGACGGCCCCCTGACATGGTGCCGGCCGAAACGCCAGGGGAGGTCGTGGTCAGTCCCGCTTCTTCGCCTCTTTGTCGAGGTACAGGAGCGACCCCTTGCTCTCGCCGATCATCGCGAGCTTGTCGACCATCAGCCGGGCGGCGCCCTCTTCTTCGACCTGCTCGCCGACGAACCAGGCGAGGAAGTTCTTGGTCGCGTAGTCCTTGTCGGCTTCCGCCACGGCGTAGAGTTCGTGGATGGAGCGGGTGATGGCCTGCTCGTGCTCGAGCACCTTGTTGAACACCTCCACGATGCTGCCGTAGTCGGCCCGCGGTTTGGTGATCGCCTCGAGGGTCACGCGGCCGTTCTGGGCGTTGATGTATTCGTAGAACTTCAGGGCATGTTCCAGCTCTTCGCGGTGCTGCACCCTCAGCCAGTGGGCGAAGCCGACCAGCGAGACCGACTCCGCGTAGGCGGCCATGCCCAGATAGGCGTAGCTCGAGGTGTATTCACGGTTGAGCTGGGCGTTGAGCAGATCCTGGATTTTCGAGCTGATCATGGCGTTGGTTGCCTCCCGGGGATGTTTCTGCAATGTAGTCGCCGGCCGGACGGGCGGGTAGTCCTTCCGCACCGTGGGCATGAACCGCGTCGCGGGTGGCCTGCCCGCCAACGTGAGGATTCAGGGCACGCAGGCCAGGAACAGGTAGGTGGCGAAGAGCACCAGGTGCACGGCTCCCTGCATCATCGAGGTGCGGCCGGCACCGAGCGTGATCGCGCTGATGAGCAGGGCCGTCGCGAGCAGGGCCACGTCCTTCGGTTCCAGGCCGAGCACGAGCGGCAGCCCGTAGGCGGTGGCATAGAGCACGACGACCGGCACCGTCAGGCCGATCGTCGCGAGGGCCGAGCCGATCGCCAGGTTCATGCTGCTCTGCAGGCGGTTGGCGTGCGCGGCCCGAATCGCGGCCCAGGTCTCGGGAAGCAGCACGACCATCGCGACCGCGATCCCGACCACGCCGCGGGGCAGTTGACAGGCCTCGACGAGCTTTTCCAGCGGATGCGACAGCACCTTCGCGAGGCCCACGACCGTCACCAGGGAGACGAGCAGCAGCACGAAGCTCCGCGTGGCCTCGCGGAGGGATGGCGGCGGCGCATGCTCGTCGGGGCGGGCGTCATGGTCGTGCGGCAGGAAGAAGTCGCGGTGCCGGATCGTCTGGACGAAGACGAAGATGCCCCAGAGCGTCGCCGAGACGACCGCGGCGAACAACGACTGCGAGCGGCTGTAGGTGCCGACTTCGGTCGTCGTCGTCAGGTTGGGGAGCACGAGCGCGACCACCGCCAGCACGATCAGCGCCGCGAGACCGCCTCCCGCGCCCTCGACGCGAAACGACTGCTCGCGGTGGGCGAGGCCGCCGATCAGCGTGCAAAGGCCGACGACGCCGGTGGTGATGATCATCACCGTCGCATACACGGCGTCGCGGGGCAGCGTCTCCATGCCTTCTCCGCCCGCGACGAGCAGGGAGAGCAGCAGGGCCGCCTCGATCACGGTCACGGCGAGCGCGAGCACGAGCGTGCCGAATGGCTCTCCGACGCGATGCGCGATCACCTCGGCGTGGTGCACCGCGGCGAGCACCGCGGCGATCAGGGCCACGCCACAGCCGGCGAGCAGCCAGGGCGGCTCACCGACGATCGCGGTGAGGGCGAGAATCAGGGCCGCGGCGAGTGGGGTGAGGTTCGTCCAGTGATGCAAGCGTTGTCCTCCTGTGACCCGCGAGGCCGGCGATCCGTGGGGTCGGAAGGTGTGGATGAGGGAGCCGGCCGACATGGTAGCCGGTCGCGATTGCCCATCGATCCCATGAACCGGGCAATCCCTCGGAACGTGGCGCCGCGCTGGCCGATCTCGCGCCGCCGCTCAGGTCAGGCGGCGGACGAGCCACCAGCCGATGGCGAGCTGGGCGATGACCGCGAGGAGCCCCGACTGCGGGCTGCCCGTCGCCAGCTGCAGCCCGCCGAATGCGAGGCTCGCGGCGAAGCCCGAGAGCTTCGTGCCCACCTGGAGCAGGCCGAACGACACGCCCGCATGGCCGGGCGGGGCGAGCACCGCGATGGCGGCACGCAGCAGGCTCTGGATGCCCCCGAGCACCAGGGCCAGCAGGACGGCGAGACCGTAGAGTTGCCGCGTCGAGTCCACGAACCAGGCGAGCACGAGCACGATGATCCAGCCTCCGAAGCAGAGCAGGGTGGCCGGCTTCCTGCCGACCCGCGTGGAGATCCAGCCGACGATGATCGCCCCCGGGAGGGCCACCGCCTGCACGAGGAGCACGAGTCGCACGAGCGCGGGACCGTCGAGATCGAACCGCTGCAGCGCGAGGCTCGAGAACTGCGCGATCGCCGTCTGCACGCCGCCGAGGGCGAGCATCGCCCCGCCGAGAACCGCGGCGAACGACCGCTCCGGCGACCCCGGTGACGCGCGGCACAGGCTCAGCGCGAACCCGCCGAGCTCACGGGTCGGCGAGGCGGCATGCCGGCCGCCGTCGCCGTCGCCGAAACGGGCGATTGCCGCCGGCAGCGAAAAGATGAGCCACCAGGCCGCCGTGATGGCGAACGCGACCCGCAGGCCGCCGGCGATGTCGAGGCCGAGACGGGCGTGGGCGGTGACAACGGCCGTGGCGATCATCAGCGCGATCGCGCCCCCCGCATAGCCGGCGGCGAAGCCGAGGGCGGAGAGGCGATCGGTTTCCCCGTCGCCGGCGACCCGCCGCAGCAGGCTGCCGGTGAACACCTGCGCGACGTCGAACCCGACACTGGCCGCGAGGATCGCGGCCACGACGGCGAACCGGGCCGGCGGCGGAGCGGCGGCCAACGCGACGAAGCCACCCGTGCCGACGCAGGTGGCGACGATGAGGGCCCGCTGGTGGCCGTCAACGCGATCCGCCCAGGCGGCGGCCCACGGCACCAACACGGCGGAGGCGAGCATCGCCGCCGCGAGCGTCCAGGCCCACAGGACCCCGGCCTCGATGCCCCAGCCGCCGGTCGCGAAGACGATTTTCTCGAAGTACGCCACGACGAGCGTGATCAGCACGGTCGAGAACGCGCTGGCGGCCCAATCGAGCAGAATCCAGGCGAGGCGGGCGAAACGACCGTGGCCCGTCGACGGAGGCTGTTGGCTGGTCATGTCGCAAATTCCAAATAGCAGAGAATAGGACGGTCGGCGGCATTTCCACAACCGCGTCACCGAAGGGCGGGGCGGGGTGGATCCCACGCGTGGCGGTGATTTTCGTGGTTCGCCAACGCGCGGATAGGCCCGTCGCCCGGCAGACTGTGGAACAAGTCTGCCTGAGCAAGCGCAGCCAGGATCGCGAAGCGCAGCAGGCATGCAGCGAGCGGATGCCACGATGGCATCCGCGAATGTCCGGCGATGGGAGGTGGGCACACCCGAGCTGCGGGACGGGTCGGGGCGGATCGTCAGGGGCCCATCTTCATCGACCGCAGCCGCAGCGCGTTGGCCACGACCG
>SXGQ01317645.1_pt1 | contig 10975 bp, 11 predicted proteins | sample 3178371 | NCBI WGS metagenome assembly SXGQ01 (sample SAMN11356859, study PRJNA531348) | freshwater metagenome | isolation source: freshwater sample F1-20 | place: China: Fuxian Lake, Yuxi | collected 2017-12-25 | reverse complement strand
TTGATTATCCGGTTCCTGCCACTCAAACTCCCCTCAGTGGGATAGCTGAGGCCGTTAAGTGTGGCGCGGCTGTTGGCGTCCAGCACGATGGCCGGCGATGCTGCAGAGGCGTTCTGCAGGTTTGTGACTTTGATCGTGCTCATGGGGTCACCTCCAGGGCGGCGAGCTGGTCAGCGGTGGGTTCTGGAAGCGTCGGATGGTTCCAGGCGCGGATGTAATCGCCACGACCGTCGGAGTCGTTCTGCAGCGCGATGGTGCCATCCATGAATAGCTGCTGCTGGTCAGCAAGCTTGGGGTAGATGGCAATGATTTGTTCGTAGAGGGTCATGGTCATGCCGGGCGTGCAAGGAAGCCTTGGAAATAGACATCGCTATCCCCAGACGTGGTTAATGTTGATCCACTGTTCTGCTGAACATAGATTTCTGCATAATCAGTAGATCCGTTCATATAAACAAGTGAACTTCCATTAGCTTCCGCAAAGTTAGTGCCGTCTCCCTTAGTCCATTGCAAACTGACGTATTTAGTGCCGTTTTTGTATAAATAAACCCAGCGGCTATTGGTGCCGTTTGGGCTGAATGTTGCCTTAGCAATAAGCAAGTAGTATCCCGCAACAGTTGGCGTAAAAGCTGGAGACGCAAAATTATTGTTTGTGTCGTATTGCTCGATTTGAAATGATAGTTTTGTCAGTGTGCTGTTGCTAAGAGAGGTAGAGGCATTTTGGTAAGCGTGAAACGCCGGACCAGCAGCAGTAAACCGATCCACCCAGCTCAGCGTCCCCGAGCCATTGGTGCTCAGCACCTGCCCACTGCTTCCATTCCCCCCTGGCAGCACCAGCGTGTTCGAGCCCGCCACCGCCGGAGCGTCGATCTCGGTGTACCCCGAGGTGGAGCCTGCGAGTCTTAACGTCATGGGGTCACCTCCAGGGCGGCTTTGATGTCTTCAGGGGTTGCCGCTGCATCAATGGCGTCTTGGACGGCGGCGTACTTATCGCGGATCTCTTGGCGGGCAGCTTCTGCAGCTTCCGCATCAGCACCGGGGATCTGCTTCATGATCACCTCATCGTGCGGGGCGAACTCCTCAGCACGCTTGGCGCGGCGCATGTCGTGACCCAGTGCTTTGCACTTATCGAGGTCGTGTTCAATGCAGCAGTCACCCAGTACCCACGCATTGCGGAAGGTGCGGTCAGATGGGATGGCGTCGTCTTCCACGATTTCGTAGGCGACACCTTCGGGAACATCCTTGGCGGCAACTTCTTCGATGCTCAGCTCACCCGTGGGATGGATGACGCTGACGCCGCCTTCTTGGTTTTGGTAGATGATTTTCATGGGGTGGTTTTAGCGGAAGATGGCGATAGACACATACGAAGCGTCAGCTTGAGTGTCGTTGCCATCGTTCTGTGCTAGAAACCGGCAAGTAGAAGTTGTTGGTGTGCCAACCATTGTGATTTGGCAGTTAAAGGAACCTGCGATTTTATTTGCGGTGCCTTGAAAACAATAATTCGCATCCGCCATCGCCGTCGTGAAGTTCACCGTATAGTCGCCAGTGCCGTTATCAGTAATGCTGCTGACATTGCCGCTAGCGCGAATAGCGACCACGCCAGTGCCGTTGAAGTTCACCCATGCCCGTGCTGCATAAATCGGAGCAGAACCCGACTGTGCGCCATCAAGTTTGGCAGCAGTGATGTTGGCATCAGCAATCTTGGCGGTGGTTACCGCACCAGCAGCAATGTCCGCTGCAATGATCGAATCATCCGGCAACCCGCCTGCGCTGATGCCAGTGATCGTTCCAGAGCCAGCAATGGTGATAGGCATGATCAGACGATGACCCAGGATTGACCGGACGGGACAGTAACCGTCACGCCGCTGTTAATGGTGACTGGACCAGCCGTCATGGCGTTTTTACTGGTAGTCAAAGTGTAGTTGGTTGTGACGGTCTGGCCGTTTTCGTAGAACACATCGTCCGATCCGCCGCCAGTAGCACCACCACCGATGGCACCCCACGCGCCGCTTTTGTAGCCCTCAAAGGTGCTGAGGCTGGTGTTGTAGCGGATCATCCCATTGACGGGACTGCCGGGACGTTGTGCGGTCGTGCCATCCGGCAACTCCAATGCCGTGGTTGTGCCCAGAACCACATCGCCTGTAAAGGTTGCCCCCGCTAGTGATGCCAGACCCAAGTTGGCGGAAGCCAGCGTGCCGACCGTGACCCACGCATTGTTGGCGGCATTACGGACTTTCAGCAGTCCGGTTGTGGTATCAGCCCACCACTGGTAGGCGTACATCGTTGCCGGCTCAGTAGCCGAACTGTTGTTACTGACGATGGCGGCCAGCGCACCGTTGAGATCACTACGGACGGCAGCACCAGTGCCGTTGGCAATCACATAGTCGTGGGTAGCCACAGACCGCTCAGACCTTTATTTCTCTTACTTTAGCCCGCCCTGCCATAACCGACCGCACTCCAGTTGAAATTACGGCTGATTGCTGTTCCAGCCGCATTGCGGAAGGTGACCGTAAAACCAGTACTGCTGACGCCGGTCACCACGAAGTAATCCCCAGTCGCCATGTTTTGCGCCGTAATGCCGACGCTGGGTAGGTAGGCGTTGACGCCGCCAAGACTTGCCGTACCAGTCCAGAACGGATGAGCAAAGGTGACGGTATATGCCCCAGCGCCGCTGGTGATGGCAGTCAGGCTTTGGTCAGTGCGGCGTTGGAAGGTCGCCTCATATCCCAGCTCGTCCACCAAGATGTTTTGGTCAACGGATGTGCTGCTGAGGTCAGCGCGGAATTGGAAGGCGCGACCCTTGAAGGTGCCATTGACGAACTCCTGCCAGGTGCTCCAGGTCGGGCTGCCACTCGGATCATCTGGCGTGGAGCGCAGCATCAGCTTGGCGTTCACATGGTCAATCACGCCACCGTCCCAGTCCGGCCAATCGTCCACCGTGTTGGTGCGCGAGTCGATCAGATCCGACGGGTAGTAGCCGCGTGTGACGAAATACCGGCTGAGGTCAAGGCTGAAAACTGCGCCGAGATCCAGCGTGTTAACGAAGTTGTAGGTGCCGGAACTGGTCACATTGCCTATTACGTCAAATGTGGGCAGCAGGTCAACGTCAACAACAGCATCAAACAGCGTCGTGCCATCCAGCGTCAGGGCGTCGAACTCTTCGCTGTAAAACACATTTGTCCGCGTGCCTTGGAATGGCGGGGCATCTTGGTCTTCGCGGCGGGTCTGGATTACAAGCGGATCCAATGCATCCGGCAGGTCGATGATGATGCTGGTTTCGGTGGCGCTTTGCCTTCCGCCGTCATCCTCAAACTTGACCAGCACCTCGCCTTCGACCAGCGGAATGATGGCTTCGGTGGCACTGCCGGATTTGGCAGGGATCAAGTCAACGCTGTTGCTCCAGCTGGCGGTGCCGTCGGTGAGGCTGCTGTGGCGGATGTGAATTTTGCCGCCAACCTTCACGTCAAGGTCTACGGTTTCGGTCCAGCGCAAGCGACCGGAATTGGCGTTGATTGCCTCGAAGCTAAGGTTCTGAACGTTGCCAGGTACGGCAGTCTTGCCAAGCAACGTAAATTGAGCGGTTGCAATTTCGCTGCTGCGATTGACGTAATTGATTGCCGTGATCTGGACGTACAACGTGCCAGGGCGGGTGCTGGTGATCCGCAATGACGGCGAGGTTGTATTGGCTTGGCTCCAGTTGTCGTTGTCAATCCGGTATTTGACGCGAAACTCACTGACCCGCTGTTTAGGACTGATCCAGCTCAAATCAAAACCAGACAGGACGTTTTGTCCGTCTTGGTAGAGGAACTCCACCCCTTCGATGCTGCTGACAGGATCAGGTGGATTGGAAAGATTACTGATGTCGCGCTCGGTCAGATTGATGTCTGATTCGATTGCGTCGTAAATGCTGCTGTTGTATTCCAGTGCGGTAATGCCAATGATCCCGTCTTCACTTTCAACAACATTTAAGACGCGATATTGCTGCGATTGAATATCGGTGGTTTGCACCAGCCAGATGCTGTTGGCGTTTGGTGCTTCGCTGAAGGCGTTGGTGACCGTAATGACGTTGGATGCAATCGACTGGATGCCTCGTGTTTCTACCAAGCCGGTTGGCATCAATACAGATACCGATGGACTGTTGGCAAGGTTGACGCTGAGATCGTTGCTGCTGTCGATGGTGATGGCGGTTGTGGTGGCAGAGCTGATGCGACCGCTGCGGCGTGATCCAGCCTTCATTGGATCAGCAATATCAATCACCATGCCGGGGCGCAGGATGATGCCGCTATCAATAGAGACGGAGAACGTAACCGTTTCGGTCAGGTTTTGTTCGCTCAGCAGTGCCCACTTACCAGCGCGATGTGCCTGACCTTGGCTATAGCACCCCAGTGCTTTAATGTCTTTGTTGATGATGCCGTATTTAGAAACAGCATCTGCGTCTTCAACGTATTCATATTCAACCTCGCCCAAGGTGTCGTAAGACTGCCAGGCAACAGTGGCAACGCTATGGCGGGCTTTTTGTGATGTGCCGCTATAAACGAACAAGCCGTCAACGACATTGCTTGAACCGAGCAGATATTGCGAGTCGGCGGGTTTGTCTTGGAGCAGTACCAGTGAACCGGCGCCGTAATAGGCAATGCCACGGAACAAACTGGTCATTTCTTGGATGACGTTATAAACCTCGTCGCGGCTGTTGATAAGTAGGTTGCACGAGAAGCGCGGCTCCTGTCCGCCTTTGCCGTTGCTGACCAGCGTGTTGCAGTATTGGCTGATTGCGTAGAAGTCATATTTGTCAAGACTGCTGGCCGGGATGGATGCGCCATAGCGGGTGCTGGTCAGCAAGTCGTACAGGCACCAAGCTGGATCACTGCACCAAGTTGCTGCGCCAAACGTGCCATCCCAGACACCGGCGTAGGTCACGCGCCCTAAATAAGTTGTTGTATCAACAGTGGCGTTAGATGGCAGGCGTATTTTTTGCCCACGAACAAGATATTTGCGGGTTGGAATTGAATTGAATTGCCGCGAGTCAAAACGCAAATAGGCAAGGGCGCTATTGGGGTAACGCAGCTTTTCGTCAATAATTTCGGTGTAACTGAACCAGTAGGTTTGGTTTTGTCGTTTGGTGCTGGATTCATCGGCGCTGACGCGAACGACTTTGATGTCAACCGGAAACGCACCAGACAGCGTAAGTATGTAGTCGCGTTGGTAGCGGTTGCTAGTTTTGCCGCTGATGGTGTCTGACACCACCGTGGTGTAGCCGCCTGAGTTGTACTGGACTTGAATTTGAATATCGACGCTATGACCAACAATGTCACCGTCGTCTTCAATAATTTGCAGTGATGGAACCTGCAGCGTTACGCGAACACGATCTACATCTGAATCGCTGATGGTACGAATAACGGGAGTGGCATTAAGGACTTCTACGTTGACGCTTTCTTCGCTTTCGGTGCCAATCTGCTGGCTGATATAGCTTTGAGCCTGCGTACCTGTGCGAGTAACAACGGTATAACCTTGGAAATTATCAGCGCCGCTTGCGCTTTGAATTGGGGTGCCATCTAAATAAATACCCTTATTGCCATTTTCAATGCCGTCAATTTCACCTTCACAAAGAAGATCTAGAACGCTGCCATATTGAACTGACTGCAGCGAATCATCGGCTTCGGTTGGAGTGCGGCTTTGACCACCACCGCCACCACCGCCGCCTTTGCCGCCGCCACCGCCGCTTCCGCCACCACCGCCAGCACCAAGGATCCGTGTCATATCAGTTGATCAACGTCAAGACCGCTGGACAGAACAGCAGAGCCAATAAAACAGCGCCCGTAACAAATGGGCACCGGCAAGCCTTGTTTTGCCGTGTTGACGATGCCGCTGAACGTAAAAGATTCCATCTTTGCGGCTTCACGACCGCGCTCAAATGTATTGGTGGAGGCAACGGGGGCTGGTGAAATTGCCTGAGCGATACCGCCAAGCACCAATGATGCACCCAAACCACTTAAAGCAACGCCAAGTGTTGTCAAAGCGCCTGCTGTACCTGTAGCAGCAGCAGTAGCCCCAAAAATGCTTGTTGCGCCAAACAAACCTGCGCCAGGCAGCAAAAAAGATAACGCAATCAAGCCGACACCGATGCCGATTTGAGCGCCCATGCCTCCGGCACCACTCAAAACAGGAGTAATACTAAAAACTTCGCGCTCACTCCAAGGACATACAATCAACTGCGCGTTATCAGCAGTAATTTTTTCTTTTCCGATTGCTATTCGATAACCAACTCCCTCTTTTTCGCTATCAATTAGCCACTTCTCTAAGCCCGGAAAATTGACGCAAAGTGCCTTCAGTGCTTGTGCTGGCGTTTCCGCGTCAAATTCAAAACGGCATTGACCCAGCTTTTTGCGGAGTGCGCCGTAGACCTTAACGACTTTCATGCCGCAGGACACAGGCGGTGCTTTTGCCATAGTAGCTGTCAAGCCCGTATAGGTCACGACTGCTCAGGCGACCTTGTAGGTGATGCAGGATCTGACCGTCGCCAATGTAAATTGCGGCGTGGTTGGGCAGCGGCGACTGCAGCTGCATCAAAATCGCATCGCCATACTGCAACTCCTCCACGGGTACACGGTGGAATCCTTCGTTGGCGAAATTGTCGATGTATAGGTTTTCGCCCTTGAGCCAGAACTGATCGCGGCGGTCATAGTCCTTAAGATCCAGTCCGAACTCGCGTTTGTACCAGTCGCGGCAAAGGCTGTAGCAGTCCACAATGCCGAACACGAACTCGCGTCCCACGTAGGGCAACTCAAAACCTGCGGGCTCGCAGTAACCCCACTGCTCGGTCTGCGGGTTGACGATGTGCCAGGGTAGGCCGGATTTTTCGCAGGCAACGCGGTCAGCCTGTGATGGGGCGTGGTTGGTTTTGGGATGGCTATGCACCACCGCTACGATCTCGCCCTGATCTTCAACTTCGGCGTACTGCAGCGGATCCAGAACAAAGTGCTCGTCTGGGGTTTCCGCCAAGTTGCGGCAAGGGAAATAGCGTTTGCGCCCTTTGACCACAGCAACAAGACCGCAGGATTCAGCCGGAAACTCGGCTTTGGCGTGCTCCAGAGCTTGTTCTTTAATACTGGCGGAAAGTTTCATTGCGTCAGACCTGCGCCAGGGAAGCTGCCAAAGGGCAACTCAGATGTTTCGCCAAACCGTAGTTTGCAGGAGCTGAGGCGTTTGCCGCATCTATCAAGGGCAAGCGTCGCAACCGCTTGATCGTTGATGTCCGAGTAGTTGCTGCCGGTGTAGCCACACTCGGTGCTGCGGTATTTCCACTGGCAGATGTTGGCGATGATTTGGCGCTTGGGGATCATCACGCCAGCTAGGTCAAATTTGCTGGCAAGCTCAAAACTCACGGAGTCGCGGTTTTCACTGGCTTTGCGGTCCACATACCAGATTTCGTCAGGGAATTTGGCGTGGGGGTCGGCAGCCGCTTCACCGTCTAGGTATTTCTTCAACGTGCGGATGCGTTTGACCGTTGCGCCACCCAAGTCGTTGCCGGCAGTAGTGGCATTGACTAACAGCAGCAGCGTTGTCATCACGCCGTCTAAGTTGGAGATGGTCAGCGTTGGGCGCGGCAATGTACCGGTGTTGCTGTACTCAAAGCCGTCTGCCTTGATCGGGAGGCGGACGTAACTGTTGCCGTTCCAGACGATGTTGCCAGTGACGTTGGCATTGGCGCCGTTGTGCCAGCGGTAAGTATCCGTGCTGCCGTGCAACGTGCTGTCCAGCGTCATCTCAAACAGTTCGATGATCGCGCTGGGGGCAATCGCGGCAAGATCCTCGTAGGCGCTGGCAATCGCCGTCCAAGTAACCGTGCCATCGGTGACGGTGCTGCCAATGTCGGTTGCCCAAACAGGCTCGGTGCTGCCGCTTGTTCCAGCCGTCGTACAACGGAAGACAAGACCGCTTGCCTGTAAGGTCGTGGCGCGGCGAATATCACCGACAACGTAGGCAGTAGTGGCAGCCCAGGCGGTGTAAGCCATCAGGGTTCAAATACCTGGCGAAACGTAGCAGTGATGGTATTCACGTTTGCGTAACGCAGATCCCGCGACCAGCTTTCAACAACCCACTTATATGCAGTTGCCTCATCCAATGGAGTCCAATCAAAGCTGGCATTATCAGCAGCTCTAGCATCAAAGAATGCCTCGATGGCATCAGCATCAGTGCTGTCCTTGGCTGTCCAAGTCAAATCCCAGACGCGTGGATTTTGATTCAAGCCGTAGGTCAGGCGTTGCTCGTAGCCATCACCAAACTGCACCTTACGCACAATTGGCTGGCTTTTTCGTGCCGCACCAAAATCAGGCGTTGTCCCGCCCGTGCTAGTGCCAACAGTTGCATCGTTGAACGTAGCCATTAGGCGAGCAAGCCTCCAGGACGCTTCTGTTTGATCAGTTCTTGTTGTACAGCAATGCCAATGACCTTGCCGAGTTGATTGGCTTGAGCGCCATCGCCTTCAATGCTAGAACCACTTGCGTCAACGTTCACGCTGACATTGACACCGCCACCACCGTTCTTCATGGTCACAGGGATGGTGCGACCGTCCGGCAGGGGCACATAAGCCTCGGGACGGCTTCCTTCACCAAACATCGCGAGCTGCGGGCTGGAAGCAATACCACCACCTGCATAACGGCGAAGCTTGAGCGGACCGCTGCCGGTCATGATGCCGCCCATGGCAAAACCAAAGCCACCAGTAAATGCCAATGGATTAAAACCAACTGCGTTGGCATTAAATTGAGAAACATTTGCCAAAGGAGCGCCCAAACTTGTCGGAACAGGAGCGCCAAAACCAATTGCACTCAAGATATTTTTCAGTACAAATTGCTGGATGATCATGCGAGTGGTGTATTCCAGAATTTGAACAGCAAATTCACGGAAGTTATATGTGCCATTGACAAGCAGCGAAGTAATTGAATCCTCAACACCTTTGATGCCGCGCAGGCTAAGTTCAGCCATTGCATCTCTAACCGTTCCAACGTTATCTGCGTAACCACGTAGTCCATCACCCAAACCAGCAATAGCGTTGTTGTTGTATTCAAAAGCGCGAGTCATTGCATAAGTTTGATCCGTTATTTCCATGAACCTATCTGATAAACCTTGCCAGTAATCACTCATTTTTTGAGCAGCTTCGCCTGCAGCAAGATTCATTTGACTTTCGTTGAGATCGTCAATCGCCTGAACAAGTGGTGTGACGTTTAAATCACCACCGGCTTCTTTGTATGCCTTGGCGAGATTAAAGACTTGCAGAATAAGCTGCTCTGTTTCTTTGTTTGCCGAGCGAACTGCTTTTGTGTATTTGTTTTCAAAAGCATCAAATGCATTACCGCCAAGCATTTGAGTTTCGAGGGAAACGTCTTGAGTGGTTTCTTGAATCTTGTTGAGCAGTTGCTCGCTCTTGCGATAAATGTCATTTCTTTGATCAGCCAAACGGGCTTGTTTTTTGGCTTCACGATCTGCTGCCGCTTGACTTGCAGCTCCACCACCGGCTTCACCTGCACCAAAGCCAGCACCTGCAGCGCCGCCGCCAGTTCCACCTTTGGGAATACGAGAACGCTCTTCTCGTAATTGCCTTTGAAGTTCAGTTAGCACACCACGACGGCGTGCTGTCATGGAATCCGCTGGTCCGGCAACTAAAGCTGATTGCTCGCGAATTCTTTTTTCTAGATCCGCAATGCGTTCGGGATCATAAAATTTCATCCCAAAGAAACGAGCTAATGCATTTGCAGCTCGTGTAATTGCAGCAACGATGTCAGCAAAAATTGTTTGAAATGCTGCACCAATAGGAGCGAGCAAGCGACCGACGCTTTCGCTCAATTTGGATAACGAAGCCTGCAGGCGATCACCAGCAGATTGCGGTCCACGTGCAATAATTTCAGCATTTTTACCGTATTGCTTGAAGAGTTCCTCCGCAAATTTCATGAAATCTTGCAGAGTCACTCGACCATCCTCAAGGGCTTTATCCAGCTCCTTGGGCGTCATTCCAATGCTCTTCGCGAAGAGCGTGAATGCACCAGGCAAACGCTCACCAATTTGCTGACGCAGTTCTTCAGCGGACACTTTGCCCTTACTAAAGACCTGAGCCGTTGCGCGAAGTGCGGCATCAAGATCTTCAAGGCTGCCACCAGTGCCACGAATACCAGCGGCAATACCAAGAAATGCTTTCTCAGCATTTTTTACGTTGCCACCAGCACCAATTACAGATGCGGATAGTTGCGTAAATTGACGCGTGATAAGTTCTTGTGGAATAGCAAGCCGTTGACTTGTTTGATAAATAAAATCAAGACCTTGCTGATAGGAAGCGGCGTCTTGAGTAATCAATTTCAACGCCATTCTTTGCTTTTCAATACCAGCGGTATAACTTGCCAAGCCAGCAACTTGCTGACCCATCATTCCTGCCTGGGCGCCAATGGCACCACCAGCAGCCATGCCAGCAACGCCAAACGGTGCGCCAGCCAATGCACCAACAGCGCCAAGCGGACCGCCAAAGACACCAGCAGCAGCAACAGTGCCAACGCCTTGAGCAATGCCCTTGAAACGACCAGCGGCACCGGGTTGCAACCGCTTGAGTTGGGCTTCTAACTTTGCTGCTTCTGCATTGGCTTGCTTAAATTCATTGCTGGCAACATCAACGCTATTTGCAATCTCTCGCCAAGTATTTGCATAACCACGAAGATTATTAATGCTTTGCGTAGAAGTAGTTTGAACTTTTCGAAGCTCTGCGGATAACTCTTTGAAGTTGACGTTAGTGGCAGATGTTTGCTGCGCAAGACTTTTTAAATTGCCCTGAAGGCGCGTAAGCTGCTGGTCACCCTGCTGCTTGATCCTGATTAGCAGTTCAGTGACTTGGCTCATTTGCGGCTCGCATTCAAAACGGCAAGGGCAGCCATTTCCATCACCTGCACGCCTTCAAACATGGCGACAGGATCCTTGACTGAATACAGCTTACAGAGCC
>SXGQ01282879.1_pt1 | contig 10975 bp, 13 predicted proteins | sample 3178371 | NCBI WGS metagenome assembly SXGQ01 (sample SAMN11356859, study PRJNA531348) | freshwater metagenome | isolation source: freshwater sample F1-20 | place: China: Fuxian Lake, Yuxi | collected 2017-12-25 | reverse complement strand
GTGCTTTGCATCGATGGTGCCACCTTCTTCCCACGGCCCTGACACCGAGAGAAATGCCGATGGTTCAGAGACGGCGTCGAGGGTCGGGTCGACGGTGGTGGCGACGGTCGTCTGAGTAATCGTGTCGTTCTGGTCGTCTCTCGGCGCCGACATGTCGCGACCGTCGTTCGTGGAACAACCAGTGATCATGACGAACGCGGCGACGATGAGCGCGATGGTGTTGATCCCCGAACGTGATGGCCGGAAAGGTGTCACGTCGTCAGCCTAATGAGAGATGTGTCTTGTCGAGCCGTCCGTGAGCTTGCGTCACTAGCATGACGTCGATGTCGACACGAGAAGTTCATCCTCATGACTCGTCTCGTCCATGTCTCTTGGCTGTCCACGCACATCCAGATGATGAAGCGTCCAAAGGCGCGCCGACCGTTGCAAAGTATGCGGCGCAAGGAGTGCACACAGTGCTCGTGTGTTGCACCAGAGGCGAAGAGGGGGATCTGCAGAACCCGTCGCTTCGGGACCCTGGACAACCATTCCACGGCTTGTCGCCCGACGAAGAACGCCAGGTGATGGCCGATCTTCGCCCGCAAGAGTTGAAACTCGCGACGGACATCATCGGCTATCACTCGGTGCACATGCTCGGATACCGCGACAGCGGCATGGCGGGGTCAGAGTCCAACCAGAATCCTGATTGTTTCCACATGGCAGACCTCGACGAGGCGACCGAACGTCTCGTGCGCATCATTCGCGCGGAGAAACCACACGTTATCCTCACGTACAACGACGACCAGTCGGGTTATCCGCACCCCGACCATCTTCGTGTCCATGACGTGAGCGTTCTTGCGTTCCAACGTGCGGGCGATCCGTTCTGGCACCCCGATGCCGGAGAGCCATGGCAGCCGTTGAAGATGTATTACACGCTGTGGTCGAAGAACCGCATTGTTTCCATCCACGAGGCGATGCTCGCCAAAACTGGGACGTCTCCGTACAACGAAGAATGGCTGAACCGACCGTCACAAGACCACCGCATCACAACGCGTATCGATGTGGCTGAGTATCTGTGGGCCCGTAGCGGCGCATTACGTGCACACGCGACACAGGTCGACCCGAACGAGCCATGGTGGTTCGGATTGGACGACAGTGAATTGGTGCATGTGTACCCGTGGGAAGAGTGGGTGCTCGCGGTGTCAGCGGTGGGGGGCACGACTGGTGGCGAATTGGAAGACGATCTGTTCCGAGGTGTCGAGTGAGTGCAAAGAAAAAGACAGCCGATGTGACTGTTCAATACCGCGTGCAATTCGGCAAGAACGACGAAGTAGTGTCCGGGTCTGACGACGCAGACGTCGTGGTTCGCATCGCATCGAAAGACGCAGCAAGTGATCCGTCGCTCGCGTTCATGCAGGGAAAGTTGAAAGCCGAAGGAAGCACCGGCGCACTGTTCCAGGTTCTGATGTCAGGTGACGCAGCCAGCGAAATCAGCCGGCTCGCATTGCGTCCCTGAGGGCGCGATAGCCGATCAACACTGCACCGCTCGATGACACGACATCGGCAAAATCCGCATCATTCGTGACGAGCGCCAAGTCATCGATCCAACCGGCTGCGGTCGGCCCGAGCGCGTGCACTTCAGGAGTGTCGATGGCGGGTTGCACATGGATTTCGGTGACACCGGGCTTCAACGAGTTGAACGCGTTGATGACCCGCTCGCGACTTCCTGCGCGCCAGTCGTGGTCGAAGTGATCAGGGAACACCACACCTTCGTCGGCTGCGAGTGAGCGGAAGGGAAAGCCGGCTTGTGTCTGGTCGATGGTCGACGGCAGGCGAATGGGCAATTGAAACTCGACTGCAAGCTCGAGATAGATGTCGAAGAATTCGGGCCGCAGTGTGATGGCGCTGAGATGCGGTGCGAGATGAGTGACATCGATGCCCCAGGCGATTGCTCGTTCGATCTGGGCGCGGCACTCGCGCAGCACTTCGGTCGGGTCTGCGTGTTCCCAGAGATCGTCGATGGACCGCGGAAACCCACCCTCTCCGGAGAGAAGTGATGGTGCATGTGTGAGAGGACCCCATCGGTAGTTCGGGTGCTCGGCGTTCAGCGTGAGATGAACGCCGATGTCGTCACCGTCGTACATGTCGGCTGCGTGGCGGGACCACGGTGCCGGAACCATGATCGATGCACACGTCGCGAGCCCGGTGCGCATGGCGGTGTACACGCCGATGTTTGCTGCGTGGCAAGAGCCGAGGTCGTCGCAACTGAGGATGACGAGTTTGGTGTCGGGGGAGTGTCCGAGTCGTTCGGCCAGAGATGCCTGGGCGGACATCGAAGTCATACCGGTGACGCTATCTGTGCAATCAGTCCCTGCACACAGCCCACAGTCCGAGTCGACGACCTCGCGCATCATCTGCGGCCCGCGCGAACGAATCGGCGTACGCCACGTTCGGCTCGATACGAAGTGGAGTGGCAAAACCCTCGAGAACGAGTGACTCGTTGACGAACAGTCCGTCGTCGACCCTCCGCAGGTACACGAGCAGCCGTCCGTAGCGATCGCGTGCTTCGAGGTCGCGTTCCACTCGAACTCGCGTGCTTGATGGAAGTAGGTGTTTGGTTTGTTCGGAGGCTTCGGGTCCAAAACACTCGACCGGAGAGTTCGGTTTCACTGTCTCAGGAGTGTCGATTCCGATGAGACGCACGGTTTCTTCACCGCTCGAAAACGCAAGAACGACTGTGTCACCATCGACGACTCGTTCGACAGTGGCGACGTCGGCCTGTTGAGCGTCAGTCGACGAACATGCGTTGGCGAACACCAACAACGCGAGGGCGATGAGATGCGTGCATTTGAGGTTCACGTCACGATGTGTGACGTCGGGAATGTCAGAGACGCTCGATGAGCGTTCCGGTGCCGAGCCCGCCACCACAACACATGGAGATGAGCCCGTAACGCCCACCTGTGCGCTCAAGTTCATTCACGGCCTTGGTCATGAGGAATGCACCGGTGCATCCGAGTGGATGCCCGAGCGCGATCGCTCCACCGTTGGGGTTCGTCTTTTCGAGATCGGCACCCGTGGCACGAGCCCATGACAAGACGACCGATGCAAACGCCTCGTTGATCTCGAACGTGTCGATGTCGCCGATCTTCAAGTTGTTTCGGGAGAGCAGGCGCTCTGTCGAGTCGATCGGTCCGGTGAGCATGAGCACAGGATCGACGCCCACCAAGCAGGTGTCGACGACCCGCGCACGCGGCTTGAGGTTCAATTCCTTGGCCTTCTCTTCGGTCATCATGAGCATCGCCGCAGCACCGTCGGAAATTTGTGACGAGTTGCCGGCGGTGTGCACGCCATTTTCGCGAGCCACTGGCTTCAAGCCGGCGAGTGCTTCGCGGTTCGTGTCGCGGATGCCTTCGTCTCGCTGCACGCGATGAGTGGTTCCGGTCGGTTTGCCTTCTTCGTCGACGTCTGGTGCATCGATCGGAATCCACTGGCCGTCGAATCGTCCTTCCGCCCACGCACGAGCTGCGCGTTGCTGCGACGACATGGCGAATGCGTCGGCATCGTCACGGGTGACCCCGTATTTCTCTGCGATGCGCTCTGCACCTTCGAACTGTGACGTGAATTCGTAGCGACCGAAGTACGTTTTCGGAATCGGCACACCAAGGCCGAGCTTCTTCGACGAATTGATGCCGATCGGAATGCGGCTCATGACTTCGACTCCACAGGCGACTGCGATGTCGACGACTCCCGACGCCACGAGCGATGTCGCGACGTTGGTCGCTTGTTGCGATGAGCCACATTGTGTGTCGACGGTCGTTGCCGCAGTCGTCATGGGAAGACCAGATGCGAGCCACGCGATACGGGTGACATTGAAACTCTGTTCGCCGACCTGGCTCACACAGCCGCCGACGACCTGTTCGACGAGTGCCGGATCGATTCCGACACGGTCCATGAGGCCCTTCTGTGCGGCACCGAGCAGATCTGCGGGGTGCATTGATGCGAGGCCGCCACCACGGCGACCAATGGGAGTACGGAGGGCGTCGACGATGACGACAGAGCGGGGTGATGACATGGGACGAATCTAGTTTGCGACATGTTCTGTCAACGACCGGCGGCACTCGGCTGAGCAGTGATGAGGACTGGTGGCCACACCAATGTGGTGGATACGGTGAGGACATGTCGTCTGACTCTCGTGCCACCGCCGCCAGCCTCGGAAAAGTAGGTCTATGGGCCTTTGATCTCGACACAGTCCCGATGTCGCAGGCATGTGACATCGCCTCTGAGATCGAGTCGATGGGATTTCGCGCTCTGTGGGTGCCAGAAGCCGTCGGTCGTGAGCCGTTCGCGAGTTGCACAGCGTTGTTGTCAGCAACGTCGACGCTGGTGTTGGCAACAGGAATCGCAAGTCTGCACGCGCGCACTGCTCAAACCATGCAAGCCGGATGGAAGACAGTGAGTGAGGCTTTTCCTGGGCGCTTCGTACTCGGTATCGGGGTCAGTCATCAGCCGATGGTCGAGGGTGCGCACGGAAAGAGTTACTCGAAGCCGTACACCACGATGGTCGAGTATCTCGACGCGATGGATCGTGGCATGTTCTTTGCCGCACCCCCGACAGTCGCTCCGCGCCGTGTGCTCGCGGCGTTGGGGCCGAAGATGTTGGCCCTTGCTGCGGAACGTACCGAGGGTGCGCATCCGTATTTCACCCCTGTCGAGCACACAGCTGAAGCTCGCGCAATCATGGGTCCCGAGGCGTTGCTCGCGCCGGAGGTGGCAGTCGTGTTCGAGACTGATGCGAGTCGTGCGCGAGAGGTGGCGCGCCAGTACATGGCGATGTATCTCGCGTTGCCGAACTACGCGAACAATCTGAAGCGGCTCGGATGGGATGAAACTGACATCACCGGCGCTTCGGATGCGATTGTCGACGCAATAGTCGGCTGGGGAAGCACCGACAAGGTGTTGGCTCGCATCAAGCAACATCTCGATGCGGGTGCCGACCATGTGTGTGTCCAGGTGCTTGGTGCTGCTCCAGGCACCGTGCCGTTAGAACAGTGGCGCGAACTCGCCGACGCGACCAAGGGCTGGTGACGATGCTCGAGCGACACGAATACCTCGCGACACTCCGCGACTCTGTCGCCAACATCGCAGCAGTTGCTGAGGGGAATTTGTTGCGCCCGGTGCCAGCGTGTCCGAACTGGACCATGTCGCATCTCGTGTGGCACTGCACTCGTGTTCATGATGCGATGGTGCAGATCGTCGCTGACAAGGTGCAGGGTTTCGACAAGTTGCGTCCGTACAAACGAGTGGGCGATGACGTGCTTGTCGCGACGTTCACGAGCGGTGCCGACAAGTTGCTCGACGTACTTGAAGCCACTCCTATCGACGAAGAGATTTGGTCGTGGGTGGGGCCTGCACATGCGATGTGGGCAGTGCGTCGAATGACTCAGGAGACGATGGTGCACGCGTGGGACGCCGCGACAGCAGTCGGTCCTGCATCACGTATGCCAGCTTCAATGGCAAGCGACGGCATCGATGAGTTCTTGCACAACTTTCTGCGTCTTCAACGCGAGGCGATGCCTGCCCCCGGCGGTTCAGTGCACATTCATTGCACCGATGTGAATGGCGAGTGGCTCATTGACGAACCAGAGCCCGGAAACGTGGTCGTCACGCGTGAGCACGCAAAGGGCACATGCGCCATTCGAGGTTCGGCTAGCCAGCTGCTGTTGGTGTTGTGGCGCCGTCAGCCGCTGTCAACCGTCGAGGTCATCGGCGCGACAGACGTGGCGCAACGACTCATCGAGCGCACTGCGCTGTAACGCGCGAATACAGCCGTCACTCTGCGATGCCGACAGGTGCACCGTCGATGATCTGATCGAGGTATTCACTCAATCCGTAGCCGACGGCACCCATGTTCTCACCAGACGTCACTGTCCAACGGGTCATTCCTTCGCTGATGCGTGTGTGCAGCCAGTTTCCTTCGGGGTCCTGACGACGATTACGGAGAGGGATGAGGTTCATCACCTCGCCCTCAAAAGTCCACTCTTTTCCACTTCGTGACGACCGAAGTTTTCCTCGTACCTTCGAGTGGTACTTGTCATCACCGACAAAGTCAGTGCTGACCGCGCAGTCGTCACACAGGTGAATGGTGCCGTTCTCCCACACGAACCCACCTCGTGTGCCCGGCCCATCTTTCTTGGCGATACGGCTCGTCATGAACCCGAAGTTGCTTCCGAAATTCGCCGTCAACCATCGGTAATACCACGGTGCTTGCCAATAGCGAGGCCCCCACGAGTGGTCGCGCAATCCGTGCCCAGAGATCGACCACTCTTCATCACCAACACGTATGGTTCCGCTTGCGGCGACAAGTTGCTCGTAGTGGCCACGGGCGAACTCTTCGCCTGGTGTCTCGTGCGGAGTGTCAGGTTCTCCGCCGAACATCGATGCGCGACCACCGCCGCGGAAGGTGATGTGCACTTCGCCTTCTGAATATGGATTGTTGGTGAAAGCCTTCTTCGGGTCAGCCATCTCGAGAGGATCTGTGAGGACGCACAACTTTCCCGAGTAGTCGATGCGAAGCTCTTCGAAGGGAGTGACCATGGTCCACGTGAGTCCGCCGGCGCTCAATGCGTCGTTGTTGCTGATTGATGGTCGTTTGAAGATGAATGCAACACGACCGTCGGGCAGGTATATGCATATGGTCATCTCTGCGTAACCCTCGTTTGCGCGATTGCCCATGCGGAACCATCCACCGATTCCTTGCGACGGGTCGAAGCAGTTCACATACATGCTCTCGTTGAAATTGGGCTCAGGTCCCAACTCATGCATGTATTCGTCGGCGGGTTCGAGGCGCACTCCCATGGCCGAACCCTAAATCATCGACGAGACGTCGTTGTCAGGCTGCTCCGAAGATGCGTCGTTGCAGCTTGCGCATGCCAGCCAGCCATTTCTCACGGTCTGCCGTGCGGTTCTGCTCGTACATGGCCACTTCCGGGTGGGGCAAGATGAGGAAGCGTTCATCCCTGATTGCCGCGGCGACCACGTCAGCGACCTCTTCTGGCTCGAGCACGGCTCCTGCCGCGCGCACGACGTCGCCGCCCCGCACGTCGATGTTCTTCACATTGTCTCGCGGCGTGTCGGGAGGGTTCAACATGTTCGTGTTGACTCCTTGCGGGCAAAGGCAACTGACTTTCAAACCCCTGTCGCCGTAGGTGATTGACAACCATTCTGCGAAAGCGACCGCTGCGTGCTTGGTGACCGAATACGGAGCAGAGCCGATCTGTGCCAACAAACCCGCAGCAGAAGCAGTGGAGCAGAAGTAGCCGTCACCATGTGCCACCCAGTCATCGATGAGATGTCTTGCTGCCCAGCGATGTGCATGGATGTTGATGTCGAACGACGCGTTCCAGTCGGACTCATCACTGTGCTCGAGGTCCATACCGAAGGCCACACCAGCATTCGCAAAGAAGAGATGGACACGTCCGAATGTCTGACGTGCACTGTCGATGAGTGTCTTGTTGCCGAGCTCGGTACTGATGTCTGCGAGCACGGCATGTGCAGATCCTGCGCGGCGAGTATTCAACTCACGTTCGAGCTCGAGGAGGGGAGTCTCCGCTCGGTCGGCAATCACGACCGATGCGCCATCGGCGTGAAAGCGACGGGCCAAGGCGCGACCAATGCCGTTAGCGGCACCCGTGACGACGACTGTTTTTCCGTTCACATCCATGGATTCAGACTGTACGACCCGAATGCCACCCGAGTGACGAACGACCTCACTACGATGCGCATCAGGGGGGAACGGACCGATACCGTGCTGGATACCAGACCAGAACGGCTCGTGCCGATCGGAAGGGGAAGACGACATGACACACACGACGCAAGAGGTGACACCGATGGTGTCCGGCGCTCAGGGCATCGACTCGATCGTCATCACCGATGCGCTCAGCGTCATCGACAAGGCTCTTGCCGAAATGTTGCGTCGTGAATTGGTGTCGTCTAACGAAGTCGCAGACTTGTTGCTCGACGTGAGGACGCTCCTCACCGCGAGCGCTGCCACCACCGCTTCTTAGTCGGTTCTGTCGGCACGGTGGGTGCCACAAGTGTCGTCGCCACTTCTGGTGGCGTCGGATCGAGCCTCACTATTTGAGTGAATGCCTTCACCAATTCGTCTCGGAGCAACGCTGGTTCAGCGACGGCGGCTGCGTCCATGTTCAGCCCCATGTCCATGCTTCCGTTGTATGACAGCAGCGTCAGGTTGAAGGCCGTCCCGGCAAGTGGTCCGAGGGGATAGTTCTCCAGCACCAACGCCCCGGCGATGTAGAGCGGTATGCCCGCGGCGCGCACGTTCGACGTGGCGAAGTCGACTGTCTCGCCTTGTACCCGGGCGAACCGAGTGATCACCGACGTGGGAAGCAGGGAAGCGACCGACGACGCGGAGGCGAGTGCATCGCCACCAGAGTTCGACCGCGATGCCTGGACGATCTCGTTGATGGCGGCAAAGCGCTCTTCAATCGGCATGTCCCCCGTCGGCACGAGGAACCTGATGAGCGAGAACGCGTTTCCACCTTCACTCATGGCATCGGTGCGGGTGCTGATGGCCATCGACGTGCGCAGCTCTTCAATCGGTGTACCGAGCGCCCGATGGTACGCGCCTGCCGCAGTTGCCGCTGCCGTGATGAAAGCAGTGTTCAGCGTCCCACCGAGGTGTTTGCTCGCAGCGCGGAGTTGTTTGTACGGAGCGCGAATCACCTCGACTTGTCGGCGAAGTGAACGCTCTTTCCACAGAGGTGACCGAGCAGGGTCGATGGTCGTGACCTCGTTCATCACGCCGCGAACCGTCTGCAGTGTCTCGGGGCCGAGCGATCCGAGAAGTTTCGGATCGGAGATGACATCGCGCATTTGTCGCAACATGCCGAGTGGAATGCGCAAACTGTCGGACACTGCTCCACGCAGCATTTCCACTTGCGGTGTTTGTTGCCTTTCCTCTTCGACTCGCTCGATGAGATCGGGATCGAGAGGCGGCGGTGGCGCAGGCGTTCGTTCGAGGTCGATGAAGTTCAGTGACAACTCGACGCCGCCTTGTCCGTCGGTGACGGTGTGATGCAACTTCTGAATCAGTGCGCCGCGACCGCCTATCAGTCCGTCGACGATGAAGAACTGCCAGAGCGGTCGCGACCTGTCGAAAGGATCGGCGACGATGAGGGTCGCCAAGTCGAGCAACTGCCGAAGTGTTCCGGGCTCTGGAAGTGAGATGTGGCGGACGTGATAACGAATATCGAATGCCGCGTCGTCAACCCACAATGGCGGACCGAAGTTCCCTGGAACCGGTTGAACTCGTCGGCGTAGTCGGGGAAAAACATATGAGGTTCGTTCGAGTCGTGCGAATAGAGCGTCAGAGTCGAGCGGACGATCGAGGATGGTGATGTTGGCGAAAGTCGAGGCGAGAAAGGGGTCTTTCTCGAGGCGCCACATGAGGGCCTCTGTGTCGCTCATGCGACGTGCCTGACTGGACATGTGACGAACCTAGTTCGGTATGCGTGTGTGCTTGAACTCGTTCATCTCGGACCACTCGACATAGTCAAGGATGCGATCGATCGTCGAGACGGCAAGGGCCGCATCACCGAAAGCCGGCTTCATGAGTCGAACGAACACTGCTGCGTCTCCCACGACAAATGTGGGTACGCCCCACACTCCGTGACTCTCGGCGAATGTGGTGTGTTCAGTCTTGATCACCTTGAGCGGTCGGCCACTTTCCACGTCATCTATTGCAGCAGCGGCGTCACCACCGGCTTCAGAAATGAAGTTGGTCAGGATGCGGCGATCACGGAGGCTTCCACCGGCGGTGTGACGGTGTTCGTACAAGCGGTGATGGAAGTCCAGGAACACGTCCGGCTGCATGTCACGAAGAGACACCGAGAACTGCAGTGCATCGATGCCCGTGTCCGATGCAGGTGCGTCCCACACGTCTGGCATGCCTTCTTCGACGTGGGTCTGCCCGAGGCAGAACGGCAGGAAGGTGACGTCCCAGTCGGCCCCGGCGCGAAGCCCCGTCACGACATGGTCGTGCATGATGCGCCCGAAGGGACAGCGATAGTCATAGGTGAGGGCGAACGCGCGGGACACAAAGGCAACAACCTCTCTATGTCTCGGGCTATTCCCCGAATCAGAAAGAAGTGTCGAGAGGCACTTTTAGAAGAGAGAAATGACGGAAACTGCGATGGGACCGAGCACACCACCGACGACGACGCCACCAAGAACATCAGTGAAATGGTGGATGCGCACGACGACCCTGCTGATCGCGACGATGACAGCCACGGCGCACCACAGTGCCGCGAGGGGCCAGCCCGTGAACGACGTCAGGATGATCGCTGCGAAAGTGGCCGACGATGCATGGCCGCTCGGAAAACTCGACGTCCGTGGTTTTCTCACTCGAGTCCGATCGTCACCGTGCCACGTGGGTCGGTCTCGCTTGAACATGCGTTTCACGCCCTGGTTCACCACGAGGCTCTCGACACCGAGAGCGACGGACAATGCGACGGCCTCACGAAAGCGGTCAAGGCTTCCGATCGCATACACAAGTCCGGCGACATGCCACACGACACTGAAGTCACCGACATGGCTTGCGCTGGTGAACACCTTCGCGCTCGTGCGTGATCGACGCAGGGGCTCGAGAATTGAATCGACGCTGTCGTCTATTCGTGTCACCGTGGTTTAGCCCCCAACACCACGGGTGCCTCGATCGCGGCACGTGACGGATCACCACCGAACTCGGGGCACCACTGTCGATAGTCGCAATAGTTACAGAGCGGACCCTTTTTTGTTCCGAACTGCCTGGTCTCGCACGAGCGCTTGATCGCTCCGTAGATCGCCTTCACTCGTTGCAGTTGAAAGTTCACCTTGTTCTCAAGTGGACGTGTCTCGACGGCCTTTCCGTCTTTCAAGAACAACAGTCGTAACGCAGCGGGGCTGGATCCTTTCTCCTGCTTGCAGAGCCACGCGTACC
>SXGQ01870575.1_pt1 | contig 10976 bp, 10 predicted proteins | sample 3178371 | NCBI WGS metagenome assembly SXGQ01 (sample SAMN11356859, study PRJNA531348) | freshwater metagenome | isolation source: freshwater sample F1-20 | place: China: Fuxian Lake, Yuxi | collected 2017-12-25 | reverse complement strand
CCCTTCACGTGCCCGAACAGCTCCGACTCCAGCAGCGTCTCGGGCACGCTCCCGCAATGGATCTCGACAAAGGGCTCGGCCCGGCGCCCAGAGAGTTGGTGGATGGCCCGCGCAACAACGCTCTTGCCCGTGCCGCTCTCGCCCGTCATCAGCACCGTCACCTTGCTCGGCGCCACCGCGTGGATCATCTCGTACGCCTTGAGCAGCCGGTAGTCCGCGCCGACGATGTTCCCCATCCCGAACCGCTCGTCCAGCCGTGCCCGCAGCGTCGAGTTCTCCGCGATCAGCGCCTGTTGACGCAGAGCCTTCTCGATCGCCAGCCGCAGCTCGTCGTCGATCACCGGCTTGGACAGGTAGTCTGAGGCGCCGCACCGGATCGCCTCGACCGCCGACTCGATCGTCGCGTAGCCCGTCAGCATGATGAACGCCACGCTCGAGTGGTGGTTCGCCGCGTGACGCAGCAGCTCCAGGCCGCTCATCTCCGGCATCGAGACATCGGCGATCACCAGGTTGAACGGCGCCGGCCGACGCGTTGCGGCAGGCGCGGGGCTCTCCGCCTCGGCCAGCGCAGCACGCGCCTCGGCACCATTGAAGCACGTGGCCGTGGAGTACCCCTCCCGCGCCAGGAACTGCGCCAGGCTCTCGGCGATGATCGGATCATCATCGACGATCAGGATGCGTCCACGGCTCTCGCTCAAGGCCTTCGCCCCCCGATTAGACCCGTCGAAGGCTCAACCCGCAGACGCAGCCGCACGCTCAGCCGGGCCCCGACCGGCCCCGAAGGCCCACGCTCGGGCCACCGCGGGCACAGCTCGATCGTCCCGCCCAGTTCATCCGCAATGTCGCGGCACACCGCGAGCCCGAGCCCGTGCCCGCCCGCCTTGGTCGAGAACCCGGGCTCAAACACACGGTGCAGCAGCTTGCTCGGCGGCCCCGGGCCGTCGTCCAGCACATCGATCGAGAGGTCGACAGCCCCGTCCGCACGCGGCTCGGCACGCACGTGCAGCTCGATCACCCCACCGCGCCGATCGCGGATCGGAGCGCCGGAGTACGCCTCGATCGCGTTCCGCAAAGCGTTCACCAGCAGCGGGTATACCGGAGCAGGCGGCGCACCATCGACGCCAGACGCGATCACGCATTCAAGCCGCAGCCCGCGCTCATCCGCCAAGGGGCGCACAATCTCAATGGCGTGCTCAATCGACTCGCGCAGCGGCCGCACCCCCGAGCACGCCGCCACGCCAGGGGCCACGCCGTCCCCCCAGAAGCCGCCCGGGCCCGACATCGCGCGGATCATCTCCGCCATGTGCCCCAGCGCATGGTGCGCCGCATCCAGATGCCGACGCAGATCATCGCCCTGCACCCGGCCAAGATCGGCCCCGGTCAGGTCCTGACGCGCCAGCGTCAGGCAGCGCAGCGAACCATCGACCAGCCCCGCCAGCTCGTGGATCAGCACGCGGACATCCGCATCCGACGACGTCGCCGCGCTCAGCGCATCGGGCATCGGCCGCGGAACGCCGATGGGCGTGCCCTTGCGTTGACGCCCGCGACTGGCGCGGTCCCCAGGACGGTGACTATCCGCTGGTCCGTGCGACATGGTGCCTCCGTGCCCGAACATCGGGCGTCCGAGAAGGCCGATCAAGCCCCACGTTGCCAAACCGCAACACTCCGGTCAGCCTGCGCCGGTTATACGGTGCGTCTGGGCATCGTCCGCCACCTCGCGTCGCCCCGACGCCACACGGAAAAGAGCCCGAAGCGCAAGCGAGGGGGGTCGAGCCGCGTCTCATCAAGAGCCCGAAGCGCAACCGAGGGACACCCCACCCGCCCGACGCCCACCGACCGCTACACCACCCCGCCCATCTTCGCCGCCGCCGCCAAGAGCAGCACCATCAAAGCCCCGCGCACCCACGCCAGCGGCAACCGGTGCGTCAGTCCCGCACCGAGATAGCCGCCCACCACCACCGTCGGGCACAGCATCACCGCCAGCACCAACGCTTCCATCGGATGGCGCCCGTGCTCCGGCAGCGTCGCGACCTTGAGCGCCCCGCCGAACGCCGAAGTCAGCCCCATCACCGCCGACGATGCCGCGATCGCCTGGCGCAGCGGCAGTCGGCACAAGAGCTGCGACAGCGGCACCGCCACCACCCCGCCGCCGATCCCCAGCAGCCCCCCCATGAACCCCATCGCTCCGCCCACCGTCGCGGCCCGCGGCAGAGTCACAATGACCCCCGCCGGGTCCTTGTCCGCCCGCCGCCGCACAATGTCGCGCAGCAGCATCGCGCACACATACACCAGGAACACCGCGAACAGCCGCTCGAGCACCTCACCCGCAAACTGGTTCGACACCACCACGCCGACCAGAATCATGATCACGGTCGGGGCCAGCATCATCCGGATCAGTTCCATCCGCAGGGCCCCGGCACGTCGGTGCCGCAGCATCGCCGGCACGGCCACCGCCACGTTCATCACCATCGCCGTGGCCTGGAACAGGTGCTGATCCGCCCACGGCTTGGTGCGGAACAGCACCGCCATCGCCGGGATCATGATCACGCTGCCCCCCAGCCCCACCATCCCGCCAAGCACGCCGGTGGCGAGGCCCACGGCCAGCATGGCGAGGATGTCAAAGGTGGTCAGCATCATCGGGAGTGTCCACAGGCTAGCGTCTCTCGGCAGCAGCAGGGGGGGCGTCGACTGTTGCCCGGGCCCGCTTGCCGGTAGCCTGATCGCATGTCCGATGTCCGCATGGTCACGGTCACCCTGAACCCCGCCATCGATGTGGTGCTGGAGGTCGAGAAGTTCACCGTTGGCCAGAGCCAGCGGGCTTCCCGGCTTGGCTGGTACCCCGGCGGCAAGGGTGTCAACGTCGCCCGCAACCTCGCCGTCCTCGGCACCCGCTGCATCGCCACCGGCTTCGTCGGCGAGTCCGAACTCGCCGACTTCGAGGGCCACGTCGAACGCGTCGGAGCCGGCCGGGTGGTCATGCAACTGCTGGTCGTCCGCGGCACCACCCGCACCAACCTCACCATCATGGACCCGGTCTTCGACACCGAGACCCACCTCCGCGAAGAGGGCTTCAGGGTCTACCCCGAGGATGTCCGGCGCATCTCCAGCAAGGTCGCGATGCTCGCCCGGGAAGAGACCATCATGATGTTCGGCGGCTCGCTCCCCCCAGGGGTGAGCCTTGGCGACTTCCGCTCGATGCTCCACGTCTGCCAGGATCAGGGCTGCCGAATCGTCGTCGACACCAGCGAATCGGCCTTCCCAGCCCTTCACGACGAGCCCATCTGGATGCTCAAACTCAACGCCGCGGAGCTCGCCCACTTCACCCAGAGCCCAACGGGCACCGAGCAGGAGGTCATTCAGGCCGCCCGAGCCGTCAGCACCCTCGGCGGCGGCGTCATCCAGTACGTCATTGCCACCCGTGGCGCCGACGGTGCAATCATGGTCGGGCCTGACCTTCCCGACAACCATGTGCTTGTCGCCAAAGCACTTGTGCACCCGTCACGCGTCATCAACACCGTGGGCTGCGGCGATGCCCTCCTCGCGGGGCTGCTCCACGAGTGGAGCCGCACCGGCCACTGGGAGCGCGCCCTCCGCTGGGGCGTTGCCACCGCCACCGCCAACGCCGTCAGCCGCGAGCCGGGCACCATCAGCCTCGACGACGTCCGAGAGTTTGTGGAAGCAACCCTCGTCGAGCCAGCCTGAGGCACGGGAGCAAGAATAAGGACTTGCGGCGACGGGCGGTCCCGATACCGTGGCAGGGAATGCTTGCGTCATCGTGGTACAACTTCTTTATCAGCAATGGTTTATGTGGACCATGACGGGGCTAGGGTAGGCCTGGCCAGGTCCGATCACTTGCTAATCGCCTCGAAGTCGGCAACGATCTTCCACGCCAAGGCTGGCGAACGGAGCAGCGGAACCTCGCGGACTTCACCCAAGTCGCGTCACAGTCCGCACGATCCCTCCATACGGGCACGATGCCCCTGACGGGTAGGCAGACTCTCGGGACCGTGCGGGTGAGCGAAGTCCGCTCACCCACTCCGGTTGCGCTGGTTCGTCATCGCCCATTGTTCGGAGTTTCGGCGAGCTTCGCCGACGCCGAGCCTGGGCGGGGGCACTCTCAAGGAGCGAGGCACGGCCAGTCGTTGGCGGCCAAGCCAGATCATGAGCGATCAATCCAAAGAGGTGACAGTGCCCCAGCTTGAACTGGTCAGCAAACGTGGCCCCAAGGTCGTCCGGGCCCGCGCCATCCTCGAAGCCACCCTCTTCGCCGGGGCGGCGACCCTGGTCATGGCCTCGGCCGTCTCCGCCAAGCGGGCCCATCTCGGCCCCCCCCTGGTCGCGCTCGACCAATCCCGCATCGAATCCCCCGCCCCGATTCATACCGTCGCCGCCGCCCCCGAGCAGGGGCCGATCGACGTCCAGCCCGATCTCTCCCAGGCCGCCGTTGAGTTCGTTGAGGCCGAGGAGCCCTCCGACATCATCACCCCCGAGCCCGGTCACGTCCGCTACTACAACGGCCGCCCGATCAGGCCCGCCCGCACCATCATGATGGTCGTGACCGCCTACAGCCCCGATGAGCGGTCGTGCGGCAAGTGGGCCGACGGCTACACCGCGACGAACCACTCCGTCTGGACCAACGGCATGAAGCTCGTCGCCGCCGACAAGCGCATCTTGCCCATGCGGTCGATGATCACCGTCCCCGGCTATGCCGACGATCAGGTCGTGCCGGTGCTCGACGTTGGCGGGGCCATCAAGGGCGCACGCCTCGACGTGCTCTACCCCACGCACGCCATCGCCATGGAGTGGGGCGTCCAGCGCCTTCCGATCACAGTCTGGGAATACGCCGACGAAGACTGACGCCCGCCGCCCTCAAGGCGTTGCCGCCGCCGGCGCCGGAGTGATGGTCGTCACGGTCAGGTCGTACCCGAACTCCGCGAACGGCCCGATCAGCTTGGGCACATCAAAGAACCCCGACGACTCGCGATCCGCGTTGATCGTCGGCTTGGCCCCGAAGGTCCCGGTGAGCTTCCAGAACTTCTGATCCTGGCGGTCCGCCAGCGGCTTGCCGGTGCGCGACGGCAGGACCATCGTGTGTGCCAGCGTGCCGTAGGGCAGCCGGGAAACGGGATCAATCACGCGGTACTCCACGGTGGTCCGCCCACCCGAATCCGTCGCGCTCACCACCTCGATGATCCACTCGACCATCCCGCGATGCTGGCGCTCAACGCCGCGGGCCCACTTGCTCGCCTCACGGATGAACCGCTTGCGATCGTCGTCCGTCTCCAGCGCCATCGACTCCATCGCCTTGTCGTAGTCCTTGGACAACACCGCGAACATCGCCTCGGGCGACGCCCGCGCGTCCTCCGGCAGCGGCGCCGTCGGGCCGGTCGGGGCGGGCCCGGGTGGCGCCGTCGGCTTGGGCGTCGGCACGTTCGCGGGCGGTACCGGGCGAGCCGGCGCCTGGCCCGGCGCGGTCGCGGGACTCCCCGGCGCGGCCTTCGCCTGCTCCTTGAGCGCCTTCACCTCGTCCTCAAGCTGCTTGATCCGGCGGTTCCGCTCGGCGAGTTGCGCCTGCATCGCGGCCACCCGCTCGCGGAGCTGATCGTTCTCGCGGCGAAGGTCCGCGGGGCTGGCCTGCTCGGGCTGCGCAATCGCCAACGAAGGCCCGCCGGGGAGGCCCGTCAACGACACGCAGGCCACCGCCGCCAACACACACATCATCGTCCGAACTGTCTTGGTCGTCATGCCTGTTCTCCCGAGCAACCGAGGGTCCATCGGCCAGCGGTCCTGCGGCCGCGGAGTCCCGTCGGACTACGATAGGGCCCCGGCCGCCCGGGCGCAACCGCCACTCCCGCAGACCGCCCGGAGCCCGCATGATCATCAGCGGCACACCCCAGCGACCCCGCAAGCTCGAAGACCTCATCGACAGCCGCCTGTTGGCCCGGCTTGATCGGCTCGACGTCCGATCCCGCAAGCTCTTCCCCGGCAAGCTCCAGGGCGAACGACGCAGCAAACGCCGCGGCCAGTCCGTCGAGTTCGATGACTACCGCAACTACGTCCCCGGCGACGACCTCCGCCACATCGATTGGAACGTCTACGCCCGCTTTGACCGCCTGTTCATCAAGCTCTTCCTCGAAGAGGAAGATCTGGCGCTGCACGTCGCCCTCGACGCATCGGCCAGCATGGAAGCCGGCGCGACCGCGCCGCTCCCCGGTGGTGGCGCTCCACAGCCCAGCAAGCTCGTCTTCGCCTCGCGCCTGGCCATGGCCCTGTGCTACATCGGGCTGGTCAACCAGAACCGAGTCGGGCTCACCGTCTTTGGCGCGCCCGGCATGGAGGCCATCCGACGCCTGCCCGACACGCGCGGACGCCACCAGGTGCAGCGCCTCGGCCAGTTCCTCATCGATTCGGTCTGGGGCGCCAGAGAGGGGGGCGTCGCCACCGGGGGCCAGCCCGCGCCGGCAGCAGACTTCAACAACGCCCTGACCACGATCGCCCGCATGCGCGTCGGCAAGGGTGTGATGGTGGTCCTGAGTGACTTCTTCATCCCCGACGGCTACAAGCCCGGCCTGAAGGCGCTCGCCGCCGCGGGTGGGTACGACACCTACTGCGTTCAGGTCCTGGCTCCGGGCGAGATCGAGCCCGAACGTGCCGGCGACGGCGCGCTGGCTGGCGACCTCAGGCTCACCGACATCGAGACCGGCCGCGCCGCCGAGGTCACCGTCACGGCGCCCCTCATCAAGCAGTACAAGCAGCGGCTCGACCGCTACTGCGACGATCTGCACACCTTCTGCGCCGCCCGCGCCATGGCCCACGTTCCCGCCAGGGCCGATGCCGACATCGAGACACTGCTGCTCGAGACCTTCCGGCGTCGCGGCATGCTGGCCTGAACCCGCACTCTGCCTAGCGGCGCGGCAGCGGCTGATACGACCAGTTCCATCGCTCGTTCAGCGGGTCCCGACTCGTGTGCACGCTGCCGTCGATCAGGGCGTAGTTGCCACGCCCGCCGTGACGCGTCGAGGGGTACCAGAACGCATCGCCGGCGAACGGCCCCGCGCTGTCCAGCGACGGCGCCGAGAAGTGGGGGGGCGTCCCCGCCAGCGACGCTGCCTCCGCATCGATATCCCACACCAGCGGCACACGCCCCTGCTGCAGAATCGAACCGTTCAGGCGGACCGGGCGCACCCGCGGCACGCCGTTCAGTTCGACCTCGGCTTTCCACAGCCGCATGTTGAACGTGTACGAGACGTGCTTCGTCGGCGACACCGCGCCGTCCTGACACGACAGATTCCGTCGCATCGTTAGCGGCCCGGTCACCTCGCTGCACCGCATCACATCGCCCTCGGTCGCGCGTTCGGCCACATCGCCTGCGCCCCAGCACCAGAACTCCGACACGCAGTACTGCGACTCGACAAACGTCTCAAGCGAGAAGTTCGGCGACCCCGCATCCTCACCGCGATCGCCGTGCAGACCCTCGTCCGCGAACACCGCGAAGTCAAAGGCGATGCTCCGCAGGTTCATCTGGCAGCGGAAGCCGCGAGCCGTCGTGATGCCCATCCCCAGCGCCGGCAGCAGCACCGCGATCAGCACCACAATGATCGCCACCGACACCAGCAGCTCGACGATCGTGAAACCCGAGTGATGCCGCACGTCGCCGCCCCACGCCGAGCGATGTCCCGCGAGCCGTTCGGGCCCGGGTGCTCCAGCGCGTTTCGCGACCTGCCTCTCCAACCTGCAGCCCCCTTGGGCGACCGTTGATGCAACTCGGCCGACCCCAACCACTGTACGACGAGCCCCATCCCCCCACAACGAGTCCTGTGCTGGTCCCAGCCGCTTTCGGCTCACGGTACGACTGTAGCGCGGCGGACTGGCTGAACCCAGCCGCCCGCCCAACGCCCGATTACCGCGCCCGCGCGAAGTAGCCCGCGTTGATCTGGACATACCGCCGCCACGGCTCGGGCACGCTCGCCTCGTGCATGATCGCCTTCACCGGGCATTCCGGCACGCACAGCCCGCAGTCAATGCACCGAGACGGATCGATGTGAAGCTGGTCCGCCGCATCGAACCCCGGCTCGTCCGGGCGCGGGTGGATCGCGTCCGTCGGGCAGACGTCGACGCACGCCGCCTGCTTGGTCGCGATGCAGTTCTCGGTGATGACGTGCGCCATGCCCGACCGTGCTCTCCCGCGTGACCGCCCCGCGTCGACCTCTAGGCGTAGACCTCCATCAGCATCCGACGAGTCGGACGCACTTCCTTGTGCAGCATCCGCCGGTCCCACCCGCGGATGTCGTGCATCACCGACTGGTCCACCTGCAGGTACTGCGACAGCGCCTCGCCCTGCAGCACCAGCGCGAGCTGCTGCAGAATCCCCAGCTCCATCCCCGCGATGCCGCAGATGTAGACCAGGTTCCGCTCGCTCGAGAGCTGCGGCAGCAGATCGTCGGCATTCACGCGCAGCCGGTCCTGCACATACATCCGGTCGTGGCCATCAGCCTGCTGCTCGCGGCTGATGGCCGTCAGGTACGTGAAGTTCTTGTGCTCCCGCGCGAGGCTCAGGAACTGATCGTGGTACAGCAGGTCCGTCGCGTAGGGCGCGCCCATCACCAGCGACACCCGACCCGTGTACCCCGCCTGGAACAGGTCCAGCAGCATCCCGCGGTACGGCGCGATCCCCGTCCCCGTCGCCAGGAACAGATAGTCGTGCGCGTGCACATCCGCCGGCAGCACGAACCGCTTGCCGTTGGGCCCCGACATCATGATCGTGTCGCCCACCTGCGCATCGCTCAGGAAGTTCGACGCCACCCCCAGGAACAGCTTGTGCGTCTCCCAGTTCTCGTCGATCGTGCGCTTCACCGTCGTGCTGAACACCTTGCCCTTGCCGTCCTCCCCCGCCGTCGGCGACGCCAGCGAGTACAGCCGCACCTTGTGCGCCCGGCCCTGCTCGTCCACCCCGGGCGGCAAGACCCCCACCGACTGCCCCGCCACGCACTGACCCTCAAGCTCCGTCCCGGACACGTCAAACTCGATGTGCCGCACGAACCCCGCCGCCTTCTTGTTGGCCGTGCAAAGCTCGTTGCGGATCACCTTCACGGGGACCGGGTCCGTCGGCTTGCGCAGGTGCATCTTCACCTCACGCAGGACGGGCTCGCCAGGGACTGTCGTTGAGCTCATGTCGAATAACGCCTTTGGTGAACCGTGCGGGGAACGCCAGTGTAGCCGCCGCCCAGCCCCCGTTGCGGCATCCGATCCCCACCCGGCGGCGAAGCCTCAGCGGCCTCCGGGTCGTACATGTTGTCGCGGGGCGGGATCGGCCCCTTTCGCCGGAATAGGATCGGGGTCTATGGGTCGCGTCGCGCTGCAAATGCTCCTGGGGGACAAAGGCAAGTATCTCGCCCTCGTCTTCGGGCTCGGCTTCGCCGTGCTCCTGATCGCCCAGCAGGGCTCGATCTTCCTGGGGCTCATGCTCCGCGCCACCGGCCCGCTCCAGAACATCTCGCAGGCCGACCTCTGGGTCAGCGACCCATGGGTCAAGTGGGTCTCCGAGACCCGCAGCCTCTCCGACGCCGACCTCAACCGCGTCCGCTCCGTCCCCGGGGTCGCGTGGGCTGAGCCCTTCTTCAACGTCCGTGCCAACTGCGAACTCCCCGACGGCAACTTCCGCTCGGTCAACATCGTCGGCATCAGCCGCACCACCCTCGTCGGCCAGCCCCCCGAGATGACCGCCGGTCGACTCGAAGACCTCCGCATCGCCGACGCCATCATCGTCGAAGAGTCCGCCCGCCCCAAGCTCGGCGATCCGAAGATCGGCGACACCCTCAAGCTCAACGACCGCCGCGCGGTCGTCGTCGGCTACTGCCGAGCGATGAGCGGTTTCGACTCCCCCGCGGTGGTGTACACCGCCTACGAGACCGGCCTGGGCTTCGTCCCCCTCGGACGCAACGCCCTCACCTATATCCTCGTCGGCGTCAAGCCCGACGCTGACGTCGCGACCGTTCAGGCCCGCATCGGCGAGCTCCCCGACCTCGCCGCCTACACCCCCGAAGAACTCCGCATGCTCACCGTCGGCTTCATCATGAAAGAGACGGGCATCGGCATCAACTTCGGGATCACCGTGCTGCTGGGCTTCATCGTCGGCCTGGTGGTGTCCGCCGCGATCTTCTACCAGTTCACCCTCGAGAACCTCCGCAACTTTGCGGTCCTCAAAGCCATGGGCGCCCGCAGCCCGGCCCTGATCGGCATGATCCTGCTCCAGGCCCTCACCGTCGGACTCATCGGGTTCGGTTTCGGCGTCGGCGCCACAGGGCTCTTTACCCTCGCCGGCCGGCGCCCCGGCACCGAGCTCGCCTCCTACTTCCCCTGGCAGCTCATGATCGGGGCCCTGGTCGCCATGGTCCTGTGCGTCTCCATCGGCAGCCTGCTGAGCCTGTCGCGCGTCCTGCGACTCGAACCCGCGGTGGTCTTCAAATGACCGCCGCCCCCGCCCAGCCCGCCCCCGCACCCCGCGCCCCGGCCGGCCAGGTCGCCGTTCATCTTCGTGGCGTCACCAAGACCTTCGGCAAGGGCGACAGCGCCGTCCGAGCCCTTCGCGGCATCGACATGGACATCCTCGCCGGCCAGCTCGTCATGCTCGTCGGACCCAGCGGCTGCGGCAAGACCACCCTTGTCTCCATCATGAGCGGCGTGCTGAACACCGACGAGGGGATCGTCGACGTCTACGGCGTGCGATGGAAAGACCTCCGCAACGACGAACGCGCCCGCAAACGCGGCGAGCTCGTCGGCTTCGTCTTCCAGCAGTTCAACCTCATCCCCACGCTCTCGGTCGTTGAGAACGTGGCCATCCCGTTGCTCATCCGACGAATCCCGCGGGCGGATGCCATCGAACGGTCCATGCTCGCGCTCGCCAGCGTCGGCCTTGGCGACCGCGGGCGCTCCCGCATCTCCCAGCTCTCCGGCGGCATGCCGCAGCGCGTCGCCAT
>SXGQ01708431.1_pt1 | contig 10979 bp, 10 predicted proteins | sample 3178371 | NCBI WGS metagenome assembly SXGQ01 (sample SAMN11356859, study PRJNA531348) | freshwater metagenome | isolation source: freshwater sample F1-20 | place: China: Fuxian Lake, Yuxi | collected 2017-12-25 | reverse complement strand
GCCTGATCAACTTCGTTTTGTAGTTTGAACTATGCTGATCCCATTCGACTGTATACAACAAAAATAGCGAACGTCATTTTTTGTTCAATAATTTGGGTATTCACATTTCTCAATTTTTTGGCATTTTTAGTTTCTCGTGATCACGACTGGATTCATAATCCAGGCCAAGCTTGGATGAACGCCAGCAGCACCGAATTTCGAACCTATCCAAGTTCGGATTTTGAAAGAACTTTATCTTGTTATGGACTTGGTCAATGCCAACGAATTGGTGGTGCTCTGATCTTTCAGCCATTAATTTTTCTGGGGGACTTGATTTCAAAGTTTTACTATTGGAACCTCAATGCCGAATCAAGAATTTTCATTATTCAAATGGTTGGTCTTGGATGGCGCATATTGTGCTTCACAATTCTTGGATTATGCATATATCGCTTTTCGCAAAATATTAAGTTTGTGCTATTTTTTATTAATGCTTTGTTTTTTTCGCTTTCAGGCTGGCTACTTAGGCTCGTAGGTAATCTCGTTGGAAAACTTCCTACAATTTCAGAAGAATTTAAACAGCGTTCAATTCTTGCCTTCCAGGATTTTCCGCACGAAAACCTTAAATGGTATGACTTTGGATTATTCGCTGTTTTAGTAATAATTGTGCTTTTGGTAATTCAAATTTCTGAAAAAAAAGTATCACTTGTGCAATTTTTTATTCTTGGGCTGGTTGTGACATCTTTCTTTGAATATCTCGGCTTCGTGTTGGCAGTTTCCCTGGCGATGGTCAGAACGCCGTTAACAGTCGCAATTGATTTTAAAATTAAATTGAAGCAAGCTCTGTTCATCATGCTGGGATCAATCATGTGGCTAGGATTCATTGCTAGCTATCACCGTATTATGCAATCTTTGTGGCCGAAATTTTTTCCTGGAGAGAAAGAGCGAGCGACCCAACATATATTTGACGTGTTTTGGGCTCTTCAACATCCAATTGAAAATCTCACCTCGAATCCATCAATTTTGTTTCAAATAGCGTTAGTTCTTATTCAATGCTCACTATTGGCATTGCTAACGGGCTTCATTAGTCGAATTTGGTTAAAGCCAATACAAATTGAGCCAAAATTTGTTCACGCAATGAAGAGTGTGAACCTTGCAATGATGGTTGTAATCTTTGTGACAATTTTTATGGCTTATGGAGTCAAAATTCAGGCAGGTGAGCACGCACGACAGACATTGGGGCTACAGGTCAGCATATTTCTGTACATATTCATCAAAGCCGCGTCAACCAAAAAAATAGCGAAGTCAATTCAAAACTAGTCGAGGTATTGTGCGGAACGGGTGAGTGCGGCAAAGTCGATTGATTTGAACATCAATAAAATTGCGCGGTCAACACCCCAGCTTCGCCAAATATCGAGGCGAGTGTCGTCGCCACGCAACAATGCTTCGTCGTAGTGCTCCCAAACTGAAACTGTAAAAGGTTTGTCAATGCCCGAGCTTGCGTGTGCAGATTGTGCGGCTGCCAAAATTTCACCTGCGCGCTCGTGACTTGCGCGAATGTTTATGCCGTTCGTGCGCAAACCTGCAACTTTTGCTAACGCAACACTGTTTACGCCAAGAACGACTTGTGGCGGCGGCTTTGGAATCGGAAACGCCGCAAGGTCAGCACGCCGATTTGGTGACCATATTTCGTCCATTACATCAAGTGCCCGCACCAGTGCACCGTGTCGATCAACCATTGTTGTTGGAGGTAGCCAGCCAACTGCCTGACGCTCAGCGGCAAACGGGCTATGTGGCGAAGCACCTGCACCCAAACCCAAAATAAATCGACCACCAGAAATTTGTTGCATCGTTGAAACACTGTTGGCAAGAATCGCAGGGTGACGATTACCAACGTTCACGACTAACGGCCCAAGTTCGATTGTAGATGTCACACCTGCCAGCGCACCGAGCAATGTAAAACACTCGGGCATGTCGGGCGCCTGCATAACATCGCCAGCAAGATGGTCGACTGTCCACAAAGTTTTAAAACCTGCCGCTTCGGCAGCCAATGCGGCATCGCGCGCGATCGGCCAAATTGAATTGCCAGGGTTGATCTGCAAGTCAAATCGCATGCCAGAAGGTTAATTGGTAGAATTCGGTCATGAGTACGCAAATTTCGAATTCGCAAAATTCAACTGTCAAACCGAATCTCACGGTTGTTGATGGTAAAAATGCAAAACTCAGCGAAATTCTCGAAATTCTCGACCGCGACGGTGGCGTAATCGTGCACAACATGCTCAGCCCTAAAAATGTTGCGCAAATGCTCGAAGAACTCAAATCAACAACGATCTCAACTCAAGTCGGTCCAAAAACGAGTCACAAACTCGTAAGTTATTTTTGGGGCGAACAAACCAAGCGGTTCACCCGTCTGGCACAACGCTCGCAAACTTTTACCGACAAGGTGCTCGTGCACCCGATCTTGCTTGGCGTCGCCGATGCGTTACTCAAGCCACAATGTGCGAGTTATTGGATGAACACTGGCCAAATGATGATCGTCATGCCGGGCGGCAACCCGCAATACATGCATCGTGATTCAGACGACTGGCCGACTATGAATACTCCGACAACACCAATTTGCCAAATAAGTTGCATGCTCGCTCTTTCCGACTTCACCGCCGAAAATGGTGCGACACGTGTCGCTCCAGGCAGCCACAAATGGAATGACTACAAGCGCGGGGCCAATGAAGATGAAATCACACAAGCCGTAATGCCACTCGGTAGCGGCATGATCTACACCGGAAAAGTTCTTCACAGTGCTGGCGCCAATAAAACGAAAAACGAGGCCCGCTTCGGACTTCACATGTCTTATATATATGGCTGGCTTACCCCCGAAGAAGCCGGTTGCCTCGGAGTTACCGAAGACCGCGCCAAAAATTTGACGCCTCAGCAACAGCGCTTGCTTGGCTATCGGTGTTATGACGGGTCAGATTTGAACGGCGGACGATTATGGACAGTCGACTACGAAGACGTTCCAACAGGTTTGGGATGGAACCAATGACCGAAAAAGAAATCTCCGGGCTCAGCAAGAGTTTTTCTCGCGAAGAGTACACCTCGCCAGAGATATTCAAGCGTGAGATGCAATCTATCTACGGTACGAATTGGTGCTTTGCTGGCATCAGTGAAGAACTCGCCAAAGTAGGTGACCGCTTAGTGGTCGACATTGGCAACGAAAGCATTCTGATTTTACGCAATCGCGAGAATCAACTTCGCGCTTATTTCAACGTTTGCCAACACCGCGGTTCACAACTTTGCGATGCAAGCGGTTCTGGTTTTGGTGCGGCAATTACATGTCCGTATCACGCTTGGAGTTACTCAGTTGAAGGCGCTCTCATCGCTACCCCATTGCACGAAAAAGATTCAATCGACCGCTCAACTCTGGGTCTGAAGCCGGTCAACGTTGACGAATGGCAAGGAGCGATCTATGTTTCACTAGATTTAAATGCCCCACCCTTATCGACATGGCTGAATGACCACTATTCCCGCCCACTCGACCTTGAAAAATTCAATCTTTCAACCCTCAAAAACGCTCGAACCACGATTGACGAAGTTGAAGCCAACTGGAAGGTGCTCGCCGAAAACTACAGCGAATGCTTGCACTGCGGCGTTGTACACCCCGAACTTGTAGATCTGGTGCCTGTTTATAAAACTGGCAAAATGATTCAAGAAGATCGTGTCGATTGGGGTGCGAGTCTCAAACCTGGTGCAACTTCTTTGTCATTCAAGAAAGACGAAGACTTGCCTTTATTGCCGGCAATGGATGATCTGGATGACTATTCAGTCTTTGGCGCATATGTTTACCCAAATATGTTGATCGACATCTCACCGACTGTTGCCGTTCTCACTCGCTATGTACCTCGTTCACCGACCCATACGACTGTTCAAACTTATTATCTGTTTCCAAAAGAAGTTGTCGACAACCCCGAGTTCGACCTAGAGCCGACGATCAGCTTCAGCGATTTGGTCAACCAGCAAGATATATCGGTATGTGTTCGAGTTCAGCGAGGTGTCGCATCACAATCGTTCAGCAACGCCCACCACACAAAAATGGAGCGCTACTGCAAGCAATTTGTACGGCGCTACCGCGCCGAAATCGCTAAATAGACGAACTAGTTGAAACTCCCCGCGGCAAAAACTTCTGAGTTGCGCTCGCTCATCGATTCGATGACTTTGCCGAGTTGTAATAGATTCCGCAAGAACACATCACCATGTTCTCGTGTATGAGCAACTGAAAGTGTCAGCGACTCGCTCTTGCCCCATGGCGCTAAAAATACGCCCCCATTGAATTGCTTTAAATAATTTAAGTGCATCGCGCCGGTGCTTACTTCAAGAAAGTCACGATAATTTCTTGCTGGCTCTGCGCAGAACACAACTGACACTTTGAAACCAAACTGATATCCATGTGCGCCCTGCCCGTGCTTTTGCAAAGTCGACACAGCGTGTTTCAAAATGTACGCACCCACATCGTTCGCTTGCGCATACGCATCGTCTGTTAGTACCTCAGTAAGAACGGCTTTTGTTGCAGCCATTGTCAATGGGTTGCCATTGAAAGTGCCGACTTGGTTGTAGCGACCGTCTGTTATCGCTGACATCACTTCGGTCGTTCCGCCAATTGCACCGCATGGCAAACCTCCACCTAGTGCTTTGGCTAGACAAATTATGTCGGGAGTAACGCCGTACATGGCTGTTGCTCCACCTTGATGAATTACTAAACCAGTTTTAACCTCATCAAATGTCAAAAGCGCACCATGTTGATGCACCAATTTTTTGACTGCCTCGAGATACCCCGGTTGCGGCACGATGATTCCAGCACCCATCAAGATCGGCTCAAAAATCATTCCAGCGATTTGACCTTCATACTCGACAAAAACTCGCCTCAGAGCGTCAATATCGTTAAATGGCACGATTCGAACACAATCGGCAATCGCCTGCGGAATTCCGGCGCCTGGGGTGAGCCAGGGCTCTTCAGCGGGACCAAGTTCGCATGCCGAACGAAAAATTGAAATCGCAACCGAATCGTGATGGCCGTTGTATGAGCCCTCAACTTTGATAATTAAATCACGCCCCGTAAAAGTGCGCATCAAGTGCACTGCATCCATCGTCGCCTCGGTGCCCGAATTACAAAACCTCCACTGGGGTAAACCAAACCTGCGCGAAAGTTCCTCGGCAACGACTATCGAATCAGGCGTCGGTTGGGCAAAGTGCGTGCCCTGGGTGACTCGCTTTTGCACAGCGGATACCACACTCGGGTTGGCATGGCCCACGATGTTTGCGCCGTATCCCGCATGAAAATCGATGTAGCGATTGTCGTCGACATCCCAAACGTATGCACCCTCGCCATGACTGACCCATACCGGGGTCGGTCGCGAACTCGCCCAACTCGAAGGCACTCCCCCAGGAATTGACAATGAGGCTCGTTCATGAAGGGCAATCGACTTTGGAACCCGATGGAGAAATGTCAGCTCTTCGGCCTCGATTATTTGGTCGAGCGAATGCATATTGATAAGTTTAGGCCATGACCAACCAACCGCTAAGACCGATGGGGCGTCGTGACTTTCTGCGAAACCTCGCAATAACTTCAGGTGCAATAACAATTGGTGGATCTTTGCTTGCCGCCTGTGGTGGCCAGTCGACTACGACGGTCGACGGTCTTGCGATCGGTACGCCTGACAATCCGATCAAACTTCCAGTTAAAACTGATCCGATAGCCGATGGTCTATCCAACGAGTCAGGCACACTTGAAATTCTCAACTGGGCCGACTATCAGAACCCCGAGTCAATTGCGATTTTTGAAAAAAAATTTGGCTGCAAAGTTGTCACCAGCATCTACGACACAGAAGAGGCGGCAATCGCAAAATTGCGCAACGGCACTTTCAAGCCAGATCTAATTCTCGGCATGACCGACACAGGGTTGGCGAAACTCATTGCCGCCGATCTGCTTCAGCCGATTAACAAGTCGTACATCCCAAATTTTGGCCATGTGATCAGCGGGTTACGAAGCCCGTATTATGACCTCGAATCGCAATACACGGTGCCGTATTTTATTTATGGCAACGGCATCGGCTACCGCACAGATCGCATCGACAAGAACGCTTTCAAAAGCAATGGATACGACACGCTGTGGGATTCACAATTCAGCGGAAAACTCGGCGTTCTTGATTCTTATCGAGACACTTTGGCGATGGCGATGTTTCGCGCCGGCAACTCCGACGCCAACACTTCCGATGCAGCAATTATTCAAAAAGCGGGTGATGACTTGATTGCGCTGCGTGAAGCGACCAACCCGAAGGTCGACATTTTGGCTTACCAAGAAATACCTGCGGGCAATCGTGACATCAATTTCACTTGGTCGGGCGACTTGTTTACCGCTATTCAGTATCTTCCAGAGGGTGTCGCCCCTGAAGTGCTCGGCTTTTGGTATCCAGAAAAGACCGTCGCCAAAAATGACTTCATGTGCATCACCAAAAGTGCAAAATCGCCCGTGCTGGCACATCAGTTGATCAATTTCTTGAGTGATACAGACAATGCGTTGCTCAATCGCGAGTATGTCGGCTACCAGCCGGCGCTTGAGTCAATCACCGTTGATCTTCTGATCTCAAGTGGCACTATCCCCGAGTCACTTGTCGATGCTTTGGTGACGCCAGAAAAATACGACGCTGGACTTGCCCAAGTTTCACTCGAGCCCGCTATCGATGGTTTGTGGCTCGAACAATGGACGCGATTCACCGCAGGTTGATTTGAAAAACTCGCCTCGCCTTTGGGCAGGATTCGCAATTCCGGGCACAGTATGGCTGACCGCACTATTCGTAATTCCGTTCTACGCCGTAGCATGTGTCGCGTTCGGCACAATCGATCCAGTTTTTCGTGACGCTGTGCCGCAGTGGAACCCTCTGTCATGGGATTTCATGCAGGCAAAACAAGTTTTCACGAGCCTTGCAGTAGGTCCGCTACAAGGTGTGGCGATTCGCACTGTTGTTTATGTCCTATGTGCGATGGCCATTTGTTTTGTTATCGGTTTTCCGATTGCATACTTTTTGGCACGACACGCAGGCAAACAAAAACTTCTTTTGCTGGTGTTGATCATCGTGCCATTTTGGGTCAACTATTTAATGCGCATGTTGGCCTGGGTCAATCTTCTTAGTGTCGATGGTTTGTTCACACGATTCATGCGCAACTTCGGTGTCAACTACAACTGGCTTGACGGGTCACCCATTACGGTGGTTCTCGGCTTGGTCTACGGATACATTCCGTTTTTAATCTTGCCGCTTTACGCAACACTTGAACGCGTCGACTGGCGATTGGTTGACGCGGCACGCGATCTCGGGGCAAACTCGCGACAAGCGTTTCGATTGGTGACCATACCGATGTCAAAAGCAGGATTGGTTGCTGCGGGCATCTTGATCGCCTTGCCGATGTTCGGCGATTATTACACGAACGATTTACTTTCGCGCTCACCAAGCACCGAAATGGTCGGTAATCAAATTGACTTCTTTTTGAACGCCAGTACCGAGCCACAAAAGGGTGCGTTGCTTGTTCTCGCATTGTCGCTTTTCTTGCTGCTGTTCATGTCATTTTATTTGCGAAGCACTCGCCAACAATCACGTCAAGTGACGAGATAGAAAAATGAACTCGATGAACCAGATGACTAGACGACGCGGCTCACCACTCGCGTTAATAATTTGGGGTTACATCATCTGGAGTCTCGTGCCGGTATTCATCGCAGTTATCTTTTCATTCAATGATGGTCGAAGCCGAACGGTGTGGCAGGGCTTCTCGTTTCGGTGGTGGTTCACTGACCCGAATAACTCGGTATTTCAAAACGCCGAGATGCGAAACGCAATTGTGAATTCGATAGTGCTTGCAGTCACAACTTTGGTTGTGGTCACACCGCTCGGTATCGCTTTAGCAATTGGCTCACAACGCATTCGAGGTCGCAGCGCAAACGTTGTGCAAGGTCTCACCTCGACGCCACTGATCACACCTGAAATAGTTGTCGGTGCGGCACTACTTTTGACTTTCACTCGGCTATTCACAGCCATTCCGCTTGGTTTTGTCGCGCAATTGTTAGGCAATGTGACATTCTCGCTGGCAAGTGTTGTCGTCATTGTGCGCGCAAGGCTTGTTTCGATTGGCGCATCTTTCGAAGAGGCAGCGCGCGATTTAGGTGCGAATCGCTGGCAGGCATTGCGCTTCGTGCTCTTGCCGATGCTTTGGCCTTCGGTTATGGCCAGCCTCGTGGTCGTTTTTGCGACCGTGATCGACGACTTTGTGATCACAAGTTTTCTTTCGGCTGGCGTCAGTTCAGAAACGGTTCCATTGCGTATTTATTCGTCGGTTCGTGGTGGTGCGACGCCCGCGCTTAACGCACTGGCGACACTTCTCGTGCTGACATCATTCGCCGTACTAATTATCGGGCTTTTCGGATTATCAACCTGGCGCAAGAAGCATGGTGAGCGCGGTGGACTGAGGGCAGCCCTCGCCGACGTAACTCGAATGGAAAGCTAAAACTATGTGGCGAGTGGCAACACTCGCACCGCATCAGGCAAAATATCGATAGTCGTGATTTGACCCGCACTCAAGTTTGACGAAATTTCATCGTTCGGCACTTCGGCGTTGATGATTACCGAACCGAGTTTGAGCGTGACCCGCAAACTTGAGCCGGCGAATGTTACGCGTTCAATCATCGCTTTGTGCGAGCCAGAGCCGATTCGAATGCGTTCGGGGCGAATCATCATCATGCCCTTGCCAAGTGGCGCAGATTCAGAACAGACGAAATTCTCGTCGGCAAATTGAACAACGCCACGCGAAACAACCTCACCTGCAATCAAATTTGCTGCACCGACAAATTGAGCAACCTCGACCGAGTCAGGCGATTCATACAGTTCGCGAGGAGCACCAACTTGCATCAAACGTCCGTCTCGCATCACACCAATGCGGTCGCTCATGGTGAATGCCTCGTGTTGATCGTGAGTGACATAGATAAAAGTTATGCCGATTTGGCGCTGCAAGGTTGCAAGTTCAATCTGCAATCTGGCCCGCAACTGGGCATCGAGCGCACCAAGAGGTTCGTCCAGCAACAAGACACTCGGCTCAAGTACCAGGGCACGAGCAAGCGCCACACGCTGTTGCTCGCCACCCGAAAGCTGGTGCACCCGACGCTCACCAAAACTTGCCAGTTGCACCAGTTCAAGCGCCTCAGCCACTCGCTGATCCTCAGATTTTTCGTTCTTGTTGAACGGATTTTCAAATCGCAAACCAAACCTGACGTTTTCTTTGACATTTAGATGTGGAAAAAGCGAGTAATTCTGAAACACCGTATTGAGTGGTCGCTCTTCTGGTTCGTCGCGTGTTACATCACGATTGTCGATGAAAATATGCCCACGATCAGGCTGCTCAAAGCCACCGATCATGCGCAAAGTCGTTGTTTTGCCACAACCCGACGGTCCAAGCATTGAAAAAAATTCGCCTGCTCGAACATCAAGCGAGACATCATTGACCACAACCCGGTCACCATATGATTTAAATAAATTCTTTAGCGCAAGCGCTCCGTTTAGCTTGACTTTAACAATTCCCAATCTTATCTCAAAGTTCGTCGACACCACGAAACGCTAGAATTCACAAGATGGGCATAGATAGAATTACGATGAATTGGATTTTAGAATTAGAACGAAATCACGGAATACTTACTAACTCTAAGTCAATTGCGGATCTTGGTCCACAGGACCTTTCCTCAGATCTAAGATTTTCGGAGCCAGATAGAACAGCAGGTTTAGTTGACTCTAGAGACCTCTATTCCAAATGGGGTTTGAAAGACTATATAGCTTTTGATCTTTTTGACTCTCGCGCAGAAATTGTTGATCTAAGTATCGATTTGAAACGTTCTGATTCCTGGGACATAGTTACCAATTTTGGAACATCTGAGCATGTCTTTAATCAATTTGCCTTTATGAAGAACTGCCATGATCTAACCAAGCCAGGGGGAGTTTCGTTGCATGCTCTGCCAGTTGCAAGTGGAATGGACCACGGATTTTTTAACTACCATCCAACTTTTTTTCGAAGTTTAGCAATCGCAAACGATTACGAAATTCTAGATTTCCGGTATGTCCCCTTTGCGGAAAAGCAGTCGCAGTCGCAAAGACAGGACTATAAGTATACATTGTTGAGTCAATCTTATGATCTTAAGGAACGTCGAAATATCTTCTTAACGAAACTAAAAGTAATTGCTTCGTTGTCAAATCTTCAAACAGTCATTAATCCGATGAAATTCTACAAGACTTTTTTTTTAATGGATTTAGTTTTTGTGGCATTCAGAAAAAATCTGAATTCACAATTTGTTTCGCCTATCCAAGAAAAATATCTGAAACGTCTAAAGGCTCCCAACAATTCTTCATAAACGACAAAATATAGTTTCAGGCACGCATTGTTTCGATGTTGCCATCAACGGGTAAAACCTGACCGGTAATGAATCTCGCAGCAGGTGAACTCAGAAATACAGCAGCGGCTGCAATATCTGTGGCATCGACAAATGTCTTCATTGAAACTTGGTTCTCGTAGCCAGTGCGAATGCTCTCCGGACTGACGCCAGTTGCGGTTGCTTCGCGCTCGATTACGCCGTCCATACGCGGCCCACTGACAGAGCCCGGACAAATTGCATTTACGCGAACGCCATCTGCGCCAAGTTCCATTGCCCACGATTTTGTCAAACCGATGATCCCCCACTTTGCCGCGACATAAGGCGATCGGAGCGGATAACCGAAGATTCCGGCGCTCGTCGAAATATTGATAATCGAACCGCGAGTTTTTAGCAACATCGGCACTGCCGCGCTGGTGCACCGAAATGTGCCACCGAGATTTACGCGCACGCAATCGTCGTAAGCGTCTGCATCCATTTCGTCGACACGAGCCGTGGGGCCAGGCACGCCGACATTGTTGACCAATACATCGAGACCACCCAGGTCGCGTTT
>SXGQ01703768.1_pt1 | contig 10979 bp, 9 predicted proteins | sample 3178371 | NCBI WGS metagenome assembly SXGQ01 (sample SAMN11356859, study PRJNA531348) | freshwater metagenome | isolation source: freshwater sample F1-20 | place: China: Fuxian Lake, Yuxi | collected 2017-12-25 | reverse complement strand
TTCTCCAATTCTGCGTGATGTGCAGTTTGACTTACGTGCGCATGGAGTGCGGCCATTTTATTTGGGAATGTATCGGTGATGTCGACGTAATGATTCGGTGTAACCATTGAAGTCACCCAGACTTCCTTAACGCGCCATGGTTCTAATCCCTCATCTAACAAATCCATGAATGCGAATCTATTACGTGCATCCGGATATACAGCCTGAATTGCAGCTTCTCCAGCAGCCATGTGGTCAGGATGGCTTGCACCAAGGCGATCCCAATTTCGCTCTGGACTCTGTATTACTAAGCGATCTGGTTTGAAACGACGAATTGCCCGCACGATCTTTTTCCGTAATTCAATAGTTGGCTCAAGCCAGCCATCACGATAATTTAAGAATTCGATATCAGTGACGCCAAGAATCTTCCCGGCATCACGCTGCTCTCTCTGCCTAATTTCTGGCATCTGATCGCGCGGGATATCTGGATCTTCGCCACCTTGGTCGCCATTAGTTGCGATGCAGTAACCAACCTCGATTCCTTTGGCGGTCCACTGCGCAATAGTTCCGCCTGCTCCAAAATCGACATCGTCTGGATGCGCAGTCACCGCGAGGGCTCGTGAAATCTCCGAGTCGGCAATCGGCTCCATGGCGCTCCCTATCAGTGGGTCAGGTTAGGCTCGTACATTATGAGTGAAACCCGGGGCAATCACCCACTCCTCGACGGGTTAAACCCAGCACAAGGTGAGGCGGTAGCGCACTCTGGTTCACCTCTCTTGATCGTCGCCGGCGCTGGCTCAGGCAAAACCCGCGTACTCACCAACCGAGTCGCTTACCTATTGGCGGCGCGCGCAGTAGCCCCCTACGAAATCCTCGCCATTACCTTCACCAACAAGGCAGCGGGCGAGATGCGTGAGCGGGTCCAAGCGCTCGTCGGGCCACGCGCACGATCGATCTGGGTCTCCACCTTCCACTCCGCATGCGTGCGCATCTTGCGCCAAGAGGCAGTAGCTGCTGGATACAAACCGAACTTCACAATTTATGATCAAAGTGATTCCCAACGTTTAGTCGCACTAATCGGCAAAGATCTCAATCTTGATCCAAAACGTTATAACCCACGTCAGATTCACGCGATGATTAGTAACGCTAAGAACGAGTTAATTGGACCTGCTGACTACACAAATCAGACGACGAATCACTTCGAAGAGGTAGTTGCTGAAACATATGCCATCTACCAGCGAAAATTACATGAGGGGAATGTCTTCGACTTCGATGACCTCATCATGAAAACTGTCGAACTTCTCCAACGTCACCCCGAAGTCAAGGCGCGTTATCGCTCTCGTTTCCGTCATGTTCTCGTTGATGAGTATCAAGACACCAACCATGCCCAATATGTTTTGGTGCGAGAACTCGTTGGTAGTGAAAGTGACGGATTTCCCCCGGCAGAACTCTGCGTTGTCGGCGATGCCGATCAATCAATCTATGCATTTCGCGGCGCGACGATTCGCAATATCCTGCAATTCGAAGAGGATTACCCTTCGGCGCGCACTATCTTGCTTGAGCAGAATTATCGCTCCACGCAGAACATTCTCTCTGCGGCAAATGCAGTCATCACCAACAATGCCAGCCGGAAGGCTAAGAATCTCTGGACTGACTCGGGTGCAGGTTCGGCAATCGTTACTTACGAAGCTGATGATGAACGCGATGAGGCTGAATTTGTCATGAATGAGATTCGCACTTTACAGAGTGATGGAATCTCCCAGCCTGGCGATACTGCGATCTTCTACCGCACCAATAATCAATCACGCCCCTTTGAAGAGGTCTTTATGCGCAGCGCCATTCCCTACAAAGTTGTTGGGGGAGTCCGCTTCTACGAACGGAAAGAGGTCCGAGACCTCCTTGCATATTTGCGAGTACTAGCAAATCCTTACGATGAGATCTCTCTTCGACGAATCATCAACACACCCAAGCGCGGAATCGGCGATAAAGCGATTGCCTCCCTTGATGCTCTAGATCATCCACTATGGGATGCGCTTTTCAAGGCAGACCAAGCGCCAGATCTCAGCGCACGAGCAATCTCTGCAATCGACCAATTTGCAAATCTCATGGCGACGTTGCGCATCATGGTCGAAAAGGGTTTTAAGCCTTCAGTCATCGCTGAGGCAGTTATAGAACAGAGTGGTTTGGGCGCAGAACTCTCCGACAGTACCGACCCACAAGATGAAGGGCGCCTTGAAAATATCGAAGAGTTGGTTGCAGTCGCGCAAGAGTATGAAGAGGACGAGAACCTGCAAGGCGACGACGATGCTCCTGCTGAGATATCACTCGTTGGATTCTTGGAGCGAGTCTCGCTCGTTGCAGATTCTGATCAAATCCCCGATGGCGAAGATCACGGTGGCGTAGTCACGTTGATGACCCTGCACACCGCCAAAGGATTGGAGTTTCCCACTGTCTTCCTGACTGGGCTGGAGGAAGGTGTCTTTCCCCACTCACGCTCATTAGGTGATCCCAATGAGATCGAAGAGGAGCGGAGACTTGCATATGTAGGTCTTACTCGCGCTCGCGAGCGTCTTTATCTCACCCGTGCATCGACCCGTTTTATGTTCGGCACTCCAACCTACAACGCACCCTCACGCTTCTTCGACGAGATTCCAGAACATCTCATGGAAGGTAAAGCGCCCACCTTTACTCCAAAGATCAAGAGCGCACCTGCAGTACGTTCAACCGGTAAACGTGTCATCTCCCTCGATTTGGCAGTGGGCGATCGAGTCCTCCATCAGACTTTTGGAATCGGCCATGTCCGTTCCCTTACTGGCGATGGGGAGCGCACTGAAGCCACCATTGACTTCGGGAATTACGGCGAGCGCCGCCTACTGCTCCGCTATGCCCCCGTGGAAAAACTCTGATTTGGCGCCAAGGCGCCTCAAGTGGCACGGTAGCGCTATGGGAAGTAGGCCAATCCGGGTAGTGGTCGCGAAGGCGGGCCTAGATGGTCATGATCGTGGCGCGAAAGTAGTGGCGCGAACCCTCCGTGATGCAGGGTGTGAGGTGATCTACACCGGACTTCATCAGAGTCCAGAAGAGATTGTCACCACCGCTATCCAGGAAGATGCCGATGCAATAGGTCTGTCAATTCTTTCCGGGGCTCACTTAACACTCTTCCGACGAATCATGGAGCTTCTTGGGGATCGGAAGATTCTCGTCTTCGGTGGTGGGGTGATTCCTGATGATGACATCAAGGAATTGAGCGCGTTAGGCGTAGCCAAAATTTTTACTTCAGGCGCGTCCACCAACGAGATTGCCGATTGGGTCAAAGAGGCAGTTGGTCATCGCTAGGATTACACGAGCCATTCCAAAGGTGCCCTAATCGAAAGGTAGAAGTAGTGGATCTTTTTGAGTATCAAGCGCGCGATTTATTCGAGGCACATGGAATTCCGGTTCTTGCAGGTAAGGTCGCAACGACACCTAATGAGGCAAAGAGCGCCGCTGCTGGGATGGGTGGCAAGGTTGTCGTCAAAGCGCAGGTAAAGATTGGTGGCCGCGGAAAAGCAGGTGGTGTGAAACTTGCTACTGACCCTGATGATGCATTCGCTAAAGCAGAAGCAATCCTTGGAATGGATATCAAAGGACACACGGTACATAAAGTGATGATTGCTCAGGCTGCTCCCATTAAAGAGGAGTACTACCTAGCGATTCTCCTCGATCGAGCAGCGCGCTCATTCCTTGTCATGGCATCAGTTGCTGGAGGTATGGATATCGAACAGGTTGCGCACGAGACTCCTGAGAAATTAGCGAAAGTCCATATCGACCCAGCAAAGGGCATCGATGCTGCGCTCGCCGAATCAATCGCGCGACAGGCTCAATTCCCCAACGATGTGCAGAGACAAGTTGCCGATGTTTTGGTCAAACTGTGGGCATGTTTTCTCGCTGAAGATGCGACTTTGGTTGAAGTGAACCCGCTAGTAAAGACCGAGGATGGTCGCGTAATCGCTCTCGATGGCAAGGTCACACTCGATGACAATGCAGGATTCCGCCATCCAGATCATGAAGCGCTCGTTGATCACGCTTCAACAAATCCACTCGAAGCGCTTGCGAAAGAGAAAGATCTCAATTACGTGAAACTTGATGGTCAGGTTGGAATTATTGGAAATGGCGCTGGTCTTGTGATGAGCACGCTCGATGTTGTGGCATATGCAGGTGAGAAATTCGGCGGTATGAAGCCTGCCAACTTCCTCGATATTGGTGGGGGCGCATCTGCTGAAGTCATGGCTGATGGGCTCTCGATAATTTTGAATGATAAGGATGTGAAGAGCGTTTTCGTCAACGTCTTTGGTGGCATCACTGCATGTGATGCAGTTGCCAATGGAATTATCCAAGCGCTCGAGATGTTGGGTAACAAAGCAACGAAACCGATCGTGGTTCGACTCGATGGAAATAATGTTCTAGAGGGGCGCCGAATCTTGAAAGAGGCCAATCACCCTCTTGTCGAACAAGCTGAAACTATGGATGGCGCAGCCGCACGAGCAGCAGAATTAGCGGCTAGATAATGAGTATCTTCCTCAACAAAGGTAGTCGCGTCATAGTCCACGGCATGACAGGTTCTGAAGGAACTAAGCACACTAAACGAATGCTCAAATCTGGCACACATATTGTCGGCGGCGTAACGCCAGGTAAAGGCGGCCAGAGCCTTGATATGGATGGCACTTCGCTTCCAGTATTCAATTCCGCGAGTGAAGCAGTAACTGCTACTGGCGCAAATGTGTCGGTGATCTTCGTTCCAGCGAAGTTCACCAAAGCTGCTGTCATCGATGCGGTTGATGCAAAGGTGCCGCTTGCTGTCGTCATCACCGAGGGAATCCCTGTCCATGATTCGATCCAATTTGTCGCCTATGCGCAGAGCAAAGGCACTACTCGAATTATTGGTCCGAACTGCCCTGGCTTAATCACACCAGGAGAATCGAATGTGGGAATTATTCCCGCAGACATCACGGGTAGTGGGCCGATTGGATTGGTTTCCAAATCAGGAACCCTCACGTATCAGATGATGTATGAACTTCGCGATATCGGATTCTCAACCGCAGTAGGTATTGGGGGCGACCCAGTCATCGGCACTACCCATATCGATTCTCTTCGCGCCTTCCAAGATGACCCGAAGACTGAAGCAATCGTAATGATTGGTGAAATTGGTGGTGATGCCGAAGAGCGTGCAGCAGCTTTCATCAAAGAGTATGTAAATAAGCCCGTTGTTGGGTACGTTGCTGGCTTCACTGCTCCCGAGGGAAAGACGATGGGCCATGCGGGTGCAATCGTCTCAGGATCTTCTGGCACGGCATCGGCAAAACGAGATGCGCTCGAGGCAGTCGGCGTTCGTGTTGGTGTAACGCCATCGGAGAGTGCGCAACTACTCCGCTCCATCCTCGGACGCTAACCATGGTGCGCCCGCTTATTGCTGGCGCTTCAGAAGGAGTGCGCGCTGCGCTCTCCACCTTCATTCCACTGGCCTTGATTGTGCTAATCGCATGGGCAACAGCCGGTTCGCTTAGTGGTGAGATGAGCGATGCGCTACGTGGGGCTTTCTGGGTCTGGTTAGGTGCACATCACCTCACCTTTTCACTCGCGTTACCACCCAGTGGTATTCCTGGGGCGCTAAGTTTCCTTCCCCTTGGTGCATTAGTTCTTCCCTTTATCGCATTTCGTGGAGCGCTCAATCGACTTCATCGTCAATTCGATAGCGCTCGAGCATTAAATGCAAGACAGCGACAGAGTTTGATCGGGCTATTTTTCACTTATACGTTGATTATGATCATCGCGAGCCTAGGTTCGCGTTCGCAAGATGTACAACCACGATGGTGGTGGGCTCCAGTGATCGTCATTGCTCTGATTGTCGTTGCAGAGTTCACGTTAGTCGTACCTTCAGGTGCGCCATCCTTGCTCCGAGACCTGACACGAATTTCTATCATCGTAATCGGCGGACTGTTAGGGATTGGTTCGCTCGTTTACTCACTCTCGCTTGCTTTTCATTTCTCGGTAGTTCGCAATCTACACGCGGTGCTAGATGCCGGAATCATCGGGGGCATCTTGCTAACTGTGCTTGCCATTCTGACGCTGCCCAATATGGCAATTTCTGCCCTCTCATATCTATTAGGTAGTGGATTTGCACTTGGAAGTGGCACCTTAATCTCACCTGGTTTCTATCGACTCAATGAGATACCGGCCTTTCCGTTACTTGGGGCGATTCCAAGTGATACGCATCCTTATCTATATCTGGGTGCGACCATCGGCATTGGTACGGGTATTTTCGTGATGACTATTCTCAAACGAACTTCTTTAAGTCAGATGCGCTTTGGTTATCTGCTCTTCCCAATCATTCTCACTGTCATCATCTTTTTACTCACATGGTTGAGTAATGGCACGTTATTGGGGGGTTCGCTGAACACCATTGGTCCCTCGCTCTGGCAATTTCCGGTACTTTTCTTACTGCAACTCTACGCAGGAATGGGTATCAAGGTCGCATATGACAAGTGGGGGCCCAAGTGATTAGCAAGTGATTAGTGATTCGAAGAAATCCATCGTCATCCTCGCATCAGGCGAGGGAAGTGTGGCGCAAGCGCTCATCGACGCCGTGACGAAACCAACCGGCGCTCTCTACGAACATGTAAAAATCGCACGAGTGATCAGTGAGAATCCAGAGGCTGGCATTTTCCGCAGAGCAAGAGCAGCAAAGGTTCCAACTGAGCTCATACCTTTTCGAAGTGGAGATCAACGCGGCGCATGGGAAAAGGAACTAGAGGAGACGATTAAGAATATAAATCCCTGGTTGGTGGTCAGCGCTGGTTTTATGAAGATTCTCTCGCCAGCTTTTGTAAATACTTTTCGTATCATCAATACACATCCCTCGCTTTTACCAGCATTTCCCGGCGCGCATGCCGTGCGCAATGCCCTTGCTGCTGGGGTGCACGAGAGCGGTTGTACGCTCCACCATGTTGATGCAGGGGTAGATACCGGAGAGATAATTGCAGAACGAAGATTGGCGATTATGCCGGGAGAAAGTGAAGAGGCGCTTCATAATCGAATCAAGGAACTTGAGAGAGAAATGATTGTCGCTGGCATACTTAGCCTGGTCTTGGTCGAGAAAGGGATGTGATGCGAAAGCCCATCAAGCGAGCTCTAGTGAGCGTGTATGACAAGAGTGGCTTGATTGAATTCGCTCAGGAACTACATCAAAAAGGAGTAGAGATTGTTTCTACTGGCAGCACCGCATCAACCATTGAAAAAAGTGGTATTCCCGTTCTGCGAGTAGAGGAGTTGACTGGATTTCCTGAGTCACTCGATGGGAGAGTGAAGACTCTCCATCCGGTGATACACGCTGGAATATTGGCGGATCTTCGAGTAGCCAATCATGGTGAACAATTGCGTGATCTTGGCATTACCCCATTTGATTTGGTAGTGGTGAGCCTCTACCCCTTTTCTGAAACAGTGCGCAGTGGCGCCAGCGTCGATCAATGTATCGAGCAGATAGATATTGGTGGTCCGAGCATGATTCGTGGCGCAGCCAAAAACCACCAGAGCGTTGCTGTGGTATCGAGCATCTCTCAATATCAAATCATCATCGATGCACTTAAGAGCGGTGGCACAACGTTGGCAGACCGAGAGGCTCTTGCGCTTGCTGCATTTCGTGTAACAGCCACCTATGACATTGCGGTGGCAACATGGCTTGGCCAACAATCGCCAGAGGAGAGTTCTGATTGGGTGGGAGTCAGTTTTACCAAGATTCGAGCGCTACGTTATGGCGAGAATCCACATCAGAGCGCCGCTTTATATTCAGAGAGCGGAAATACCTCAGGAATAGCGAATGCAGTTGTCCTCCACGGAAAGGAGATGTCCTATAACAATTATGTGGATATCGAGGCCGCGTGGCGAGCAGCTTATGATCATCGTGCGCCTGCCGTAGCCATCATTAAACATACCAACCCGTGTGGAATTGCCATCGGCCAATCAATCAGTGAGGCGTATCAACGCGCTCACGAATGCGATCCTGTCTCAGCTTTCGGCGGTGTCATTGCGGCTAATCGCACCGTGACTCGCGAAATGGCAGAGCGAGTATCCGAAGTCTTTATCGAAGTGATTGCCGCACATGATTTCGAAGATGCAGCACTAGAGATATTGAAGCAGAAGCCATCAATTCGGATTCTCAAAGTCGCGCGAGTCAATGCAGACCGGGAATTTCGTCACATCGATGGCGGTCTTCTTGTTCAGAATTTCGATCGCGTAAACGCTGATGGCGATCTTGCGGACAATTGGAAATTAGTTGCCGGCGGCGCTCTCTCCGGACAAGAGCTCGCCGACCTGGAGTTTGCCTGGCGCAGTGTCCGCTCTGTGAAAAGTAACGGGATCTTGCTGGCCAAAGATGGTGCGGCTGTGGGGATAGGCATGGGACAAGTAAATCGAGTTGATTCAGCGCGGTTAGCGATTACCCGAGCAGGTGAACGCGCGAAGGGCAGTTATGCAGCAAGCGATGCATTTTTTCCATTTGCTGATGGCGTAGAGATTTTGATTCATGGTGGCGTAAAGGCAATTGTGCAACCAGGTGGCAGCGTTCGTGACGAAGAGGTTATTGCAGCAGTAGAAAAAGCGGGTGTAACCATGTATTTCACCGGCGTTCGCCACTTTGCTCATGCCTAATTAACAGGTAAAAGCCGGTTAGACTTCTGCCATGAGCGCGATAATCCTTGATGGCAAACAGGTTGCCTACGAAATCAAGGAAGAGCTCGCCTCTCGAGTAAAAGCTCTGAGAGCCAAGCCAGGTCTGGGAACAGTACTTGTCGGCGATGATCCCGGTTCGCATGCATATGTAGGCGGTAAACATAGGGATTGTTCCGAAGTTGGCATCCATTCAATTCGAGTGGAACTACCAGCGAGTGCATCGTTCAACGATATTCGCGCTGCGCTACGAGATCTCAACGGAGCCGCTGAATGCACCGGATACATTGTGCAATTACCACTACCCAAAGGGGTTGATGCGAACGCGATACTCGAAGAGATTGATCCTGCCAAAGATGCAGATGGATTACATCCGCTCAATCTTGGGAAATTAGTTCTTGATCAACCTGCGCCATTGCCCTGTACGCCACGTGGAATCGTCGAACTTCTTGAGCGTTACCATGTCAGACTCAACGGCGCCGAGGTCGTCGTGGTTGGACGAGGACTTACAGTGGGTAGGCCACTGGCATTGTTGCTATCGCGCAAGCGCGAGAGCGCAACAGTGACAGTTACTCACTCGGCAACTGTTGATCTGCACTCGCATTTACTTCGCGCTGATATCGTCATTGCCGCATTAGGTAAAGCACATTTCATCACTGCGGAAAATATCAAAGAAGGCGCTGCAGTACTTGATGTGGGAATCACTCGAGCTGATTCTGGATTACTCGGTGATGTCCATCCGGATGTACGCCAACGTGCGGGATTCGTTGCGCCAATGCCGGGTGGAGTTGGTCCGATGACCCGAGCGATGTTGTTGACCAATGTCGTTGAGGCGGCGGAGCGAATTCAGAAATGAGTACCCGATGAGTGCGCTCTCACTTCTGGTCATTGCGCTCTCGACCTTGGCTAGCATGTTCCTGTCGGCGCAGGTTGGCGCCCTCACCCTCGCTGGGGGATTGTTGGCGTTAGCGCTGATGGTCCACCTCCAACGTGGCACGCGAAGCCCTTGGCGCAGTCACCGGGTAGATCTCGCCACCCTTATTACCTTGGCGCTGGCTGCCGCCATAGTGGCGCTCTTGCTTCCGTAACCCCAACGGTGCCGCCCCCTTGGAGCGAGGTAGAGTTATCTTGATATCAAGAGAGATTGGGGCCGGAGCATGGCAGGTCGCGTAACCGTCGTCGGAGCTGGTTTTTATGGTTCAACAACCGCGCTTCGTCTAGCCGAATACAACATTTTTGATGAGGTAATCCTTACTGACATCGTTGAGGGAAAGGCTGAGGGATTAGCACTGGATATCAATCAATCTCGTTCCATCGAAGGATTTGAGACTTTGATGATTGGTGCCACTACGACTCCAGATGGCGTTGGATATGAAAAGAGTGCGAGCTCTGATGTCGTCGTAATTACCGCGGGATTGCCGCGCAAGCCAGGCATGAGTCGAATGGATTTGATCGGAGTCAATGCCGGAATTGTTCGTGGCGTTGCGGAGAATGTTGCTAAACATAGCCCTAATGCGGTGCTTATCGTGGTCTCCAATCCGCTAGATGAGATGACAGCGTTAGCACAAATCGCCTCTGCCTTTCCTTATAACCGCGTTATGGGCCAAGCAGGAATGCTTGACACTGCACGTTTTACAAACTTCGTCGCAACAAAACTCGGTGTAAAAGTGAGCGATGTCGAGACCCTTACTCTTGGATCGCACGGAGACACTATGGTTCCTGTGCCAAGTCGTTGTCGCGTCAATGGGAAACCATTAAGTGAATTGCTCTCTGCGGCCGAAATCGAAGAATTAGTCGTGAAAACTCGAAATGGTGGCGCGGAGATCGTGGCCTTGCTAAAAACTGGTTCTGCTTATTACGCACCCTCGGCTGCAGCTGCTCGAATGGCAAAGGCAGTCATCGAAGATTCGGGTGCAATCATGCCGGTCTGTGCATGGGTGAATGGCGAATATGGCATCTCTGGCGTGTACCTCGGCGTTGAGGCGGAGATTGGCAAGAGTGGAATTCGTAAAGTAGTAGAGACCAAACTCACTGGCAGTGAACTTTCCGAACTCAAAGTTGCTGCGGAAGCAGTGCGGGCAAAGCAAGCCGATGTAAAGAGCCTTTAGAAACGTCAAATTAAGGAGCGAATTACGATGTCTAAGATCAAAGTAACCGGTACTGTCGTTGAACTCGATGGCGATGAGATGACCAGAATTATTTGGCAATTCATCAAGGATCAATTAATTCTGCCTTACCTTGATATCAACCTTGAGTACTACGATCTTGGTATCGAACATCGCGATGCTACTGACGATCAG
>SXGQ01687730.1_pt1 | contig 10980 bp, 15 predicted proteins | sample 3178371 | NCBI WGS metagenome assembly SXGQ01 (sample SAMN11356859, study PRJNA531348) | freshwater metagenome | isolation source: freshwater sample F1-20 | place: China: Fuxian Lake, Yuxi | collected 2017-12-25 | reverse complement strand
TGCCCTCAAATGAAATCAAATTGCCGCTGTAGTCTGGATTTTCAACTGAAGAGCACTGCAGACTTACTGCAATTGCGCTGATGTTAGCGACGGAGAGAAATCCAGAACTTTGAAGAACGCACCAATCTTCCGGGTTTGGAGTTCCGTTGGGAAAAAACGGCTCAAACCATTCTGGCGCACAGCTGTCGCAACTAAACGTAATTTCCCATCCGCACTTCGGGTCTTCGCAAGGTATTTCTGCTGGGTCTAACGCACGCAGGTTGACTGTGTACCCGGCAGCCTCAATGTCAGCCACGAGGTTATTGAAGTCCTGCTGCAGCTGGTTGCATTGGAAAGCAAACTCTGGAAACGGGCACAGCGATAGTTGATACACCAGGCTCTGCACGTAGCACGGGCAGCAGCAGCACTCCTGCTCCGTGGCGATCTTGCCATCACGCATGATGACGCGGCCAGCGGACATCGAGATGAGGGTCATGAGGCTGTGGCCGTCGAGCACGTGGTGATGCTGTACCACTGGAGGCATGGGCCTATGTTGTCGTGGCCAAGCACCTGGATGTTGGCGCTTGAATAGCCTGCAATTGCTGTCAGATCAACGCTGCCAAAGTGCATCACACAGGTTGTGCAAAAAGGCTGCATCGATGCCTCAAGCACCGTGTTTGTTCCTCTGACCCTGCCAAATACAACAAAGCGCTCGCATGAAGTGCTTTCGGTTTGCGTGACAACAATTCTGTCCGTCCAATTAAAAACGCTCGCGGTCAGCGTCGAGCCGTGTAGCGTCACGGTCTTGTAGGTGCCAGACTCCCACGTGCCGGTGAACTTGGCTAACGTCAGCCGAAATGGCGTCTGGTCGCGCTGAACATCCCATTCGATTGAGCCAGCGCCACGACTGCCGATCTCGACAGTTCGCACTGCGTTGGCGATTCGCTCAGCAGCACCTCGAGTAAAGTTGATTGGATCGCTGTCGGCCACAATCAGTCCTCAATGATGTTGATGAGCAGGCGAGATCCTTCTACTGCAGACTTCGCCGCATAATCGCCAGGTGCAAGTCGCAGCATGGCTGCTTCGCCGGCCCTCAGGCGAATCGACTCATAGAGCGTGCCGCCAGAGTACCGGCCGAATGACACTGTGTGAGTGGTCGTTGTGGCCAGGCTTCTGGCAAAGCACAGGCCAAGCGTGCCCATGGTAGCGGTTGTCACCTGCGTGACAGACGTGCCGAGGTTCAGCGTGACTGCCAGCATGCCAGCCGTGGAAATGTCGGCAGTGATGTTTGATGCGTTAAATGATTGCGAAAGAGATCCCTTGGAAATCAACGCAGCAACGCTGTAGCTCAAGTCGGCCATGTCTGTCTCCTAGTACGGTGATCCGAAGTATGCAGAAAAGTTTGCCTGTCGATATATGCGGCGATTCAGAACTGCCGGACCGTTGCCAGCTGCAGCCATCGCACCGTTGCCATTCAGGGCCACAGGCTCCGCGCTTGCGACCCACTCCTTGTTTTGATCGTCAAACACCATGGCCCGCTTTTTCTGGCCGCCCTCGATGTAGTTGAAGCCGATGTCTGGTATGAGCAGGTTCCAGCCGGTCTGCCGGTACAGCAGCTCAACGGTGACCTCCCAGTATCTAACCACCGTGCTGTTCCAAGACTCGTACTTCAATTCTCCAGTGATGCCTTGGCACTTCCAGTGATTTTCGGCACCACCAAGAAAAGCACCTGAGTTCACGCAATTAGTCAACGCGGTAGCCGTCGCGCTTGGAAAGTTTGCCCTGTTGCCTTTGATCATCACCTTGGTCTGCGCCTCATCAACCTGCAGCCCCTTGATGTAGTCGCCGGCAGAGTTTGTAAGCGGCTCAGTCGAATTGCCACTAAACGAGAAAAACGCCGCAACGGCCGCGCCCTGCGTCTTGAACGACCAGATGTCTGGCTTGTTTAGCGGGTGAACGCCAGCAGCATCCTTGCTCACCGTGTAGACAGCAGTAACTTCCGTGATGAGCTTTTTGCCTGTTTCAGTTTCCTCCACTGTTTCAACAGAGGTCAGCTCCGTACACGTCGCACCTCCAAAGACAGGGTGAGGAGATCCCTGCTCCGTATTGACAGCGGCAGCTATGTCGCCGCGATTGCTGGTGCCTCCGAAGGAGATTTCCTGAACAATCTTGAACTTTCGGATGTGTACCGGCGGCTCGCCGAACTTGTGCTGCGATTCATTAGTTGTGCTGATTGAGTACTTCGGCAATCCCGTCTCTGGGTCTTCCGGCCCGAGCTCAACGACTGGATCTTCTGGCTGCGCGTTGCCAGCAACAACGCCACCGCCTATGGGCTGGAAGTTCGGGTCGGGCCATGCAAGAGTTGTCATTAGCCTGTGGCTCCAAGAATCTCAGCTTTTTGAACCTGCAGCTTCTGCACGTTCTTGTTGAGCTCTTCCAGCTGCTTGCGTTGCTTCCTGTATTCCTCGATGGCAGGGTCGCTCCGTCCGCTTGCCAGGTCCAAGAATGCAGCCGCACCAGCGCCTGTTCTTATGTCTGAGATTTCCAGTGCGCCGAGCCGCAGCTTGTTGAGCTCCTCAATCCGAGACTTCTCCAGCTTGAATGCCGCCTCGATGTACTTCTGCTGAGCCTCGGCGATCTTCTTGGCGTTGTCCTCTAGGAACTTGCGTCGTTCCTCGTCTCGCTTTCGCTGCTCCTCCGCTGCCTTGCGCTCCTCTTCTGCAATTCGCTTCTGGGCCTCTTCGGCAGCCTTGCGGTCGGCAGCGGCACCGCTGGCAATATCCTCCTGCTGTGCCTGGATTTGATCCAGTTGAGCCAGCCGCTCCATGCCGGCCTTCTGGGCCTCGTCATCGCCATCCGCCCTGGCCTTCTCAACTGCCTCTCGGACTCTGGCAATTTCCTTTTCAATCGCTTCCACATTCTGGGCCGCACGGAATCGTGCGTTATCACCACCAAACTCTCGCTCAATCGTCAGCTGCTCAAGCAGCGAGTCAACGATTTTGGTGTTGGCCTCTACAGCCTTGCGTGCTGCCTCTTCCTCTGCCTTGGCCTTCTTTGCCGATTCGTCAGCGGTCTCCTTCACGATCTTGGCCTGCTCGCGGTAGGCGTCATTAGCCTGCTCAACGCCACGCTCGATGCCGAGCCAGTCCTCTGCGAACTGCAGCACTTGCTCGATGAACCCGCCGACCTGGCCCACGACCTGCTTGATGCCATCCCACAGGCCGTTGAACGCACTGGCAATCCCTGTGGCCACAGACGAAATCACGCCGCCGATGCCAGTGAACTCTCCGAACTGCGCAAGCAAGTCTGCGAAGTAGCCAATGGTTTCTCCAACGGCCGCGCCGACAATTGTGCCGAGCCGCTCAATGACGCTGAACAGCGTCTCGAGCACGTTGCCCGCAGTTGTCGCCGTGTCGTAAATGATCTCCCCGGCAGCCTCAAAGCCATCACCAATCGCATCAAGAAAAGGCTGGATGCGGTCCAGGAATGGCTCGAGCAGGTTCGTGAACCCTCCAATCGCATCCGCGATCGCGCTGGCCACGCCATCAGCCAGCCCAGCAAACGGCGTCAGTAGGTTTTGGCTGAGCCCCTGCAGGGCCGTGCGGATGTCATCGAACGAGTCATCCACGCCAGCCAGTCGCTCAACGTCAACTGCGTCGATGGTTGCAGAGAACCGTTCCAGTGCCGCCTGCGAATCGCCCAACGACTGGAACGACGGCAAAAGCTCCAGGCCCTTCTTGCCAAGCAATTCAGTTGCCAGCGCCGCCCGCTCTGCAGGGTCTTCAATTTCGCCAAGAGCCTCGGCAACTTGTTGCGCTAGGTCAGTCGGGTCAGAGTTGAGCAGCTGCTCTTGGGAGATGCCGAGCTTCTGGAACGCCTCGGCTGCGTCGTTGCCGCCTTCTCTCGCCTTGGCGATGTTTACCTCAAACTTTTGCAACGCGCCGGCGATCTCCTCAATTGACCCGCCAGTGCGTTTTGCCGCTTCGTCGAGAACCTGTACAAAGTCAAAGCTGGTCCCAAGGCGTGCAGCCGTGTTTGCCAGTTGCTCTGCGCGACCGCTGAGATCCGACAACCCGCTGGCAATCGCTGTGGCAGCAGCGCCAAACGCAGCCACGCCTGCAGCGGCCAGCGTAAACGGGTTGACGAGCGCAGTGACAGATTGCCCGAGTGCCGTAAAGCCGGTAGACAGGCCGCCCTCAAAGATGCGGTTCAGACCCTCGCCAGCACTCACAAGGCCGGAGAACCTTCCAGCGACGTTTCCGATTGGACCAGGCAACGCCGCGAAAATGCCTGAGAGTTCGTTGAGCTTTAGAGTCGGCTTTTCAAGTGACTGCGACATCTGCTGCCCAGAGTCGCCAAGCTTGACGAGGTCAGCAGCAGCCGCCTTTGCATCGACGCCGCCAGCCTTGGCGGATGCCGCCAGCTTCTCGATGTACTGCCGGCCCTGGTCGGTAGAAGTGAGATCCACGCCTGCAATGTCGGACAATGCCCGCTCAAACGTCGGGCCCTCAATCGCCCCTGCCTGCAGTTGCTTAGTGAGTGCAGTGATCTTGTCGGCGGCACGCTCTTGTTCGGTGGCGAACTGTGCTGTGGTCCTGGCACCGTCCTGAAAAATCCGCTCAAGCTCTTGGGCGGATGACTGCACAGCATTGAAGCCGGAGGCAAACTCCTTGGCGTCAATGGTGCCGTCCTGCAGGGCTTGAGACAACTGCTCAAGCTGAGTCCTGACGTTAGCCTGTGCGTCGGCGGCACCAGTTGTGGACGCCAGGAACTTGTCAAACATCGACGCGACATCGTCGGCCTTTGTGCCAAGGCTGGCGAGTGCCTTATCGACTGGCGACAGAGACTCAGGAAGGCCGCTGGCGTCGGCCGTCACCTTCATTGCCAAGCTGAGAACTGTAGCCATCAGAGTATTCCAAGTCGTTTCTGCAGTTCTGCTAGTTGGCTGGCCATCTGCTCTGGGTGCTGCGGCGGCGTCTCAATCGGCACGAAATCCATCGGCTTTGGGGCGTTGCCTTTTTGCGAGTAGGGAGCCAACAGGGCCGACACAACGAGGCCCGTTTCCTGCCACGAATCCGGCAGTGCCTCGAAATATCGGGTGTATGCCACCCACTCGCTCAGTTCCTTGCTATCCATGCGCCGCTCGAGCTCGCCGACCGTCATGCCGAGATGCCCGGCAAGGCGGAACAAAAACCGCCGCGAGGGGCGCAGGTTTAGTTTTTTGCCAGTTCCTCCACGTCCTCTGCCATCAAGTGGTTGTGTTTCATGGCCTTGTCCCAGAGCCTCGCCATAACCCTGGCAGACTTCTTGGAGAGCAGGGCCACCTCGTCTGAGCTGAACAGCAGTTCGCCGTCCTTGTTGCAAAGAACACGCTGCAGGAACTTTGTACGGAAGTTCTCCACGCCGGTCTCACGCTTGCCGATCCACTCCCGCTCGTAGGCATCACGCTCGCCGACCGTCATCACGCGGCAATAAACGCTGCCGCTCCATTCCGGCACGTCGATCTCCAGGAGGTCCATGTCGTTTGCGGCCAGGATCTGGTCTTTGCTGAGTGCTCCCATGGCTGTCAGTAATTCCTAAACGGGTAGATGATCCGAAAGACCAACGTGTACCGCAGCACATCGTTGGTGACAGCGTCGATCCTAATGCGTTGGGCAACTACTCCGGCACGAAAGACCACATTCCCTGAATGGGAAATCGTCAGCACGCCGCGAGCGCCAAACGACAACGTCGGGATGCTGCGAGCAAACGCACGCACAGTGACGCTGCCAGACTCAAGCGGATCACGAGTGGCGACGTTGGCGTCTACCGAATAGTCGATCACCTGCGAGAGCGTCGTGGCTCCGAAGGTGATGGAGGCGTCCTGCGCCGAAGTAGGCATGACGGCCTCCCGTCAGGCTTACGACCGTGCGATGCGGAACGTGGCAGAGCCACGCACGGCGTCGTTAAGCGCGAACGTCAGCGTGCTCGAGTTGACAGTCGCACCACGACTCAGCAGGCTCACGCCATTGTGCGTGATGGCCAGGGTGCCAGTGCTGCCATCGGCCACGAGCGTCTTGCCGAGGTAGTCAACCTGAACCTGCTGTCCGGTATCAGTGGCCGAGCCGGCCAGTGGGCGGTCCTGCGTCAGCACGGAAGAGCCGGAGGCCAGGCCGAGATGGGACACGTCAATCGTGTTCTCGACGTTCGGGTCGTTGTGGCTTACGACAATGTTGGTGACCGTGTAGGTCGTGCCAGCGAACGTCAGGACGGTTCCGGTTCCATCATGAGGCGTGACGGCCATGTTTTAACTCTCCTGCCAGAGGACGCTATAAGACTGGGTCACCGTGTATTCAATCGGGAGGTCTGCTCCCTGTAGCACCGCGAAGCCGTCATATTCGTTGTCGAGCGTCGTGTTGCTTACTTCCACATTGTCCAACGTGCCGCCGTACCCATCCAGAACCAGGCGGCACTTGTCTGCCAAGTCCCTGGCACCTTCGTAGGTGGACGCGAACAGCTCAAGTTCAAGCCCGACAACTGGCGTTCCAACTGGCCCGCCAAGCGAGTGCGAACGACGCACGGCCGCCCGACGCCATACGGCATACGGCAGCTGAGCCGATGACGGAGCAACCACGGGGTAGATGCGGGTTCCGATCAGGGCATTGACGCTGCTATTGGCAACCAATGCGGCACGGATGACTGCCTCTGGTGATTTGAGCGCCATTAGCCAGACAAGCTCCCTGATTTTTCTACCGGCAACTTTTGCACCGCCTGGTTGAGCACGCTCCCGAGCTCCTGCTCCAAGATGAACTCAATGTTCTTTTGCGACTGCTCAAACGCCGTGCGAACCGGCGGCAGGCCGCCAAGACCGCCTGGCCTCATAGCAGGAATGCGGATTGGAGAAGCCGACTTCTTGAAGAATGCCTTTTGGTATTGCGGGTCTGTGTCGAAGTCGCCCTGCCGGCGATCCTTGCCGCGAATAATCTTGAACGGCCCGAGCTTGTTGTAGCTGGATGCGATGTATGCGTTTTGGCCTTTAACCCAATGCAGCAAGCCGTTTTTGCTGCGTCGCTGGTATGGCTTGTTTGAGAGCTTGCTAACGATGCGTGGCTTTGTGCCGTACTCCAGCCACCACTGGTGAAACGCTCTGTCTGGCCCCGTCTGCACGCTGCCGCCCTGTGCGGACTCGCCGGGTGCCGTGCCGGAGCGGTTGTATCCAATCAACCCCACGGCGTTGCCGTCTCGCGGGTACGCTTTTGTCTTGCGATTGACAGCCCGCAGCATATTGCCGGTCGGGCCGCGTGGCGTCAGTTCTCGGAGTCTCAGGTACGCAGGCTCAATCGCACGCTCTAGTGCCTGCTCGAGAACGGCAGCCATTTCCTTTTTGGAAAACACATTTCCCAAGGCCGTCCGCAGTTCGTTCAGCTTTTCCCAATTCGCAGACACTTTGATGCCAGAGACGGCCATTACGTCACATTCTCCTGGCAGATAGCCTCGTGCTCGCTGCGGTTGTTGTGCTCAAGCAGACTGACGATCTCAAGCGTTCTGGACCGCCAAGAGAAACGCATCTGCTGCGTCAGGCCGGGCAGATAGCGAATCCGAACCTTGTGCGTCACGCTTACTTCCTGCTGGCCAGCCGCCAGGGCTTCACGTGCCGACACGCCTTCCACGCTCGCCCAGACAGCCGTGGAGTTGCTCCAGTTGAGCACGGTCTCGCCAAGGGCGTTGGTGGTCCCGCTGGCGATCTGCACCGTGACACGCTCGCGGAGCTTGCCGGCGTCGATCATCGGTAGGTGCCCCACTTCTGCGATGACAACAGCGACTCGACGGCAAACTCAAGCGGCTTGCTGATGCTGCCAACAAGCACCGTGCTGCGGTTCTCATACCAGTGGCCGATCAGCATGAGCATCGCGTGGCGGATCGCCGCAGGCACGTCTGACCCGGCCGGGCCGTAGCCCGCCCAGTAGGTGATGGCAACGCTGTTGTCATCCTCCAGGTGGCTGGGCCACACGCCGGCGTAGATTGTCTTAATCGCCCCAGGCGTGCTGTTGCGGTCCACCCGGTACTGGGCCGTGCTGAGCGTGGCCGTGCCGCCGGTCTCCATGGTGTACGTCAGCGTCACCGTGGTGGCCGTGCCGCTCGCAACGACTGGCGGCCGTGGCAGCTCAAGGTCATCGGTGCCGTTGTATGGGAAGCGGTCGAACCGCACGACCCACTGGGTGTGCACGAGCGTGCGGTCGAGGTACTGCTCAACCCACTCGCGGGCGGCCTTGATGAGCGTGCCGATGTACGTGTCATCGTCGCTCGTATCAACCCGCAGATGGGCTTTGGCCTCGGCGAGCGTGACGGGCTCAACTGCCGGGGCGGTCTGGCGAGTCAGGCTGCGGTACTGCACGGCGTCCTCGTTTGCGTGGCGTGGCGTCGGCCGTCTGCACCTGTGGCTGCACGGCGGCCGTTTCGATCAGTCGGCCCTGGCGGTCTTCGACGGCGATGCGTTTGGCAACTAGCTCCCTGGCGATGCCACCAGGAATCTCAACCACCTGGCCGGCTCGGTACGCCCGCCACGAACGCACGAACTTCAGTGTCGGCATTAGCCCACGCTCCATGCAGTTTCTGGCTTCTTGTTGGTCTTCGTGTAGTCGCTCGTGTACTGGAAAACAGGCTTGCCGAGATCCTTGCTAGGCCACGTTATGACCCACTCACCGTGGCCGATGCAGACGCGGGGCGTGACGAAGACACGGTTCCCGCTCTCGCGCCAGTTAGCCCAAAATGCGATGTCCGAATCTCGCCGGCCCTCGCCCCATCCGCCCTGCGGGTCGGGCCGTTCGTAGAACCAAGGCTTCTTGGCACGCTTCAGTGCTGCCGTGCTAATGATCGTGCAGCCGAAGTGGGCTGTGTCCACCTCCTGCACCGGCTCTCCGAACCAGTCGCGGTGCAGCTGCGTGACGCCTTCAGCCGGCGGATTGTCGAGCGTTCCCAGCAGCGTCATCATCGGGCGGCCGTCCTCACGTTTGACCTGGAGCGGTGCCAGGGCGTCGCACTGGAACGTCATGGCGATAGCCACAAGCTGCTCGAGGTCTTCACGGTTGAAGTACGTGTCGAAGTCTGTGACCAGCAGGTACTGGGCAGAGTCGATGAACTGCTCGAAAACTCTGGTCAGGCCCTGCGACCAAAAGGCCCCCTGTGCCAGCGTGGGCCGAATGTTGAGCGGCAGCAGGGCTTGAGCCCAGCCGAACAGGTTGGAAATTGGCCCGAACCGTGGCCCACTCATCACGCACTCAACGACAACGTCAACCTCGGTGCCGCCAACCTTGACGATCATGTGCAACCCTTAAAGACGAGAGCGGGCGGCCCCCGGTTGAAGGCCGCCCGCTCAGCGTTGCACTTGTGTCAAGCCGTCAGGCTCAGGCACCCTTGAGGGCGATGACCGGGCCGGCGACCGTGTCGCTGCCGAGCTCGCTCCACGAGATGGCGCACCGCATGGTGGCACGGACAACGACCTGATCGCTCAGGAACGCCACCTGATCGCTCGACGCGATCTCCAGGCCGCGACGCACGCCGAAGTGGGCCGCGTTGCGGAGGTTGGCGAACAGAGCCATAACCTTGCCGGTCAGGTCGCCGGTGCTCTCGCACTGGTGCGACAACAGGACCGGGTAGCCCATGAACGTGAGGCCCAGGCCCTGAGCCAGGCCGACCGAGCCGCCCTGGGCGGCGTCGAGGGCCTGGAAGCAGGTGGCGAACACGTAGGGCGACACGACCCAGGCCGCGCCGTTCCGGCTGTGCGAGGGCATGAGGCCCAGCATCGTCAGCAGGTTGGCCTTGGTGATCTCGTCGGGAGTGTCACCGGCAGCCGTCACGAGGCTCGCCGCGTAGTCCGCGGACGAGTTCTTGAGGATGCCGTTGCTCGTCAGGATGCCGGCCACGCTCGGGGCGTTCGCCGAGTTGCCGTTGAAGGCAACCGACTCGACGGCCGTGGTGAGCGTATAGGCCAGTTCCGTGGCGAGCATGTCCGCAATCGAAACCACCGAATCCTCGAAGAGCTCGGTGGACACCTTCGTGGCCGCCGTGACCTTCTTCGCGGTCAGGGTGATCTGGTTGTGGGTCGGGTCGGAATCAGTGATGGCCGTGTTCTCGTTGACCCAGTAGGCGGTCGCACCGCCGGTACGCCGGGGCACCAGAACCACGTCCGACGGCATCACCACGTTGGTGGCGTTGGAAGCGAAGACGGAGTCCTCGTTGACGAGCCGCAGCACCTGATTGCTCAGGATGTCGGGCACCAGGGCGGCACCGGTCGTGGACGCGGCCGAGCCCTGAGCACGGGCCTCAACGCCGTAGTCCTGGCACCACCGCTTGGCGTCCGCGTCGTGACGCAGGTAGCCCTTGATCCACATGCCGGCCTTGTACGCCTCTTCCTCGGACTTGAACGCCCGAAGCTTGCCGGCGAACGGAACGGACTCAATGCGGACCTTCTCGCTGCGAACCTCGGTCACCTCGGGAGCCGGGGTGCAACGGTCCACCACGGAGCGGAGGGTCTTGGCCGACTCGGCCACGTTCTTCTCGAAGTCGATCTTCTTGGCGAGCTTGGCGGCGTCAGCGTTGAGCGTCTCAAGCTCGAGGTCACGGGCCGCGACGGTGTCGGCGTCGCCTTCGATCGCACGCACGGCGTCGATCCGGTTGGCCAGTTCGATGGCCTCGTTCTGCAGCTTCTTGAGGTTGTCCACTGTGTGATATCTCCGCCGGCGGTATTGCCGATGGAGTTCACGATGCCACTACGGGCGTGGAGCCTTGCAGAAACGCAGTTGCGAAAGTGTTGTTTTCACAAACGCAACCGCACGCTGCCCGCACCTCGGGCAGCGCAGATACCGCTGCCGCTCGTCACCGCATGGGCGACTGCTGCGGGTACGCAACCGCTCTCCGCATGTGCAGCGTGGTTCAGACATTCTTGAGTCGAAGGGTGGCGGCCCAGGCGGCGGCGACGCCCCGCAGAGCCGAACGCGACTGAACCGCCTGGGCCGCCGTCTC
>SXGQ01647889.1_pt1 | contig 10980 bp, 14 predicted proteins | sample 3178371 | NCBI WGS metagenome assembly SXGQ01 (sample SAMN11356859, study PRJNA531348) | freshwater metagenome | isolation source: freshwater sample F1-20 | place: China: Fuxian Lake, Yuxi | collected 2017-12-25 | reverse complement strand
TGTTGAGAATGGCGAATTGGACACACAAATTGAAGCTGCAAGTGCTGCTGTTAGAGAACGCTTTGCACACTAACTGCTAATGCACTCCCACATAAATACGTGTGGGGGTGCAACTATGCGTATATTTGAAATAGCAAGTGCAGAAGAACAACTTGCTTTGTGGAAATTGATAAGCAACAACATTTGGACAGCTATAAGCCAACAAGCTGAAGTTGAAAGAAGACAACGTGCAGAAAAAGCTGCACAACGAAAACTACAACCAAAAATTGGGGGTAAACGTGGGGGGCGTAAAAGTTTGCCTCCACCCCCACACATTACGCCCCAACCCCCACCTAAAAAACCACCACCCCCACAAGCTAAAACTGAAGTGGGTAAACAAGCTGCACAACAAATGGGTGGGGGTATGAAGCAGCCACAAGCAAATGCTGCCACCCCACAACAGCCTAATGCACTACCCACACAGCAAAAAGCTGTGGGTATGGCACAGCCACAGCCAAATGCAACCAACCCACAAGCGTCACACTTGCAGCAGCCACACGCTATACAGCAACCATTAACGCCACAACAACAGCGTCTACAGCGTCAAAATGTGGGGTATTTGGCGAAAAACAGTGCTGTTACAAAAAGAATGTGAGTGGGGACGACAGACTATGCACAAATGGTTAGTAGGCTGTTTGTATGTTTGGTATACATTGCATAGAAATGGGTTTGCAGTCCACAAAAATTGGGCTGCGGATTTTTAGCACATAGCTGAAACTTTTGGGGTGGTGATTTTTTACCTATACCCCCCACTTGCAAATATTTGTGGGTGTGGTAAAGTGAAAACGTGCTACAAATTCTGTATTTTTTGTGTAACACGTTCTGTGCTACGTATCACAAAATCACGTTGTAACCCGCATAAACATTGGGCTTTTGACGGACTTATGTTCTGTTAATCCGTAGGTCCCTGGTTCGAGCCCAGGTCGAGGAGCCACCTAAAAAAGGTACATACTGAAGACACTATTTACAGTTTGTACCGATCACATCGTTAACAACTTGGGCCCAAATGGATTGGGTCCAGGTTCGATACGGCAACTGTCCATGTCGAAGTAACCCAGATCGTATTCCATAAAGCTGACTTGCCAGATTTGGTCGTCAACCTGTTTGATTCCTACTTTCTGACCGCCGAGCACAGTACTGACGCTGATTTTTCGACGATCCAAGCAGATACGACCACACTCCGTTATCACCACCGTGCGATCATGAAACGGGTATTGCAATTCTGGCAATCCTTTGTATATACGCGTTGAAGGCTCGTAAAGCGAAGCGGGCGTCTTCATTTGTATTCCTTCATGGGGTCGCTCATAGTTGTACTCCTGCATAAAGCTCTCAAACTTATCTTGCTGCTGAAGCATATTGCTCGCTGGCGGCCTTGCAGTGGCTTGCTTGAGCACGCGGTGCCAGGCTAAGATTGTTCTCACGCAGCCAACGATGTAAGACCATCTTTTGTGCGCCGATTTGCCCGCCCTCATTTGCAAGTTCTTTAAGGGAAATGGTGAACAGATCCAACTTTTGCTGCAACGGTGTAGCTGCAAAGTGCAGGCTTTTGAACAGCTTGTTCTCAAGTACCCGGATGTATTTAGCCAAGGCTCTGTGAGCAGAGTTAGCAGGTTTAGGAAAAGCCAGACTCAGGGCTTCGTAAACCTTTGCGTCAATGGTGATCTTGATCAAGTGCTGCCCCCTTGCTGTCAGGATTTGAGAAATCCTGAAATTCACAGCTATTTAGCTGGAATATACAGATTACCTGCCGAATATCAAAAAGTCATGCGCTTATAGTAATTGTTGCCACTTCGCATATGCCCAAATAGCCCAATTACCTGGGTCATTGACCTGATTGATCCCAATTCAAGCAAGTCCTTGTTTTCACGAGCAGGTCCTGAATTACGCAGGCAATTAGCCCAGTATTTCCGGTTGGCAACCTTAACAACTGAGCATAAAATCAAAAAGTCGAATATCCCAAAGTACTCAATGAAACCCTCCCAAGCGCTTGCAGCTCATCGCAATGAAATCCGAGAAATCGTCTTGGCTCACAGGGCTATGAATGCGCGCGTGTTTGGCTCTGTGGCCTTGGGTTTGGATACGGATCAAAGCGATTTAGACATTCTTGTTGACCCAACAGAAGACACAACTCTTTTTGACCTGGGTGCCATACGCTACAAACTACGCAGCTTATTGGGTGTTCCTGTTGATGTGCTGACCCCAGGTGCATTGCCCGACAGTTTTCGAAATACCGTGATTGATCAAGCCCGACCCATATGAACCGCGATCCCTTGCGTCTGGCAGACTATCTTGGACACATCCTTGAATCAATTGCTCAAATTCAAAATTATTGCGAAGACATTGATGAGGTTTCGTTTATGTCAAATCGATTGATTCAAGATGCAGTGATTCGTAACTTTGAGATCATTGGGGAGGCCAGTAGAAACATCGAACGTGTAGCACCTGATTTTGTTGCAGCACACCCTGAACTGCCACTTGCATTTGCCTACGATATGCGCAACCTTTTGGCTCATGGCTACTACAAGGTTGATGTGACTGTGGTCTGGAAAACAATAGAGCGGGACTTGCCATACCTTAAAGAGCAAGTCACTCATGCTGTGCGTTTCTTATGAGTTTGCCCACCGTCATTTACAAATAATTTAAGCAAGCAAAATCAAATACATCAAATCATTTAGTGCCGAAAAAAGTCACACGCTTATAGTAATGTCACCATTTAAATTGAAGCAGATGTACCCAAATGGCCCATGAATGGGCCACTTGGCTTAATTGATGTCGAAATCAAGCAAGTCCTTCAATCAGTGACATGTGAGCGGCATTTCCTGGCGACTTGGACTAAATCGATAAGTACTTGATGCACACATATCAGGCATCAGTTCGCGTCCACGTCAATGGGCGCAGCCAAACTGTCAGAACCGAAGTCAGGGCCATAAACGCGCAGGACGCGCGTTGGTTGCTATGGGCGCAGTGGGGATTTCATAGCATTCAGTCGGGGCCAACTCAGGTCAAGGTTTCGAACTGATAGGCTGATCAAGCAGGATCCATGGGCCTTGCAGAGCAGCCATTTAAACTTGGCCTTTCGCTTTTGCAACGCAAAACCAATTTGGCTCACCGATGAAATTAGCCCGAAATAACCCGTGCTCTTGTGGCAGCGGAAAGAAATACAAACACTGTTGCCTGCACCTGAGTGTGGTTCAAACTCAGCCACCAGTTCAGGCCAAGGCGCATGATGGTGCGATTGAAAAGTCCATGGCCTGGCTCAGCACACATCAGCGCAAGGGCTGGCAAGTGGCGTTTTCTCGCTTGAAAGAGGAGCTGCTCGACGATCGGGATCGGGAAGCAGTCAGCAAACTGGATGAGGAAACCATTGTCGGCATTCAGATCAATCTGACCGAGTGGCTGTTGGCAGAGGGCAGCATTTTGGTCAAAGGGGGCCCGCGCCGCGTTGCGGACTATTTGATTGGCCCCTATGGTCCCGCTATGACCCCGGGCCAAAGGGATTGGATCCAACAGATGTCCCAACGTCCACTGCGCTTGTACAGAGTCACAGATGTGCAACCGGGTGAACATATGACCCTGTGTGACGCATTAGAGGGGGAGGCCAAACCTGTGGTGGTGTTGGAGCGCTCTGGCTCCCAGTCCATCCATCCAGGCAACTTTATTGGTGCGCGGATCATGCGGGTTGAGGATCACTTTGAGCTTTCAGGTGCCGTGTACCCGTTTTCCATGATGGCTGGTACCACAGCAGCAAGCCGCTTACGCGACACTGCCCAGAAGTTCGGGCACCTCGGTGGACTGGCTCAAGAACAGGCTCGGGTTCTCATGTCAAGCTGGCTGCGGCAATATGTATCGCCAGTGAGCATGCCCACAATGGTGGACCATTATTCGGGCGAGCCCATTGTGTCAATCACCGACCACTACCGGGTGCTGGACTGGAGCATCCTGGCACGCGCACTGCAAGACTGTGCCGACATAGAAGGTGACCGCTCAAACGGTTGGACCCGCATCATCGACTGCCAAGATGGTCAAAGACGCCCTTGCTTGAGCATCAATCCGGGCAAAAAGTCGGATCAGATCGAGGTGTTCTATACAACCCAGGCCTACGCTGATCAAGGCCGCAATTGGCTTGAAGGCTTAGCTGGCAACGCATTGGCAATGCTCACACGCAAGGTCTCTGACCCAGCAAGCTGGGCCCCGAGCCGCAAGAAGCCTGGCTCAGCAGTTGGTAGGCCTCCGAGCATGCCCGACATTGATCCGCAGGCGTTGACCGAGGTCATCGCCGGTGTCATCCATCGAACCTATGGCAATTGGTGCGACGAGTCCATACCAGCCCTGGACAACAAGACACCCCGCCAGGCAATTCAAAGCGCCGCAGGGATGGAGCGCGTCAAAGGTCTGCTGCGCAGCTACGAATTCAGTGAAAAAGAACAGGCTCGCGAGCAAGGACGTACCGAAGTCTCGTTTGACTTTTTATGGGCTGCGATTGGTTTATCTCGGTGACGGTAATTTCGTTCTTAGTAATGTCATGCGCTGGCATTTTTGGTCTTTTTTAGTTCAATACTTGCTGAGCCAGCAATCACTGGCCCAGAAATCAAACAAAGAAATCGTTCACATCAGAGAAGCCTGTGCAATGAAAAAAAACCTGCCGCTTCAAACCACTTTGTCTGTGATGGTCTGGGGATAAGGTTGGGTGTGTTGAAAGGAAGGTCGTTGCTCCAGCGCTTGCGCATAAACCGCCAATGCGGGATACAAAGACGGCCAATCAAACGATTGAAAACGCACCTTCAAATACCCTAAGGCTGAACCCACAGCGATGTCGCCCAATCCAAACTTGTCGCCCACAGCAAATGGACGCTGACCGATCAACCGCGCAATTTCTTTTACACCGGCTTCGATTTTGTGCAATTGCCGCGCAGTCCATTCTTCACTGGCGTTGTCACCGCGCATGCGCTCAAAAAAAATCAGCACCACCGCGTCGCACACACCATCGGCCAAGACCTCCAACTTCTTTGCCTTCAGCTTTTCAGAAACATCGTGGGACAACATGGGAGTGTCGAGATACACCCATTCAAGGTAATCCAAAATAAAGCGCGAGTCATAAATGCTGCTGCCATCTTCAAGCAACAAAACAGGCAATTTGGCCAAGGGGTTGTGCTGTACTGTTTGGGCACCGTGGTTCCAAGGCACCTCAGTGGTCAGTTCAAACGGTATCTGCTTTTCAGCCAACGCGATTCTGACCTTGCGTGCATAAGGGCTGGGGGTGGCACTAATGAGTTGAAGCATGGCGAATAAAAAACTCAGAAACAACACTGGTATTCATTTAAACACAATGTGCTCAGTACTGCTTTCATGGCATACAGTCTGGCCCTATTCAGGTTAATACTCGCTAGGCAGCATGATCACCCAGTTCTCTTGATCCCAGCAGGCGTAGAGCGTGATGGAGTCCAGCGGAAAGTCTGTATATGGAATTTCCTGCCTGGCGTGTTCCTTGTCATTGCCATCTTCGTAGATCATCACCGCCCTGCCCTCAGTGACCTTCACTTGGACCACTACAAACCAGTCCTCAGTGCCAATCTCACACAGGTGACTGGCAATGGCATCCATCATCCAAAAGCAAGCCGCCTTTTCTGCCAAATGCTTGGTGCCGTCCGTCAACAGATGCCTGCGACTGATTCTGTAATAGGCGCTTGTGCCTGTGAATCGAGACATGGTGAAACTGTCTAACCCCAACTGCTGAAGTCCTCGGTGTGTTTTCATATCTGTGTTCCTGTTCGTAGACATAACCACAGTTTTGTTTCAGACGCGTAGTTGGACAACCGAATCTTGGTAACCCGAAGTCTTGGCGGGACACTGGTCTAAATTCACCATGGTCTTTTTTAAAAGTACTTCACCATAATTTTTCGCAGCCCAATTTTTTAGATCGGCAGGCCCTATTTGGGCTGCATCGATCGTGGCTTAGTACCCACAAAACCGCACTTCTTGGCAGGTGAAAACCCAGTGACAAAGTGACCCTGGCAAGCTAAAATATAGTGAAAAATACACGGAACTTTCAATGCCAAATCCAGTTCTAACTCAGGCTGCACGCCAAAAGAACGTTGCCAATATGCTGGCTACGCTACGCATTGAAAAGCTCAGTCCGAGCGAAAGTCTTAAGCCCTCGCTGCAGGCCTATGTTGATGGGCATAAAACAACCACCGATTTGCTCAACGAAGTCAAAGCCAAATATGTCGCGCTACGACGCGGATGACGTCTATTGCATTCTAGGAACTGCTGTTCTCAAGAACAAAGCTGGGATAACGGATCAAGACCAGCTTGATGAGTACGAAGGTGACTTTACAGCTATTCGCCTTCTGGAACTCACGCAAAGCCCAGTCGAAGGTTCTTTCGATCTAGCGCATCTGTGCAAAATTCATCAATACCTATTCCAAGATGTTTACGAGTGGGCCGGCGAAATCAGAAGCGTGGACATCATCAGGGGCGAAAGTCGTTTTTGTAACGTTCGCCATATCCAGTCTTACTCAAATACGGTTTTTAGTGCCCTCGCCGCTGAGAAATATTTGGTCAACTTAGAACCAAAAGTTTTTGCAAACCGTTTAGCTCACTATTTGTCAGAGATCAATGCTATCCACCCGTTTCGCGAAGGTAATGGCCGAGTACAAAGACTCTTTATTTCGCAATTAGCAGACCACGCTGGCTATTCCTTGGATTACTCTGCTTTGGATCAAGCTGAGCTTTACCCCGTAATGCAGGAATCATTTCTTGGGAACATACAGCCGCTAGTAGGCTTGATTTTGAAAATCATCGACTGAGGGCTGAAACCAAGCTGCATTCGGAACGCAGGTTGCATCACCCCTAAAAAACCCACGCATAGAACGCCCTACAGCGCATCGTTCGCATTCTCCGAATACTTTGGGTGCTGGGCGCCCTGCTAAACGCTTGTAGGGCTGATTAGAAGCATGCACTTGCTGGGCACTCAATGAGTGCGAGCCCCTCGCAGAAATATATGAAAACACAACTTTGTCTGGATCTCAAGTTTTGAGCGTTGAAATCATTGGCGAAAAATTCCGCGCAAAAGTTATCCACAGACAGTCTAATTCGTCATGCTCTAGCTCGGTAACCCGCCACTTAGGGGCATAATGTTTTTGAACCCTTTTAAAACTCCATGGGATTGGATGAGTCACTAAATTTTTGGCAGGTAATTAAAGGAAGGTTTGGCTCATGAAGAAACTGCTACTTGCGCTTGCTATGCTGGTGCAGATGACATTTACAACGGCGGCGGTCTTTAAAGACTGTGACGACTGTCCTGAGATGGTGGTGGTTCCTGCTGGGCAGTTCGTCATGGGCGCTTCTTCGGGGGAGGAAGAGCGTGAGAATCTGCCAAAAGAATTGCAAGATCGAAGCCAACCCCAGCACCGCGTGGATGTGAGGCGATTTGCTGCCGGTAAATTTTCTGTTACACGAGCGCAGTACGAAGTGTTTGTCAATGCTACGGGCCGAAAAAGTGATGGATGTTACGTGTGGACTGGCAGCAAATGGGAAATCGACTTGGGCAAAGATTGGCGAAATCCCGGATATGCACAGGATGAGCGACATCCAGTGGCTTGTATGAATTGGGATGATGCCAGTGCGTATGTGCAATGGTTAAGCCAAAAGACGGGCAAGAGCTATCGCTTGCTGAGCGAGTCTGAGTGGGAGTATGCGGCAAGGGCGGGAACGACAACTTATCGCTACTGGGGGGATGATGGCAATATGTCCTGCGGCTATGCAAATGGAGGGGATCAAGCAGCCAAAACACAAGTGCCGGGAGCCAGTAACTGGGCTGTAGCGTCCTGTAACGATGGGTATGCCCACACTGCACCTGTTGGTAGTTTTCAGCCCAATCGCTTCGGTCTTTACGATATGCTGGGCAATATCTGGCAATGGACGCAGGACTGTTGGAATGGGAACTACAGTGCTGCGCCAACAGACGGCAGTGCGTGGACGCAAGGGAATTGCTCCCAGCGGGTTTTGCGCGGCGGTTCTTGGTACAACGGTACACGATATTTGCGTTCCTCGAGCCGCTATGGGTTCACCACAGCGGGCCGAGATAGCCGCGGCGGTTTCCGTGTTGCCAAGACACTTCCTTGAATCCTGTCATCCAAAAGCAAGCCGCCTTTTCTGCCAAGTACTTAGTGCCATCTGTCAACAGATGCCTGCGACTGATTCTGTAATAGGCTGTTGTGCCTGTGAATCGAGACATAGTGAAACTGTCTAAGCCCAACTGCTGAAGTTCTCGGTGTGTTTTCACCTCTGTGTTCCTGATCGTAGATATGACCACAGTTTTGTTTCGGACCCGAAGATGGATAGTCTTCAAGGAATGTTGTGGAAGTCTCCTCTCTACAAAATCGAGGTTTTGCCTAAAACCTCTTATGGCTGGTTCGAGTTTAAGTCTAGCTTGGCATAATAAGTTTGAGTAGTTCCAAGACCGTGTGGGATGGTGTCGTCAACTCAATTTTTGGTAAGAAATTAAAGGAAGGTCGATGGTATGAACAAGCTGTTTCTTGTCTGTCTGATGATGCTGGCTGGCTCTGCTTGGGCGGAAGAAGAAACTTCTAAGAACCAAGAGTTGGAACAGCTTCGACTTCGAATGCTTGTCGAAAGTCACCGTAGTTACATGGGACTCGACAAAGGTTACTCAAGCAGATTGAGGGCGAGCATCAAACCATACATCACATTTTCAAGCGAGGAACTGTTATCAACTCAAGGAAATCCTGTGGCGGAGATTGAGGTTTCTTGCGACCAAAGTGGAAAAATATTAAGTTGGAAAATGACGCGTTCTAGTGGTAATGATGCTTGGGATAAAGCAGTAATAAAGGCAGTAGAAAAAACTGGCACTCTCCCTTTAAACAACGGCTATATACCTTCAAGCATTTTATTCTCATTCAGGCCAAGGGAATCTCAATAGGACACCCCAGAGTGTCCCTGAAAATTCGCATTCACAACTCGTATTAGTGATACGTTTCAATGGTCTGCCTTCAAACTCTATGACACGCTCATGCGCCCGTGCGCGATGCGTGTGGCTCAACGACAAGAATCCATTTCAGCTAAGACTAATTCTGTAATATGCTGTTGTCCCTGTGAATCGAGACATGGTGAAACTGTCTAACCCTAACTGCTGAAGTTCTCGGTGTGTTTTCATCTCTGTGTTCCTGTTCGTAAACATGACCACAGTTTTGTTTCAGACCCGAAGATGGACAACCGATGAGAAGTGGCTCGGTTGATCTGAACAGACATACCCCGATAGATAAGTGCGATCGGGTGGGTTGAGAGCGGTGCAGAGTTGTCCAGCAGCGGCGGGCGTGGTCAGTGTTTAGACCATGAACGACCGACGCTGTGGTCAACTCGGGGCGCACCGGAAATCGCATTTTATGCCGCCTCTTTCAAAGACGGCAATCCAGACAACCAAACCTCCTCCGGTGTTTTTCCCTCCAGACTCGAATGACCGCGCTCACCGTTGTACCAGTCGATGTACTCGGCAATATCCGATCTGGCAGCGGCAACACTGTCATAGGCTCGCAGATAGACGCGTTCGTATTTGACCGATCGCCAGATCCGCTCGACAAAGACATTGTCACGCCAGGCACCGCGACCATCCATGGACAGCTTCACTTCATTGCCCAAGACCGCGTCGACGAATTCCTGCGCGGTGAACTGGCTTCCCTGATCGGTGTTGACAATGTCAGGCTTGCCAAACCGGCGATAGGCCTCATGAAGAGCGTCCACGGCATGGACAGCCTCGAGCGTGATCGACACTCGGTGCGCCAGAATCCGGCGGCTGTAGACATCCACCACCGCTGTCAGGTACACAAAGCCTCGCGCCATGCGAATGTAGGTCGTATCCAGCGCCCAGACTTGGTTACTGCGATTGATCGGCAGTTGGCGCAGCAGGTACGGAAACACCTTGTGCTGCGGGTTTCGCTGACTAGTGCCCGGTTGCGGCGCCAGTGCCGAGATGCCCATTTTGCGCATCAGGGTTCGCACATGCAGCCGGCCCACCTCATAGCCCTGCGCGCGCAATGCTCGCCCAAGCTGGCGCGATCCCATGAACGGGAAGTCCAGGTGCAGCTTGTCGATCGCGTTCATGAGCGCCAGATCACGATCGCTGGTCGGTTTGGGCAGGTAGTACACGGCGCCTCGACTGATGTTCAATAACTCGGCCTGACGGCTCACACTCAATGGGTGGGTACGGTCGATCATTTGTCTGCGCTCAGCAATCCCACCTTGGTGAGCGCGCGTTCTAAAAATCAATTTCCAGCGCCTGCTGCCCGATTTTCTTGTGCAGCGGCCCCAGATCGACCGGTACCGGTTCTTTCGATGTCGTGCCAAAGACCCCGGCCGCATTGGCCAGCAATTGCTTCTTCCACTCGGTGATTTGGTTGGGGTGCAGCTCGAATTGCTGGCACAACTCGGCGATAGTTTTATCTTCCCGCAGCGCAGCCAGCGCCACCTTGGCTTTGAACTCGGGGTTAAACACGCGGCGGCTACGCCGCCCGGATGATTTGCTCATGATGGCCTCCTGCCCCGGCACCCTTGCCAAGGCTAAAAACCCCAATAATGCACTTATCCGACCTGTTCAGTTTTGCCGAGCCACTTCTTTTTGCGCATCAGGGTTCGCACATGCAGCCGGCCCACGGCATAGCCCTGCGCGCGCAATGCTCGCCCAAGCTGGCGCGATCCCATGAACGGGAAGTCCAGGTGCAGCTTGTCGATCGCGTTCATGATCGCCAGATCTCTCTGGCTGGTCGGTTTGGGGAGGTAGTACACAGCGCCTCGACTGATGTTCAACAACTCGGCCTGACGGCTCACACTCAATGGGTGGGTACGGTCGATCATTTGTCTGCGCTCAGCAATCCCACCTTGGTGAGCGCGCGTTCTAAAAATCAATTTCCAGCGCCTGCTGCCCGA
>SXGQ01484744.1_pt1 | contig 10980 bp, 10 predicted proteins | sample 3178371 | NCBI WGS metagenome assembly SXGQ01 (sample SAMN11356859, study PRJNA531348) | freshwater metagenome | isolation source: freshwater sample F1-20 | place: China: Fuxian Lake, Yuxi | collected 2017-12-25 | reverse complement strand
TGCTGGGCACTTGGATCAACGCAGCCGTCGGAATCGGGGCCCTGCTATGGGCTCGACGGACCCTCGACACCGAGAATCGGCCACCCGACTCGGGGCGGTTCCGTTGGGGGGCGGCCGGCTTGGCGGCACTCATCGGCGCGACCGGGATCGCCCACACCCTGCCCACCTCAATCTCCGGCGCGTTCCGATCTCTAGGCCTTGCCTTGGTCGGTCTCTTGTTGGGCAACCTGACTGGCCGAATTCTGGGCCTTCAGCGGGGCCTGGACACGTGGGGACGCAACCTTTCCCGCCATCTGCCTGAGCCCACCGGAAAACCCGCCGGCGTGCCAGGCGCGCTGTCCATCGGGGTTCTTCTGGCCCTCAACCCCTTGCTCATCCCGTCGGCCGTGCAGGACGGACTGGAGCATCGGTGGTTCGGACTGGCCTTGAAGGCGGCATTAGATGCCGTGGCCCTCCACGCGTGGATTCGGAGCCTGTCCCCAATCCGGTGGAGCCTGTCCCTCCTGATGCTGGCGGTGGTCCTTCTTTGGCAAGCCTGCTGGACGGCAGGCGCGGCAGCCTTGGCCGGTTGGCTGCAAACCCGGGGTGTTTCTGAGGCGCTGATGACGGCTTGCAGCCTGCTGATTCTCTGCAGTGCCCCAGCCATCGCCGGGGTGCGTCGCGCCGCCTTGGCCAATTTGCTGCCGACGCTGGTCTGGATTCCGGTCCTGACGCACTGGCTGCGCGGCCGATGAACACCAAAAAAGACAGCCGGGGCACTCGGAGCCCGCCCTTCCCTCGGTCGCCATCAATCTCTAGGCTCTCGCTCATGACCCTGAAGTTGAAGTCTCTTCGTGGTTGGTCGGCGCTGTGGTCGGCGCTGTGGACGCTGCCCCTCGTGGCGCAGGTTCCAGTACCTCCGGCCCAACTGGCCAAACTCCCCCCCGCCCTGAAGCGACCGGTGGACTTCAAAACGGAGGTTTATCCGCTGTTCAAGGCGGCTTGTTTCAAGTGCCACGGCCCCGAAAAGCAAAAAGGGAAGTACCGCATGGATATCCGGGAAGGCGCTTTCAAGGTGACCGACGACCACGGCCCGGCCATCCAGGCCGGTGACAGCACCAAAAGCGCGATCATCCTCATGGCTGCGGGGTTGATTGATGAAATGCTCATGCCTCCGCCCGGAGGCAAACCCGGTGAGAGCGACCCCCTCACTGCTGAACAGATCGGCATGCTTCGGGCCTGGATCGATCAGGGAGCCATCTGGCCCGATGGCCCCATCGCCGAAGTCGTCCCAGTGGTTCGCTTCCAGCCGGATATCCAGAAACTCTTGGCTGCTTCTTGCGCCAAATGCCACTCCGGTACGACCGCCGAAGGTGGGTTCTCGGTCGAGTCGCTGGAACGGGTGCTCCACGGCGGCAAGTCCTACGGCCGGGTGGTGGCGCCAGGCGACCTCCGCAAGTCCTCACTCCTGACCATCCTCGCCGGAAAGGATGAGGACATTCCGAAGCCGGAGGCGCACCGGATTGCTGAGAAGTCTCTCAAACAGGTGGAAGAGTGGATTCGGCAGGGTGCGAAATAGGATCGCGGCCCGCGCGAACATACCGCAAAAAACGCTCATCGCCCACAGTCCTCACCCGGACCAACTGGAAGCGAACCGCCTCCGCCAGACAGGCCGCCAACGGGCCGTCGGCAATGGTGGGAGCAGCCTGTCCCCCGAAGATCCGGGGCACCCAGGTGAGGCGGATCTCATCGACACAGTCGGCGGCCAACAGGGTGGCATTCACCCGTCCTCCACCTTCGGCAATCAAGCGACGGATTCCATAGCGGCCGGCCAACCAGGCCAAGGCGGCCGGAAAATCGACCTGATCTCCGGAAGAAGCCCAAATCTCGGCTCCGAGATCCCGCAATCGTTGCAAATTGGGTTTTGAAGCCTTTCCAGCGCTCAAGATCACAATCGGAGCGCCAGGACGCTTCCACAGCTCCGCCTCGGACGACAGGGATGCCGACCCACTCACCACCACCCGAACCGGCTCAGATGCCAACCCTGCTCGCCGCCGGGCAGCCCGGTGATCCGAGGAGCCTGTCCCCAAAGTAGCTCCAGTCTCTTCGACGGTTCGAGCTCCGCACAAGAGGGCGTCGGCGGTGGCCCGCAGGGCATAGAGGGCCTTTTGGTCATGAGAGCTCCCAAACGTGGTCACCTCGCGGCCAGCGGTGGCCACCTTGCCATCGGCCGTCATGGCCATGTTGATGACCACGTACGGGCGACGCACGGTTGCCGACAAACCGACCGGCGGTTCAGTGGAGGAACATGGCGTCGCCATAACTGAAGAAACGGTATTGCTCCCGGATGGCCTCCGCATACGCCGACTGAATGAGCTCGCGCCCCCCAAGCCCTCCTGGATCGGCAAAGGCGCTGACCAACATGAGCAAGGTGCTTCGGGGTAGATGGAAGTTGGTCAGCAGCCCGGCCACCAAGCGGAACCGATAGGGTGGGTGAATGAAAATTCGGGTCCGCCCGGTGCACGGTTGGATGGGTCCTTCAGTCTGGGCCGCCACCGTTTCCAAAACCCGCATGCTGGTGGTCCCCACGGCGACGACGCGCCGACCCGATGCCCGGGCGTCATTGAGGGCTTGGGCTGTCTGGTCGCCCAATTCATACCGCTCTTCGTGCATGGTGTGCTCGGACACCGACTCCGCCTTGACCGGAAGGAAAGTTCCGGCCCCCACGTGCAGGGTCACGTAGCACAACCGAACCCCCTTGGCTTCGAGGGCTCGCAAAATACGGTCCGTGAAATGCAGGCCGGCCGTCGGAGCGGCCACAGACCCTGCGGCACGACTGTAGACGGTCTGATAGCGGGTGGCGTCCTGCTCGCTGGCCCCCTGTTCACCCCGTTCAATGTAGGGGGGCAAAGGAATTTGACCGATCCGGGCGAGCCGTTCCCAAAAGAACTCCGGCTGATCCCATCGGACCAAGATGTGCCCTTCCGAATTCTTTTCGATCACCTCGCATAGCAACTGGCCCGCTTCAGGATGCCCGAATTGCAGTCTCAGGCCCGGTCGAACCCGCTTTCCAGGACGGACCATGGCCCACCACAACCCCAACTCGGTCTCCTCGAGCAACAGCAGTTCCACCCGACCTGGTGACTCCGGTTTTCGCCCCAGCAACCGCGCCGGAATGACCCGAGAATCGTTCATCACCAACACATCGCCTTCCCGTAAAATGTTAACGATATCGGAAAACTTCTGGTGCTCACGACTCCCAGAATGGCGGTCCAAAACCATCAGGCGAGACCCATCCCGCTCTGCAGGTGGAGACTGAGCAATGCGATCGGACGGCAGGTCGAAATCAAAATCTGCTACACGCACAGAGGGAGGAAAAGGGAAACAGCGTAGAATGTCGATCTGAACATGGCTTAAATGTTAACGGTATTCATTGGCTTTTCAGAGCGAATTTAAATTGTGTATAACTTGTTCATAACAGCTAGTGAGAAAAAGCAACGAGTTAGTTGCAAAAAGGGAGGCATTTGCCGTAAGAAGTAGCCATCCACGGGAGCTGGTGCTTTCTGGTGCTTCTGGACGAGGGGAAATCGCTCACGGGTTCGCATGGCCACGGCAGGTGACATCACAGAAATGGGAACGGGTATGACTGGAGCTACTCCAGCATCCCAGCGACCCCGTTTCACCTGGCGCTACGACCACAAGCTCGATTCTCAGGGCCGGGTTCCCCTGCCGGCCAAATGGCGTCCTGAAGCTCCCTCCAGCCTGTCCCTCATGGCGGTCATGATCCGACACCCGTCGGAGGCAGAGTTCGTGATGGTGCTGCCGGTTGAGCAATTCGAGCGCTTCAGCAACCCCATCTGCCAGGGCGACTTCACTGACCCGCTAAGACTGGCCGAGAGGCACGACTACGTGGATCGGATCATCGAACTGGAACTGGACAGCGCCGGGCGAATCTCTCTGCCCAAAGAAATGCGCTCGGCCGCAGGTCTGACCGACGATGTTCTCTTCGTCGGTTGCATCGACCGATTCGAGCTGTGGAACCCCGAATCCTACCAGACGGCCCGCCTCTCGGAACGCCTCCTCAAAAAGGTTCAAAACCCCCAAAAGACATGAAGCTGCTGGCACTGATCAACCCGCGCTCCTGGTTCTCTTCGGGCCCACGCAGCCCGCTGTCCTCTCTCCAACGAACCTCTGGTTTGGGGGGCGTCCCGCTCGGCTCCGTCAAAGCGCTGCCCGAGACCCTCGTTCGCCGCTTTTTCTCCTTTGAAAACCAGCGGACACCCAATCGAAACCTCATTCAGGGCGAGCTCCAACTGCCCGCGGTAACCCCCCTCCGCAACGACCTGGTCGAGGACGACGTGGAACTGGTGCGCCGACGCCGCGAAACCCGACTCCTGCACGAGACCCGACCTCCGGGAGCTGGCGGAACCCACGATCCCGAACTGGCCGTCAACCGCCTGCGCAGCCGGGCACCGGTGACAACCCGCCTGGTCGCGCGAGACTGAATGCTGGATGCCACGTGCCCTCGTTTTCCCACCAACCCGTTTTACTGACCGAAGTAGTGAGCGCACTTCAACCCAAGTCTCACGGACGTTACCTGGATGGCACCCTGGGTGGTGGCGGTCACTCCGCGGCGATTCTGGAGGCGAGCGCGCCGAATGGTTTTCTCTACGGTTGCGACCGGGATGCCGAAGCTCTTTCAGCCGCCCGTGACCGACTCGAGCCCTACGCCGAACGGTTGGAAACCCACCAGTGCAATTTCACCGAGGCGGACCAGTGGATCGCCCCCCGATCCCTCGACGGAATCCTGCTCGATCTCGGTGTGAGCTCCCATCAACTCGACACGCCTGAACGCGGGTTCTCTTTCCAGAAGGACGGCCCTCTGGACATGCGCATGGATCAAAGCGGAACCGGCCCCACTGCGGCAGACCTGGTCAACACGCTCCCGGCCACCGAATTGGCGGACCTTTTTTGGAAACTGGGCGACGAACGTCATTCCCGGAAAATCGCCCGAGAGATCGAGACGGAGCGCCGCAATCGCCCGTTCACCACCACCAGCCAGTTGGCCCAATTCATCGAGCGGATTTGTCCCCGGCGGGGGGCTCCCACCCACCCGGCCACCCGCTGCTTCCAGGCTCTGAGAATCGCCACCAATGATGAGTTGACCGCGGTAGAGACCGGCCTGGAACGCGCGTTCCGACTGCTGGCCCCCGGTGGTCGATTGGCGGTGATCAGCTTTCAATCCCTCGAAGATCGCCTGGTCAAAGAATTCATGCGGCGCGAAGCCCGGGATTACGACTTCGAAGGCCCTCAAGACCATCCGGATTTCCGGCACCCGCGACGCCCCCGTGGCCGGGAGCTCGCCCGAAAAGGACTCGTGGCCTCGGAATCCGAACTGAACACCAACCCTCGGGCCCGCAGTGCGCGACTGCGGGTGCTGGAGCGTCTTCCGGAACCATGAACTCCAAACACCGTTCCGAAATTCGACTCGGCACGATGGTGCGGGCTCTCTTGGGTTCTGCACTCATCGGGACACTGGGTTTCCTGTGGATCCTGCAAAGCCGCGCGCATCAGCGGCTTCAAGACCAAATCAGCCAGATCCGCACCCAATGCACGGTGCTGGAGCGATCCATCGGGCGGGATCAGCAGGAGATCGAAAAGCTCCTCACCCGACCCGCGCTCATCCGCCGCATTCAGGAGCTCCGACTGGGACTAACGAACATCGCCTACCGCCAGGTCATCCATGTGACCAACCAGGCCCCAGGCAGCACCCTCAATTTGGAACTGAGCCGCAACAATACCCATCCCACCGCGCCTGCGCCCCCCTTAGCCGTGGCAATCCCCCGCTGACTCCACCGCATGAATGCCCCGTCCACCCCCGACAAGACATTGACCGGACTGACCGTCCTGTTCTGTGCCGTGTTCGCCGGGTTGGCCGGCAGATTGGTCTACATTCAGGGCGTCCGCCCCGATTCGCCCCGCTACACACTGGGAGCCTCTCCGGCCCGCACCACCTATATTCCGGCACCCCGTGGTGAACTGCTGGATCGTCGCGGCGAACGCCTGACCTATTCCCAGTTCACCTACAATCTCCGCGCCAACCCGGTGGTGATCAGCAACCAAGCCCCTCACTTGGCCGCCCTGCTCTCACCGCTGCTGTCCATTCCAACCGCCACCCTCGAAGAACGCCTCAGAATCCGACCCGAGCTCCGCTGGAAAGCCGACGCCAGCACCAACTCCACCGGTTTGGTGGCCACCCAATGGGTGCAGGTGCTGCACACCAACCAGAGTGTCTTGGTAGCCTCCAACCTGTCGTTTGTGGAATGGACCCGGGTCCACACCAACTTGAAGGTGTTCCGGTCCCCGGAGGAACGCCAACTACTCGCAGCCTCGGCGGCAGTGGCCCGTCGACGGACCAACGGTCCTCCCATCGCCTGGTGGGACCTCCCGGGCCGATATCGCTTTCGCAAGGAAATCTCCCGCGACAACCGGGAAATCAACCGGGCCCTGAAGCGGATCCAACCCCAATTGAGGGAGGTTCGCGAAAACGGGATCACCGCCGAAATCATGGAGCGTCGCGTGATGCCGCACGGCGAACTGGCCTTGCCCGTCCTAGGAACCACGACCAACGGGATGATTCCCATTGTGGAATACCGGACCGCTACCAACCGCATCCGTGTCCGAACTCGCGAATTGCCGCCTGAGATCCACGGTGCCGACGGCATCGAACGGCAATTCAACGATGAACTTCAGGGGGTGGCGGGTCAGGCGGTCATCCGCCGGGGCAAAGGCCGCGAGTTGGCCGGCACCCGAGAACTGGACCTGATCCCGCAACCCGGCGCGAGTGTCCGACTGACCATCGATGCCAACCTCCAATACGTCGCGGAGAACGCGTTGCGTCAAGGAATGGCCAAGCTGAAGCCCAATTGGATGTCGGCCATCCTGGTTCGCCCTTCGACCGGTGAAGTTCTGGCCCTGGCCAACGCCACGGACCCGGACTATTCGCCAGCCCGACAACCCGGCTCTCCAACGCCCGCTGGCGGCCCACGCAAACCTCAGCATCGCAACCATGCGGTCTCCGAGTTGGTGGAACCCGGCTCCACGTTCAAGCTGGTGACCTACTCGGCCGCCCTGGAGGCGCTCCCAGGACGCAACCTCTCTCCCGCCTCACGGATCGACTGCGAGGGCGGTTCGTGGCGGCCGCCTGCCGGACGCAGGAAGCCCATCGCCGATGCGCGCGGCCACAAACTGAACACGGTCACTCTGGAAGAGGCCTTCGCCGCATCCTCCAATGTCGGCGCCGCCAAACTGGGATACGCACTCTGGGATCCTGCGGCGCCACCGCGAGCCACTGCGTTGGTCAAGTATGCCGAAGCCTACGGGTTCATGCGTCGCACCGGCATCCTCTGCGGCGGCGAGCCCAACACCCGAATCCCGGCCTGGGACGGCCTCGGAACTCAACTCATTCTTTCCTACGGCTACGGCATCTATGCGACGCCACTTCAGATCACCATGGCCTATGCCGCCGTGGCCAATGACGGCATCCTGATGGAGCCCATGCTGGTGAAGTCCGTGGAGAGCCCCTCAGGCGGCATCATCCGCAACATCGCCCCGCGCCAGGTAGGTCGTGTGGTGCGCTCTGACACGGCCAAGCAACTGGTGCAACTCCTCACCGCCGTGGTGAGCTCCAAAGGCACAGGCAAGGATGCCGCGCTCGATGACTACACCGTCGCCGGCAAGACCGGCACGGCCAACAAGATGACCCAGGCCCACATGGCGGCCGGCGTCACCGCCCATTTCAGCACCTTTGTCGGATTCCTCCCTGCTGAGAACCCTCAGATCTGCCTGTTGGTCTGCGCCGACGAGCCCACCGGGTCGGACGGCCGAGCCGCTTATGGAGCCGCCTGCGTGCCGGTCTTCAAGGAAATCTGCCGCGAGGCGGCCAGCTATCTGACAATCGCTCCGTCTCCTGTCCTGGCCTCCCATGAAGGGGCCGCCGATCGCTCCGCTCTCCCGCGTCACTGAACATGCTGACCGCTGAACCCATGCTCCCGACTGCGCCTGCGGATTTGTCCGCAGAGACGGCCCTCGCGGCGTGTCGGCCGAGACACCCCGCCCTCGGCGTTGGCGAGCCGACGCGGTTCCGCCGATCCGGTCCCTCCCGCAAGGTCGCCTCGCCCCAGACGCTTCCACAAGCGCTCGCGCCCGCTCGCCAAGACCATCCTCTGCAACGGCTGGATTTGTGCAGGATCACCCGTCAGGGACGGGTTTCGGCAGCCACTGCTTCCTTTGTCCACGCTTTGCTCAGCGGCGCAGGGCGTCGTCCGGCCTTGCTCACACCGGAAGGGGGGCTCATGGCAGGCCGCCTCTTCCCTCAGCGCCCCAAGATGAGCGAGGCCCCCGAGTGGGAACGACTCTTGGCGACCCACGTCCGATCAGGTGGCGACTGCCTGATCATCGAAGAAGACCCCGAAATCGGCGAGTTGCTGGCGGGCGTTTCACCCCGGTCAAACCTCCAACCACCGCCGTCTTCGCGCGCCTGGATCCGGGCGCAGGCGCTGCATTGGCGTGGCAGTCGCCTGCAGGTGCTCTCTCTCGATGGCCCCGCACGGACCGCACACCTGCCGCTGGTCGGTGGATCAAACCTGCTGGCCCTGGATTTGGCGCTCAACCGGGTCATCCATGCGGGCTGCTGCCCGACCCGGACCCTGGCTGCGCTCCCGCTGCTGGATCCTCCGACCGGACTTCTCGAGCCCGTCCATGCCGGACAACCGTACGGCGTCTTTGTGGACCGAGCTTCGTGTGCCGCTGACCTGGCCGAACTCCTCGCCGAAGCACGCACCTTGTCGGGGCGGCGCATCGTGCTCGTGACCGGCATCCAAGGCTGCTCGACGCCAGAAGAACGAAGGGCCCTCGGGGCGGCAGCCGCCGCGGCAGACGAGGTGGTCTTCACCAGTGACAACCCACGCCATGTGCCGGTGAGCTCCATCCTCCAAGACCTCCAATCGGGTTTGGGGGGCAGGGCCATCGAAGAACCCGACCGTCACACAGCCATCGCAACCGCCGTCCGCAAAGCCAAATCCGACGATTTGGTGATCATCGCTGGCAAGGGAAGCAGGCCTTTCCAGGAACTGGGCAGCGCTGTCATCCCCTGGGACGACCGGCTGCATGCTCGGGAGGCGTTGGCCAGGCGCGGCTGGGTAGGAGACTCACTATGACCCCCCTGCCCAAACCTCACCTTCTCGGCGTTCTGGCCGGCTTGTTTCTGGCCTCGGGCCTGATCGTTTCCACCACGCTGCTGACACGCACCTGGCTCAAGGTGGCCGACGCCGAATCCATTTCTGTGACCGGGTCGGCGCGTCGCAACGTGAGTTCCGACCTGGTCGTTTGGCGGGGTTCTCTCACCGTCGAAAGCCCCACGCTTCTGGCCTCACAGGCGCTTCTGGGCCAACAGGAGACCATCACGCGCAGGTTCCTCACCGCTCAGGGCGTCACCAACGCCCAGTTCCATCCGGTCGCCATCCAGCGCATCCAAGTCCGCACCGGCAAACAGCCCGGTGACGCCGACAACGAGACCGAGAGCCCAACACCCCGATTCCGCCTCAGCCGAACCATCGAAGTGCGCTCCGGCGACATCGATGCAGTTCTGAACATGGATGCCAAGACCTCCGAACTGGTCAATCAGGGCATTGAATTCGCCGCATCCACCCCGGAATTCATTTGGACCAAAGCCGGCGAGGCCAAGATCGAGATGCTGGCCGATGCGTCCCGCGATGCCCGCGCACGCGCCGAGCAAATCGTCTCTCAGGGCGGGCGATCCATCGCCCGCATGCGCTCAGCCAAGATGGGGGTCTTCCAGGTGACCCCGCTGTATTCGACCCAGAACACCTGGGACGGGATGAACGACACCACCTCCCGGGAAAAGACCGTCACCGCCGTGGTGAATGCGAGCTACGCGTTGAAATAATGGAACCGGTGACACTCCAATTCATCGCCGAAGCCTCCCAAGGGACCCTCCGCCCCCCCGAGGCTGACTGCCTGAAGGCTTCCCGGGTTTGCACCGACTCGCGACACCTTCGACCTGGCGATTTGTTTGTGGCTCTGCGCGGGGAGCGGTTTGACGGGCACGATTTTCTCAAAGACCCCGGACTGAAGACGGCCTCCGCCGTCGTGGTCTCTCAGGATCGTCTGCCAGAGGTTCCCCAGGGAATGCCGACCGTCAGCGTGCGAGATACCCGAGAAGCCCTGGGACTCATCGCCGCGGCCTACCGAAACCGATTCTCATTGCCCGTGTTCTGCGTGGCTGGGTCCAATGGCAAGACGACCACCAAGGAGTTGCTGGCAGCCCTGCTCGAAACGCGGTTCCCCACCCTCCGATCCCAAGCCAGCTTCAACAATGACATTGGCGTGCCCTTGAGCCTTCTTAATCTGGAAGGAGCGCATCAGGCGGCTGTCTTGGAGGCGGGCACCAATCACCCGGGCGAATTGGCCCCTTTGGTGCGCCTGATCGCCCCACGCTACGGGGTGGTTCCGCAAATCGGGCGCGAACATTTGGAGCATTTTGGGGACCTCGAAGGGGTCATCGCCGAAGAAAGCGCCTTGGGCGAAGGCTTGCCACACGACGGCGTCTTGTTTCTGAACGGAGACTGTGCCGCAGCCCGACCGCTGGCGTCTCGCACACTTGCCCGAGTGGTGCGCACCGGATTCGATGCCGGAAACGATTGGCGGGCCCGGATCCTGGAAAACGGGTGGAACTCCACCCGCTTCGAGGTCACCGCCCCAGCCTCCGAATGGTGCGGCGTGTTCGAGATCGCGGTACCCGGCCGGCACATGGTCTCCAACGCCATTCTTGCCCTGGCGGCCGCCGCCGAACTGGGGGTCCAACCCGACCCGGCGCGGAAAGCCTTGTCGCGCTTTTCCGGGGCCAAACAGCGCCTCCAATGGTCCGAACAGCGCGGGATCCGCTGGTTGGACGACACCTACAACGCCAACGCCGACTCC
>SXGQ01361560.1_pt1 | contig 10981 bp, 9 predicted proteins | sample 3178371 | NCBI WGS metagenome assembly SXGQ01 (sample SAMN11356859, study PRJNA531348) | freshwater metagenome | isolation source: freshwater sample F1-20 | place: China: Fuxian Lake, Yuxi | collected 2017-12-25 | reverse complement strand
GGCTCGTAGAAGCCCTGGCACCAGATCTCGTCGCACGACATGATCGGGTCGAGGTATCGCTGCCTCTGCTCGTCGGTTCCCCAAGTCATCAGGGTCGGGCCTGCGAGCAGAAGTCCCAGAACGTTTGCCGGAAACGGCGCGCGGGCGCGGGCCAGCTCCTCGTTGAAGATCGCAGCCTCTACAAGCGTCGCGTCGCGTCCGCCGTACTCGGTTGGCCAATGCACCGCCGCCCAGCCTGCCTTGTAAAGCTGGCGCTGCCAGTCGCGGCGGAAGGCGTAGCCCTCGTCCTCTCCGGCCGGCTCCTCGCCCGGGTGGTTGGCCTTGATCCAATCGCGCAGTTCGTCGCGGAATGCACTCTCAGACTCGTTGAATGTCAGGTCCATCAGGCTCCAATCGAGGTCGCTGGAGCTGACCTTACCGAACGGTCAGTTAGGTCGCGGCGCGCCCGCCGCGGCCGCTCAGGCGCTGACCAAGGCCGCGTCGCGAATCAGGTCGGCGGCGCGCTCGGCAACCATGATCGCCGGAGCATTCGTGTTGCCTCCGGGGATCAGCGGCATGATCGAAGCGTCAACAACGCGCAGCGCTTCGATTCCGTGGACGCGCGTCTGTGGATCAACAACGGCGCCCTCGTCGCTACCCATTCGGCAGGTACCAACAGGGTGGTAGAGCGTCTCAACGCGGCGACGCAGGTCGGCGGTGATGTCGTCGTCGTCGCTCACCGGTGAGCCAGGGAGCAGCTCGGCGCCGACAAGATCCTTCAGCGGCCCCGACGAAGCGATCTCGCGCGCGATCTTCACGCCAGCGACCATCGCCGCGACATCCTCTGGCTCGACCAGCATGTTGGTCAGGATCCTTGGCGGCGCGCTTGGGTCGGCGGAGCGCAGCCTCAGGTGGCCACGGCTCTTCGGCGAGACGAGCACCGGTGCGATTGTTAGCGCGTGGCCGTCGTAGGTTGTGGCTCCATGGTCAACGAAGTAGGCCGGGGCAAAGTGGAACTGCAGGTCCGGCGCGGGCAGCCCGGGGCGGCTGCGAACAAAGGCAAACGCTTCGGCAACGCTCGATGAGAGCGGGCCGCTGCGGCGCAGCAGCCACTCCAGCATCGCCTTCGGCTTCTCGGCATCGGCCAATGAGCCGCCGCCGGGCAGATCCCACGTGCATACCAGCGACGGGTGGTCATGAAGATTGGAGCCGACCCCCGGCAGCTCGTGACGGAGCTCAACGCCAACCTCGACGAGCTGGTCGGCCGGGCCGATCCCCGAGAGCATCAGGCTCTGCGGCGAACCGATCGCGCCGGCGGCGAGGATCACGTCGCGCGAGACGGTGATCGTCTTCTCGCGGCCGCGGGCGTCGAGATAGCTGGCCCCAACGGCGCGCTTACCTTTAAGCTCGACGCGCTGAACGGTCGCGCCCGTGATCACTTCGAGGTTCTCGCGATCTTTGATCGGTTTTAGGTAGCCGTCGGCGGTGCTCCAGCGGCGCCCGCCGCGCTGCGTCACCTGAACCTCGGCAACGCCGTCTTGCTCGGGGCCGTTGTAGTCATCGATGAAGGGAATCCCAACCGCTTCGGCGCTGGCGATGAAGTCGCGCGTGAGCGCGCGCGGGGAGCGCGCATCCTCTACCCGCTGCGGCCCGCCGACGGCGTGGTGTTCGGAAACGCCGCGCGAGTTGTCCTCAGACTTCAGGAAGTACGGCTGCACGTCGCTCCAACCCCAACCAGGGCAGCCTTCCGCCTCCCAAAGGTCGTAATCGAGCGGCCGGCCACGGACGTAAAGCATCCCGTTCATAGCGCTTGAGCCACCCAGGCCTTTGCCGCGCGGAATGAAAATCTCGCGCCCGTCGCAGCCGGGCTCAGGGTCGGTTTCAAACGCCCAGTCGCGCTTGCTGCGGAACTGCTCGGCGAAGGCGGCTGGGATCATCACGCTGGGGTGACGGTTGGAGCCGCCGGCCTCCAGCAGGAGAACCTTGACGGAGGGATCTTCGGAGAGGCGGTTGGCCAGCACGCAGCCGGCCGAACCGGCCCCAACGCTCAGATAATCGGTATCGCTCATCCGCGTATCCTTGCTGATCATCGAGCCAAGCGCTAGCGCGTCGGCGTGCCGGGCTACCTTCAACAGGTGGAGCTGGCCGATGACAGAGCAAACGTGGAACTGCGAAACAGCGACGAGAATGGCGAAATTGTCGTGCTCGCCTTCCCCTATGACGCGCAGATCGTTGAGTTGGTGCGAGCGATTCCGCAGCGCCGCTTCGATTGGGACCGGCGCGAATGGTGGGCGCCGACCGACGACTGGGCGGCGCTTCATGTGGCCGACGTGCTTTCCCGCTTCCCGGAGCTGACGGCCAGCAAAGAGGTTGATACCTGGATCCGAGCAGTCGAGCGCCGCTGGATTGGAACGGTCAGCACGCGCCGCTACGACGGCCGCGGCTGGTGGGCGCTGACGACCCGCGCCGGAACCGTTCCGGCCGAACTGCTCGAAGGCTCGGTAGAAGCTGAGGATGGAGCGACGCTGGTTGAGCTGACGATGGCCAACGCAGCGATCATCAGCGAGCAGCGCTCGGCGCGGCTTGACGCCGGCGCGGCGCGCTGCCTGACCGAGCTTGAAGTCGGCCGCCAGCCTCCCCCAGCGCAACTCGAGCTGATCAAACGCGTTGACGCCGATTACCTGCGCCTGAACGTGCTTTGGGACCTTGAGACGGGGATCGCTTTTGAGCGGATGCCGGCCTCGGCTGGCACTCGAACGGTGCCGATCGACCCGTGGCTGATCGAGCAGCTCGACGAATTCATCGCGCTGCACGATGTTGGCGTAACCGGCGATGCCGCTCCCGTGCTGCGCCGCCTGCGCGAAGAGCACGCCGAAGCCGCGGCGGCCGTAAAGCAGTCGAAGGCGACCAGCGCTGAGCCGATCGAAGGGCTGGCGGAGCAGCTCGGCGGCACACTTGAACCGTTCCAGTGGGCCGGAATCCGTTACGCGCTCGAAGCGCGCCGCACACTGATCGCCGACGAGCAGGGGCTCGGCAAGACGATCGAGGCGCTGGCGACGATTGAGGCCGATGATGCATACCCCGCCGTTGTCGTCTGCCCGGCGTCGATCAAACTGGTCTGGGCGCGCGAGGCGGAGCGCTGGCTGGCGCACCGCTCGTTCGCCCTCATTGAAGGCCGCTCGGCGGTTCCGCCAAAGGCCGACATCACGATCCTCAACTACGAGATCGTCGCCGCCCACGGCGAGCAGCTGGCTAGGCGCCAGCCAAAGGCTCTGATCATTGACGAGTCGCACTACTGCAAGAACCCGCGCGCGAAACGAACCCAAGCCGTGCGAAGGCTCGCGAGCGAGATCCCCGACGATGGCCTGCGCTTGGCATTGACCGGCACGCCGGTGCTCAACCATGCTGAGGAGCTGATCGCGCAGCTGCGCGTGATTGGCCGGCTCGACGACTTCGGCTCCGGCGCGCAGTTCGCGCGCCGCTTCGGCCCCGACCACTCGCGCAGCGAAGAGCGGCTCCACTGGCACCTCCGCCGCCACTGCTTCCTGCGACGCGTCAAGGCCGACGTGCTGCCGCAGCTTCCGGCCAAGCGCCGCAGCATTGTGCCGATCGCGCTGACCAACCGCGCCGAGTACCGCAAGGCCGAGACCGACATAATCGCCTGGCTGCGCGACCAGCCGCTCGACCTGGGCGAACTCGACGCGAAGATCGCCGCCACGCTTCGCGCCGAGCGGCTGGCTCAGCTAGGCGTGCTGCAGCGACTCGCCGGCAGCGGCAAGCTCGACGGCGCGCTCGGCTGGATCCACGACTTCCTCGCTTCCGGCGAAGCGCTCGTCGTCTTCGCCCGCCACCGCGAGGTGCAGCAGGCTGTAATCGAGCGCTTCCCGAATGCCGTGCACCTAGTTGGCAGTGACAGCGCCGCCGCGCGCCAGAGAGCAATCGACGCTTTTCAGGAGCCGGACGGGCCGCAGCTAATCATCTGCGCAACACGCGTCGCGGCTCAGGGAATCACGCTGACGCGGGCCTCGAACGTCGCCTTCCTCGAACTGGAGTGGACGCCGGCGATGCACGAGCAGGCCGAGGATCGGTGCCACAGAATCGGCCAGCACAACGCCGTAACCGCTTGGTACCTGCTGGCAGCGGAGACGATCGATGAGCGGATGTCGCGGCTGATTGAACGCAAGCGCGCGAGCATCGCCGCCGTCACCGACGGCAAGCAGCTAGACGGCGACAGCGTCGTCGAGGCGATCGTGCGCGAGCTGCGCGAAGGCGAGCCGTTTAGGCGGCTGCGCTCAGTCGCTTGATTCGGAGGCGACAGCTGCCTCCACCGTCGCCCCCTTCGGCTGCTGTTTGATCGCCACGCCGGAGCGGTGGAGCATGTACATCGCGACCAGGCCAATGAGGTTGACAATCCAGAAGCTGATCACGCGGTAGGCGATCACGGCGAGTGCGGCGATCGTTGCGTCCACGCCGAGCGCCGACAGAATCACCGTTTCTGCAACCTCTACGATGCCGATGCCGCCGGGAGTGATCGGGATCGCTGCCAGCAGCCGGCCGACTGTTGATGCCAGCAAAACAGCGCCGATGTGCGGCGTCTGGTTTAGCCCCCAGAGCATCGCGTAGAGCACAGCGGTGTCGAGGACCCAGTAGCCAAACGAAGAGGAGACGGTCGCCCAGGCCTGACGGCCGCGCAGCATCTGCTGCGACTGGAGCGCAATCGCTTCAGCGCGGTTGCGGATCTCTTCTGGGTTGAGCTTCTTGACCGCGCGCCGAGCCAGCTTCGCTCCGCTGCCCGCTATTGAACCGGCGATCTTTGGCCAGATGATTGCCGCTGCCAGAGCAGCGATCGCAGCGATCAGGATCGGCATCCCGATCGCGACCGCGTTGACGTAGCCAGACGAGCTGCCGGGCTGGCCGGACGAGAGGCCAAAGCCGATCACGAAGAGGACGATCAGCGTGACGATCGAAAGCGCCTTCGTCAGCGTCGCTGCCGTTGCCGCTTCGGCTGGCGCTACGTCTCGCTTGCGCAGCGCGTCGGCGACCATCACCGTTGCCGTCACCGACCCGCCCGGCAGCAGCACAGCAACGGCCGTCTGTGCGGACCAGACCTGGCCGAGGGCCCAGTTTGGCGGCGACGGCTGCTTCAGCGCTTCCAATGAGCGCTTCAGCACCAGCATGCCGCATAGCTGAGCCACAAACTCGAGGCCCAGGCCAATCAGAAGCGCGTGCGGATGAACCTCTTCAAGGCTCTCTTTGGCCTGCGCCGGCATCTTCGTCAGCGTCGGCAGCAGCGAGTAGACAACTGCGGCGATGACGAGCAGCCAGGTGATTCGCCAGACGAGGCGCCAGTTGATCCTTTCCATTAGCGGGGCGGCCTCGGTCATAAAAGATGCCTACGGCACGCTATCGGCAGCCGCTTTGCAAGCGACGCACGATCGGCCGCTGAGCGGTAAAGTTTTTTTACAAGTTGGCGGGCCAGCCAATATTTTTCGATTTTGGGAGAGAAGATGTCACTAAAGAACCGCGGCGTCCGTTTGCTAATCCTGACCGTCTCAGCGACAGCGATGCTGCTGCCGGGCACGTCGCTAGCTCAGGCAGGCACACTGAAGGCGCCCGCCGGGAACGCCTTCTACACGGCCTCGGCCAAGCAGATCAAGGATGGCAAGCCGGGCTCGCTCATCTGGTCGCGCGAAGTGAAGAAGACAGCCAACGGCCGCGTTGCGCTTCCATCAGCTTCGAAGACGATGCTCGTTCTCTACCGCTCGCTCGATCCAAAGGGCAAGCCAATCGCCGTCTCAGGAACGATCGACCTGCCGAAGGGCAAGGCGCCGAAGGGCGGCTTCAAGGTCATCTCATGGGCCCACGGCACGACCGGCGCTGCTGACATCTGCGCGCCATCGCGCAACGCTGCAGGCAACCCGGCTGACGGCTACATCTCTTACGCGACCGCGAGCTACGACGGTTGGGTCAAGGCCGGTTACGCCGTTCTTCGTACCGACTACGAAGGGCTCGGCGTACCAGGTCCGCACCGCTACCTCGTAGGCGCCTCAGAGGGCCGCGGCGTCGTTGACATCGCGCTCGCCGCCCGCACAATGTTCCCGGGCCTCAGTAAAGACTGGGTCATTGGCGGTCACTCGCAGGGTGGTCACGCATCTCTCTTCGCTGCGTCGCTCGCTCCGAAGCTGGCGCCGAAGCTCAACCTGAAGGGTGTCTTCTCCTACGCTCCAGCCTCGCACCTGTGGGAACAGGGCCAAGCGATCGGCAGCCTTGGAGCCGGCTACGAAGGGCTAAGCGGAGTCGCCATCATGATCCTGTACAGCGCTGCTCGCGAAGCGGGCGTTAATCCGAGCACGCTCCTCACCCCTGAGATCTCAGCCAAGCTTGGGCTGATCGAGGAGGTCTGCTCAGCGCAGCTCGCGGCGGCCCTCGGCACGGTCCAGCCGAAAGACCTACTCAAGCCAGGCGTGACGACGGCCAGCGTGGACGCCGCGCTCAAAGCAATGAACCCGAACGTGAAGATCAAGGTTCCGGTCCTGATCCTCCAAGGACTCGACGACAGCACGGTCTTCCCTGCCTTCACTCAAGCTCTTGTGAATGAGCTGAAGACGAGCGGCGGCAAGGTGACCTACAACACATTCGCCGGTCTGTCGCACTCGGGTGTTGTCACAGATGCGGCGGTCAAGAACGCCGTCTCCGCTTGGATCAAGGCGCGTCTGCGCTAAACAACGCGAAGCGGCTTGCGCGATTCGCTGAGCAGGCGGCGCAGCAGAAGCTCAACCAGTGGCCGGTAGCCGATCCGAAGCGCAGCTTCGATCGGCGCCGGCGCGCTGATGTCCACGGCAACGGTGCAGCCGCCGGCCACCGGGTCGACGCGGTGAACCATCTCGACCGGGCCAACCTGCCAGGTCCATGAACGGCCGGGATCGACGGCAGTAATCGTCGCCGGTATCGGAACCACTCCGAGCAGCCGCGCGTAACCGCGTGCCCCGACGCGCACCTCGCCGTCACCTAACCCCCAAGCGCCGCGAACGTGCGGCGCCCAGCTAGACCACTCCTGCGGACGCGACATCAGCTCCCAAGCGCGGGCCGGATCGCCGCGGCCACTGCGGTGACAAACGAACATCGCAGCTAAGCCTCGATCGCGGCAGCGTCAGCGGCGTCGGCCGCGCCGCCGCGCCGGGTCACTTCGGCCCTCGCGCGGTCGATACCACCGTGCTCGAGTGCCGCAAGCTCAGTAGTTCCACACCAGACCACTCGGCCGTGCCTGCGGACTGTAACGTGCATCTGCCCGCCGAGGTGTTCGATCGCCCCGGGAACATTGCGCCGCTCGGCCGGCAGCGGCACCGGCAGCACGTGCGCGGCGCCAAGCGGCGCGTAGCCATCGATCTCAACCTGCCAGCGCGCGCTGCGACCGCTCAGCCGCCAATGCTCGTCGCCAACTTCGGCGGTGACCGGCGAGAAGCCCGGGTCGCCGAGGCGGATCAGCGTCCCGTCAGGGAGCAGCACGACGATCGCCGTTACCTCGACGCTCAGCGGCCCCGGTTCGATGATCCCACCGGCGAAGGCCACGCAGACCTGCGGCTCGGCAAAGCCCTGCGCCTGCCCCCACCACCAGGCCGGCGGAAAGCCGCCTTTGCCCCAGTTCTTCTCAGCGTAAATCTGGGCGCCGTCAAACTCCCAAAGCTCGTCGCCGAGCTGCGCGCTGCCGCTGGCGCTACCACCAAGCAGCCAAGGGTGCCAGTACTGGTTGAGCGCCGGCACCGACTGAAAGATGCTTGAGCCACCGAGCACGCGGCGTGGCCACGGGCGCGGGTGATCGATCTTGAGATTGAGCTTGGCGTCTGGGCCGAGGTCAACTTTCACGCTGTCCGGGCAGGCAATGAAGGCTTCTGCGGCCGACGCCCCGAGCCGCTCCCAATCGGCCGCGCCCTCGGGATGGGCGACGGTGCGCAGGAAGCGGTTCGGATAGCCGGCGAGGCCCAAAGTGGCCCAGTGGCCGTCGGCGGCGCGGTTGACGCCGATCAGTGCGATCACAACGCGGCCGCTTGCGGGGTCGGTGATGCGCCAGAAGTAACCCTCCATCGCAACGCCGTGGTAAGCGAGCGGATCACCGAATGGAAGGTCGGCGCCGCCGGCGCGGTAGGCGCTTAGAACCCGTTGGATTGGCGAGGCCATCTGTGAAACCTACGAGAAGTTGCCCTTCCCAACGCGCCCGCTCTGCCGTAGGTTGTCAGAGCAGTTACGACTGACCCAGCCAAAAACCCTCAGGAGGAACCAGATATGAGTGATGACCAGATTGAAGACGACATCGAAATTGTCGCCGCAGCGGAAGACCAGCTCGAAGCCGACGCCGACCTCGTCTCTGACGCAATCGTCGGCCTTGAGGTCGAGGCTGAGATCGTCGCCGCAGCCGAAGACGAGCTGCTGGCCGAAGCCGAGATCGTCGCTGGCGCAGAAGAGCAGCTGATCGCCGACGCAGAGATGGTCGCCGCTGCAGCCGCCGACCCTGACGCCGACCCAGCGCTCGTCGCCGCAGCCGAAGATGCGCTGCTCGAAGAGGCTGAGATCGTCGCCGCAGCCGAAGATCAGCTGATCGAAGACGCAGTGGTCGTCGCGGCAGCTGAGGAGCAGCTACTCGAGGACGCCGAAGCGGTTGCTGAGGGGATCGAAATCGTCGATGCCGAAGCCGAGATTGTTGATGCCGCCGAGAAAGAGCTAACGGCAGAGATCATCGAAGACGCGCTCGAAGAAAAGGAGTAAGGGACGGCGGCTAGACGCCGCTTTCAACCTTGATCCTGCCGCTCTTCTCGGCCGCTTTGAGCGCCTCGAAGTCGAGCTCGTTCTGATCGGCGTAAGCGTCACCGAACGCTGCCAGCGATTCAGCAAAGGTCGCCCCGCTACCGAGGTAGCCGGCGATCATTGCTGCGTCGCCGGAGCGGGCGTGCGCATGGGCTAGAACGCCGCCGCAGAGCGCGCCGTAGCGAGCCAAACCAACGGCGTCCAACTTCGAAACGTCGGCGGAACCCTTCATGTCGCGCAGCTGTCGCATGTAGTAGTGCTTCTTCGCGCCGCCAGAGCCGGTCGCCCAGCCAAGGAACGGGTCGCTCGCCGACTGCATGATCCGCTGGCCGCGGACGACACGCTCGCCTTCCTGCTTGTACTCGCTCTTGCCGGCGTAGGGCGCCAACACCGACTGCTGGGCTTCCTTGAACTGCAGGAAGAGCGGATCGTCATCGCTGTCCCCCATCAGCAGCATCATGAATGCCTGCGTCCCAACCGAACCGACGCCAACCACCTTGCGCGCGAAGTCGGCGCGGCGATAACGGCTGATCACAATCCGCCGGTCAGGCTCAAGCGTGTCGAGATAGTCGCTGTAAGCGTTGTCAACGATCTTGTCGAGCTCCTTCACCATTCCAAGCGGGATCGGCACAACGACCGGCGGGTCAGCCTTGATCTTGAAGCCATCATCGGTCTTCTGCGCGAAACGCGCAAGCGCCCCAAGGTTGGTCTTCGTTTCAGCTTTTGCGGCGATCTTGCCGATCCGCTTCGCCGCGACCTTGTCGCCGCTCTCATCAACGATGGCAAGAATGTTCGACATGTCGATTCGCTCGTACCAAACCTGCAGGAACGGCATTTCCGCCAGCTCGTCCATCCGCGTCTGGTAGCGCGCCGCGGTTGCCTGAGCGGCGTCACGCGCCTCGCTGGCTTTGAGGCCATTGTCGCGGGCCGAGATCGTGATGCTGGCGACGAGCCGCTTTAGATCCCACTCGAACGATGCCGGAAGCGTCTCGTCAAAGTCGTTCAAATCGAAGATGAGGCTGCGGTCAGGCGCAGCGTAGGTGCCGAAGTTGAGCAGGTGTGCGTCGCCGCAGCACTGCGCGCGCATATTCGTAGTTGGCGTGTGGGCCAGGTCCCAGGCCATGATTCCAGCGCCACCGCGGTAGAAGGTGCCGGGTGAGACGAGCATCCGCCCATAGCGGATCGGAACTAGATCAGGAACGCGCTGGGCGGCTTGCGCTTCAAGCGTCGCTACCGGGTCAGGGCGGTCGGCCGGGGCCGTCCACTGCGCGTGCTCGCTGCGGGGAATCGACTTTCGAAGCTCTTTGCCGGCCTCATATTTAGCCTCGGTGAGAGGCGATACAGAGACCAGGTCGTCGCCCTGCTGGTCCTTCTTCTTCTTTTTGGCCATCTCACTCAGCCCCCAAACCGGAATCGGATTAGCGCTGCAACGGCGCCGAAGCCATCGCGCCACGTGATCTTCTTGCCTTCCTCGTAGGTGCGACCGTAGTACGAAATTGCTACTTCGAAAAGGCGGATGTTCTTGTGCCGCAGAACCTTGGCCGTGACTTCCGGCTCAAAGGCGAAGTCGTTAGAGACGAGATTGATTGAACGGATCAGATCGCCGTTGAAAGCCTTGTAGCCGACCTCCATGTCGCTGATTGTCGTGTTATAAAGAATGTTCGTCAGCAGCGAGAGGAAGCGGTTGCCGGCGTAGTGCCAGAAGAGATGGGCGCGCTGGGTTTCGCCGCCGCGAAAGCGCGTGCCGTAGACCACGTCGGCAACGCCGTCAAAGAGCGGCGTGAGAAGCTTTGGGATGTCCGACGGGTCGTACTCGAGGTCGGCGTCCTGAATCATCACGAAGTCGCCGGTCGAGGCATTGATGCCGGTCCGCACCGCGGCGCCCTTGCCCTGGTTACGCTCGTGAATGATCAGCCGCAGGCCGGGAATCTTTGATTCAAGGCCACTAACGATCTCAACGGTCTCGTCGATCGAACCGTCGTCAACTACGAGAATCTCAGCGTCGAAATCAAGCTCCGCCAGTCGGCGCAAAACCTGCTCTATGGTGCGGGCCTCGTTGTAGGCTGGCACAATCACGGTGACGCGCATCTGAACCTCTTCTTAACTGGTCGCTGACGGTCTTGGCAGGGCAGGACAAGCCAACAATCCGCCAGCTTCCCTAAATAGCGGGGGCGGGATTCGAACCCGCGACCTTCGGGTTATG
>SXGQ01323864.1_pt1 | contig 10981 bp, 10 predicted proteins | sample 3178371 | NCBI WGS metagenome assembly SXGQ01 (sample SAMN11356859, study PRJNA531348) | freshwater metagenome | isolation source: freshwater sample F1-20 | place: China: Fuxian Lake, Yuxi | collected 2017-12-25 | reverse complement strand
TCGATCAGGAGACCGTCCCGTGCGTAACCCTCGCGACTTCCTCAAGCCCCTCTGCGTGGGGGCTCCCGACCCCGTCACCGAGATCCCGTTCCCGCCGTCGCGGATGATTCATTTCTTCGACGCCGGCAACGAGAAGATGCGGGCCAAGCTGCCGGACATCGCCGCGAAGGCGGACATCGTCCTGGGCAACCTCGAGGACGCCGTGCCGGTCGACCGCAAGGAGGCCGCGCGCGCGGGCCTCGTCGAGGTCGGCAAGACCATCGACCTCGGCTCGACCCAGCTGTGGACGCGCGTCAACGCGCTCGACAGCCCGTGGGTGCTCGAGGACCTCACGACGCTCGTCACCGAGATCGGCGACAAGCTCGACGTCATCATGGTCCCGAAGGTCGAGGGCGCCTGGGACATCCACTACATGGACCGCCTCCTGGCGCAGCTCGAGTCGCGCGCGGGCATCGAGAAGCCCATCCTCGTCCACGCGATCCTCGAGACCGCGCAGGGCGTGACGAACGTCGAGGAGATCGCGTCGGCCTCGCCGCGCATGCAGGGCATGAGCTTCGGCCCGGCCGACCTCGCGGCCTCGCGTCGCATGAAGACCACGCGCGTCGGCGGCGGCCACCCCGGCTACCAGACGATCACCGACCCGACGTCCGCCGACGACCTCGAGACCGGCCGTGTCCGCTCGCAGCAGGATCTCTGGCACTACTCGATCGGCCGCATGGTCGACGCGTGCACCGCCAACGGCATCCTCCCGTTCTACGGCCCGTTCGGCGACATCAAGGACACCGTCGCGTGCGAGGTCCAGTTCCGCGCCGCGTTCCTCATGGGTTGCGTCGGCACGTGGTCGCTGCACCCCGTGCAGATCGACATCGCCAAGAAGGTCTTCTCGCCGGACCCCGACGAGGTCCTGTTCGCCAAGAAGGTCATCGAGGCGATCCCGGACGGCCGCGGCGTGCACATGATCGACGGCAAGATGCAGGACGACGCGACCTGGAAGCAGTGCAAGGTCATGGTCGACCTCGCGACGATGCTGGCCGAGAAGGACCCGGAGCTGGCCGAGGCCTACGGGTTCGAGCCGGCGGCGGCGTAGCCAGCTCGCCTGCGGACCGGCGGCTGGCGCCGGTCCGCACCGCTCAGTAGGCTGCACGGATGCACGGATGCTTTGCGGTCAGACTCTGCTGCGCCATTGTCGCAGCCGCCGCCACTGGCGCGCTTGCCACACCCGCCTCGGCGCTGACCGCGCGCGTCTCGTCGGGGGTCCTCGTCGTCGAGGCCGCGCCGAGTGAGGAGAACGACCTCTACGTCACCCAGAGCGGCATGACCGTCAAGGTCCTCGACCAGGGCTTCCGCAACGGCGTGCCCGGTGACTGGATCACGCCGACAGCGGGGTCCGGCTGTACCGCCGTCGCGCCGGTCGAGCATGCCGACGGGAGCCTCACGCTGGGGTATGTGACCTGCCCTGCGATCGGATTCAACCGGGTCCAGGTGACTCTCGGCGACCGACGAGGCGCCTTCAAGGCGTTCTACGGCGACTGGAACAACGGCGCGCCTCGCAGCGACGGGGACCTCCTGCAGTTCCCGCTGTCGGTCACCGCCGGTGCGCAGGGCGCCCGGATCACCGGCACGCTGGCAGCACCGAACCGCCTGGACGGCGGGCCGGTCGGCAGCGAGATGTACGGGGGCCTGTACGACGACGTGATGCTCGGCGGCGAACACGACGATCGCATGGCGGGCGCCGGCGGCGACGATGACCTCCAGGGCCGCGGTGGCGCGGACGTCCTCGACGGCGGGGCCGGAGCCGACCACCTCAGCGGCGGCGCGGGCCCGGACTTCGTCGTCGCGGAGGCCGGCCACGCGGACCGCCTCGACGCGGGCGGGGACGACGGCGACGGCTGCGCGCTGACCAACCCGAACGGCCAGGGCGTGGCGGTCTCACTCGACGGCATCGTCAACGACGGGCCCCGCACCGAGACCCGGCTCGGCGACGTCCGCGGGTGTCAGCGGCTGACGGGCACCGACGGCCCGGACATCCTGGTCGGCACCAGCGGCGACGACATCCTCAACGCCGATCAGTACGACGAGAGCACCGACCTGCGCGCAGACGTGGTCCAGGGCCTTGGCGGGCATGACGAGATCAACAACCCCGCTGGCGCCGCCATCCTCGAGGGCGGGCCCGGCGACGATCGCTTTCTGACCGGCACCGGCGACGACGATGTGCGCGGGGGCACCGGCGTCGACACGGTCCAGTACGAGGGCTGGACCACCGGCAGGCCGTCGATCGTCGCCGACCTCGACGGCGCGTCCCGCGACGACGGGCGTGCGGCCATCGGCGAGCACGACACCCTCGGCGCGGACCTCGAGAACCTGTTCGGCAAGGACGGCGACGATGTCCTGATCGGCAACGCCGCCGACAATGTGCTGGAGGGGCGCGGCGGACTCGACGACTACGACGGGAAGGGCGGCCGGGACCAGGCGGTGCTCTCGTGGTCGCGCGCGATGGAGGTCCGACTCGACCTCGACCTGGCCTTCTCCAAGCGCTACGACGACCTCCCAGACGCCGAGACGGACCTCATCTCGATCGAGGACGTCGTAGGCGGCTCGGGCGACGACCTCATCGTCGGCACCGACGGAGAGCACAACCGGATCTCGGGCGGCCAGGGCAACGATGTCATCGACGGTGGCACGGGCCCGGACGTCATCGACGGAGGTGACGGGTGGGCCGATGCCGTCAGCTACGAGGAGCGGACAGAACCCGTCACCGTTGACCTGTCCACGTCCGGCCCGATCGCAGGTGCGGCCGGCGAAGGCGACACGCTGTCCTTCGTCGAGGACGTCTTCGGCGGGGCAGGCGCCGACACGCTCATCGGCGACGCCCGATGGAACCTGCTCTCCGGCGGCCCGGGGGCCGACACGCTGAACCCCGGTGAGGGAGAGGACGAGGTCTATGGCGATGAAGGCCTCGACCTCATCTCGACCCGCGACACGTTCGAAGACGCCGTCGACTGCGGTCCCGACGGCGCGACGGTGGACGCCGACGATGACGACCTACTCGAAGAGACCTGCCCTGAGGACGACGAGGTCCAGGCGCAGCCCCCGAGCCAGCAGACCCCCGTCTCGCCTGGATCGCCGACCCCGCACCCGACCCGCCCGACGCGCCCGACCGTGTTTCCGACCCGCCCGCTCCCATTCACCCCGACGCCCTCGGGCTCCGGAACGCGGCTCGGCCGGTACGTCGCACCCAAGCTGAGAGCCCCGCGGGTGGTCACCAGGCGCGCACTGCGCCGCGGCCGGATGACGGTGTCGCTGCGCTGCCCGACGGAATGCAGCATCCGACTCGCCGGGTACCCCGACGGCGGCGGCGCCCGTCTGTTCAGTGGCCGCGCGACCGCGGACGCCGGAACGTGGGTCACCGTTCCCGTCCGGGTCACAAAGGCGGGACGCCGGGCCGGCCGGCGCGTCCGAGCGCTCAGCCTCGAGATCGTCGTCTCAGACAGTGCCCGGCGCACGGACATGATCCAGCGCACGGTGCGGGTCAAGCCCGGCTGACGCGCGTCAGTCGACCTTGACCCCGTCCCGCTCGACGTACCCGTCCTTGCCACCCACACACAGGTAGACGACGTCGGTCTCCCCGACGTTGGTCAGCCCGCGCACGGTGCTGGCATCGACCCACGCGAGCCCACCGGCCTCCAGCCGGTGGGCGGTGCCGTCGCCGAACGCGATCTCCAGCGTCCCCGCGTGGACGAAGTACAGCTCCTCCTGACGCTCGTGCGCGTGCCTCCCTGCCGAGTAGCCGGGCGGCATGACGACGGCGTTCGCGCCGAACGCGGTCAGCCCGAGCGGCGTGCGGATCTTGCGAAAGCCCCAGCCCTCCCCCAGGCGATCGAGTGAGCTGACGGCGTACCCGTCGCCCTTGGTGACATCCACGACGAAATCGGAGCTCATCGTGCGACCCTACCTGGCATGACGACGTTCTCCTCGGGGTCGGCCGGCGAGCCGCCCGGCAGCACTCTCGTCGCCGCGATGGTCACCGAACTCGAGCCGCTCTACGGGCGGATCGACGTGCCCAACGCGCCGTCTGCCACCCCCGCGGACTTCGCGCCACCCGGCGGCGACTTCCTGCTCGGAACGGAGGACGGCGCGGTGGTGTGCTGCGGCGGCCTCAAGCGCCTCGACGACGAGGCGTGCGAGATCAAGCGCATGTACGTCGTCCCCGAGGCCCGCGGACGGGGCATCGCGGGCGAGCTGCTCGTCGCACTCGAGCGACGCGCGCGCGAACTCGGGTACGCGATCGCCCGCCTGGACACCGGCCCGAAGCAGCCGCACGCAGAGCGCATGTACCGCGCGGCGGGATACACGCCGATCGGCAACTTCAACGCCAATCCGTTCGCGAGCTTCTGGGGAGAGAAGCGCCTGTAGCCGACCCGTCTGGTTGAGTCCGCCCCATGGTCGAGGTCGACGGCGTCTCCTTCCTCGTCGTGGTGGGCGTCGCGCTCGTCGCCGCGATCCTCTCCGCACGCCTGGCCTCATGGCTGCCGCTGCCCGTCGTCGTCCTCGAGCTGATCCTCGGGATCGTCGTCGGCCCGGAGGTCCTCGGCCTGGCCGAGCCCGACGACTTCATCGCGTTCTTCTCCAGCCTCGGCCTCGGGCTGCTGTTCTTCTTCGCGGGCTACGAGATCGACCTGGAGCGCATCCGGGGGATCCCCCTGCGGCTCGCCGGGGCCGGCTGGGTCCTGTCGCTCATCCTCGCCTACGCGCTCGGGGGCCTGCTCGCGGCGGCAGGCATCGTGATCTCGCTGATGTTCGTCGGCACCGCGATGTCGACGACCGCCATCGGGACGCTCATCCCGATCCTCAGCGATGCCGGGGAGCTGAAGACCCGGTTCGGGACGTACCTGCTCGCGGCCGGCGCGGTCGGCGAGTTCGGGCCGATCCTGCTCATGACGATCTTCTTCTCCACGACGAACCCGGTGTCCAGCGCGGCGCTCCTCATCGCGTTCGTCGTGATCGCGGTCGTCACGGCCGTGATCGCCACGCGATCGGTCGTGCACGGGTGGAGCGCCCTGGAGCGCACGATCGAGACGAGCGGCCAGATCGCGATCCGCGGCTCGGTGTTCATCGTCTTCGCCCTGGCGGCGCTGGCGTCCGAACTCGGCCTGGACCTGCTGCTCGGCGGATTCGTCGCGGGCATCATCGTGCGCCTCGCGCTGAAGGGCCGCGAGGTTCCGGTCTTCGAGAGCAAGCTCACCGCGGTCGGCTACGGGTTCCTGATCCCCTTCTTCTTCGTGACCAGCGGGTTGAAGTTCGACCTCGACGCGCTGCTCGACAACCCGACCGCGCTGCTTGAGGTCGTCATGTTTCTCGCCCTGTTCCTCATCGTCCGCGGTGCCCCCGCGATGCTGCTGTACCGCGAGGTTCTCGAGACGAAGGACCGCATGGCACTCGCGTTCTTCAGCTCGACCCAGCTCCCGCTCGTGGTCGCGATCACGACGATCGCCGTCGAGGAGAAGGAGATGCGCTCGTCGACCTCCGCGGCGCTCGTCGGGGCGGCGATCCTCTCGACCATGCTCTTCCCGCTCATCGGGCTGAAGCTGCGCGGCGACCGTGCATCGTCGGTCGCGTCCGAGCCCGGCTGGTCGCCGACGTGAGTGCACGTCCGCTGCGCTGACCCCATATTCGGGGGGCGTACAGGCTGGACAAATTTGCCCAGTGAGTTCGGACCGACGGTCCGTGTGCGCTCTGGGCAACGCGCCGGATGATGGCGTGACTCCCGCTGCGGCGGGCTGTCATGCCAGCTTCCAGGAGGTTCAGGTGACTCCAGAGGTCACAGAGGCGTTGGACACGATCAACGCCGTCAACATGGAGTTCTTCTACTGGATGAGCATCGCGTTGATGCTGGTCATCCACGCAGGATTCCTCGCGTACGAGAGCGGGGCGTCGCGCGTGAAGAACGTGCTCGCCGCCTCCATGAAGAACCTGCTGGCCCTCGCGGTCGTCATCCCGTCCTTCTTCTTCGTGGGCTGGTTCCTCTACAACGCGATGCCGACCGGTGTTCCGCGGCTCGACGACCTGGCGAAGGGCGCATTGCCGTGGAGCGCGAACATGGGCCCGAATCTCGAGGATGCCGCCAGCGGCGTCTTCTGGGGCGCCTTCGCGCTGTTCGCCGCCACCACGGCGTCGATCATGTCCGGTGCGCTCATCGAGCGCGTCCGGGTCAGCGCCTTCCTGATCCTCGCGACCTTCCTCGGTTCGGTCGTATGGATCATCGGCGCGGCGTGGGGCTGGCACCCGGCGGGCTGGATGCTCACCGAGTTCGGCCTGCATGACGTCGGTGCCGCCGGCTGCGTCCACCTCATCGCCGGCGCGTTCACGCTCGGCGTGCTGATCCACCTCGGCCCGCGCATCGGGCGGTTCGACGCCGATGGCCGCGCCGTGACGATCAAGCCCCACAACCTGCCGCTCGCGATGCTCGGCCTCATGCTGATCTTCGTCGGCTTCTTCGGGTTCCTCATGGGCTGCCTGATCTACACGGGCGAGGGCTTCAGCACGATCTACGGCACCCCGACGAACATGTCGGCCTTCGTGTTCAACACGCTCATGGCGCTCGCCGGCGGCATCATCGGCGCGTACATCGCGTCGAAGGGCGAGCCGTTCTGGACGATCTCCGGCGGCCTCGCGGGCGTCATCTCCGCGGGTGCGGGCCTGGACGTCTACTACCCGGGGCTGGCGTTCCTCATCGCCATCGTCGGTGGCTTCCTGATCCCGTACTCGGGCCGGCTCATCGAGCGGTTCGGCATCGACGACGCCGTCGGCGCCGTGTCGGTGCACGGCGTGTGTGGCGCCTGGTCGCTGCTGGCCTGCGGCATCTTCGCCTGGGGCTACCCGAACGTCGTCGGCCCGGACACGACCCTGTACGGCCAGGCGGTCTCCATGGTGGCGTTCATCGCGCTGGGCTTCATCCCCGGCTACGTGCTGGCGTGGGGCCTGAAGAAGGCAGGCGTCCTGCGGGTGCCGGCGCACGCCGAGGTCATGGGCCTCGACCTCGCCGAGGTCCCGTCGGTGCCGTACCCGGAGGGCATCCCGTCGACGGTGGGCCGCAACGGCTCCGCCGCCGCTGCCCCGAGCCCCACCGTCCCCGCGGCGCCCGAGCGCTGATCCCACCCAACGAAGGAGGACACACACCATGATCCCGATCGATGACTTCGAGGGCGCGGCCGACTACTTCACGTTCGGTGGCGACTCCCTCGGCGTCTGGATCACGTTCATCCTCGGCGTCGTCGTGTTCTGCGGGCTGATCGCCTACATGATCAATCACGAGAACAGGGCGTACGCGGGCTGCGAGAGCATCGAGGGCGACACCTCGATGCACGCCGCCGCCCCCATCGGAGAGGAGCCGTCCACCGATCCGGTGGCCGCGTCCTAGACCTCACATCGCAGCACCCTCAGTCGGGCGGCGGCCCCGCGGACCTCGGTTCGCGGGGCCGCCGTCGTTCTGCGCGCTGTCCAGGCTGTACCTATTTGTCCATCGGACGTTGGACCGGCGGTCGGTGGGATGCAGACGGCCCGCCATCGAGCATGTGCGGTGATGCCGTACGGGGTCTCCATGGAACACACGACGCTGCCGAAGGACGGGTCGCTGACGTTCGACCCGTCGGGCGTGCAGCACGTCATCGTCGCCGGGCCGCTCGGCCCCGAGGTCGAGCAGCTGCTCGCCGAGGCGCGGTCCGCCGGCCATGACGTCACGCTGTTGCACACCGGCAGCGCCGGCACCGCCGAGGTGGTCGACCAGCTCGGCGCGCTGCTGGCCGCGGCGCAGGTCGGCATCCGCGTCTACCTGGCCGGTGACGACGGCTTCGTCCGCGCGACCGCCGCCGTCGCCCACGCCGCCGGGGTCCTCGACGACGAGCTGCAGACCGCTGTGACCGCGTCGGCTGCGCGCCGGGTCTGGTGCTCGCACTGCCGCACGGTGACCGAGGGCGTCACCACCACCGTCGCGCCGTGCGCCGGCTGCGGGCGCACACTGGAGGTCTTCCACCACTTCTCCAGGCGCCACGGCGCGTACCTCGGCTTCCAGGCCGACGCGGAGGCGCCGGGCGAGCTCCCCGATCCGGAGGTCGCCTGGCCGTGAGGACCATCAAGGTGCGCGTCGCCGAGATCACGGAGCTCACGCCCGAAATCCGCGCGTTCGACCTCGTCCCGCTCAACGGCACGCCGCTGCCGCCGTTCTCCCCGGGCAGCCACGTAGTCGTCCACGTCCCCGGCGAGGACCGCGTCCGCAAGAACCCGTACTCCCTGGCGTCCTCCCCGTGGGAGCAGGGCCGCTACCGGATCGCCGTGCGGCGCATCGACGAGGGTCGCGGCGGGTCGGTCGGCATGCACGAGCGCGTCCGCTGGGGCGACGTCATCGAGATCGAGCCGCCCCACAACCTCTTCGCACCCGACCGGGCCGCCACGCGGCACGTCCTGGTCGCAGGCGGTATCGGCGTCACGCCATTCGTCGCCTATACCCATGCGCTCGCGCGGGACGGTGTCCCCTTCGAGCTGCACTACGCGTTCCGCGGGCCCGAGCATGCCGCACTGCTCGACGACCTCGCGGCGGTCAGCCCCGAGGCGCTCAGCACCTACGTCGACGACGACGGGACGGCCCTGCTCTCCGGGATACGTGCGCGCCTCGCCGGGCAGCCCCTCGGCACCCACCTGTCGGTCTGCGGCCCCGCGCCGATGATGGACGCCGTCCTCGGACTCGCGCGGGAGCTGGGCTGGCCCGAGAGCCGGCTGCACCTCGAGCGCTTCGCCCTCGACGAGGCCCCGCGCCTGCCGTTCAGCGTGCGCCTGGCCAGCACGGACGAGGTCATCGAGGTCCCCGAGGAGCTGACGCTGCTCGAGGCGCTCGAGGACCGCGGCATCGAGATCCCGTACCTGTGCCGGCAGGGCATCTGCGGCGAGTGCCGCACGCCGATCGTCGACGGCACGCCCGACCATCGCGACCTCTTCCTGACCGCGGAGGAGCACGACTCCGCCCTCATGCCCTGCGTCTCGCGCTGCGCGCGCGGGCCGCTCGTCCTCGACCTCTGAGCTCCATGGCCAACAGCCCCCACGCCATCGCCCACTTCCCGTTCCCGTTCGACCAGGACACCTACATGTACTCCACGAACGTGGAGCCGGCCGACCAGGTTCGTGACAACGGCATGGCCGGCTGGGGCGGCCGGGTCTACGACGTCTGCGAGCACTACCGCGACGAGATCGCGCTGCGCAACGAGATCCTGGCCCGCGACCCGCTGCGCTGCCAGGTGCTGCCGCACATGCGCGCGGCGGCGTGGGACGTCGTCGAGCACGCGACCACCTCGATGGCCGCGGACTACCCGGACTGGTTCTCGCGCGAGGAGCGCGGCCGCGAGGTGCGCTGGACCAACCGGCTGCTCGGCCTCGAACAGGTCTTCACCCCCGGCGTCGAGGACACGCTGCCCGAGGAGCCCTTCCTCTGGATGATGCGCCAGGTCCAGGAGGACATCGAGCTGCTCGACCACCGCGGCGACGCGCTGTACGTCGACGCGGGCATCCTCACGTTCGGCGCCGACTGGTCGCTGGACTTCGACCTGGGCATGAGCTTCCTGGAGATCCACGGCCCGGTGCCGCGCGCGCACGAGCTCGGGGTCTTCCAGCGCGCCCACACCTTCCTGCTCGGCCTGCGCGCCGGGCAGACCTTCCGCCGCACGAACTGGACGATGACCGTCGGCCGGCGGCTGGACACGGTCACCGAGGTCTACCCCGAGTGGGGCCCGGACCGGGCGTCGCTGACATACGACGAGATCGGTCCGCGCCTGCACCTGCGCGTCGAGGTCCAGCACTTCGTGCGCCTGCCGCGCAGCAACGCGGTGATGTTCCCGATCCGCACGTACCTCATCTCGCTCGACGAGCTCTGCACCGTGCCGGCGTGGTCGATGCGCCTGGAGCGCGTGCTCGCGTCACTGCCCGACGACCTGACCGACTACAAGGGCCTGGCCCGCTACCGCGACATGACGGTGCAGTGGCTGGCCGAGCGCAACGCGACCCTGGGAGCGACCGCCGCATGACGGAGAAGATGTGGGGCGCCGCCCCGTTCTGGGGCCTCGGCTACGACTGGGACCCCGACTGGGTCCTGACCGAAGACCAGCAGGAGCTGCGCGCCAGGCTCATCGCGCTGTGCGAGACGAAGCTGCGCGACAACGCGAAGGTCTCCGACGACGGCCTGGTCTACCCGCGTGAGAACCTCGAGCTGCTGGGCTCCGAGCTCGGCCTGCTCGCGCTGACCGTGCCCGAGGAGTACGGCGGGCTCGGGCAGGACCACGTCTGCTTCGCGATGGTCTGCGAGACGATCGCGCGGTACGGGTGCGCGTCGACGGCCATGTGTTACGTCATGCACATGGGCGCGGTCAACGCGATCATGCTGCGCCCGACTCCCGAGCTGATCGACCGCTACATCCGCCCGCTGAACGAGGGCAAGCTCGGCACGCTGTCGTACTCCGACCCGGAAACGGGATCGCACTTCTGGTACCCGATCAGCTCCGGTGCCGAGCGGCTGCCCGACGGCGGCTTCAAGGTCCACAAGAAGGCGTCGTGGACGACGTCGGCGGGCTTCGCCGACTTCTACGTCGTGCAGACGACATCGCCGGACTTCAGCGGCTACGACGACCTCTCCGTCTTCGTCGTCGACGCGGAGGACGCCGAGGCCAAGCCCGCGACCTGGGACGCGATGGGCCTGCGCGGCAACCAGTCCGGCCCGCTGGAGGTGCCCAGCGCCGAACTGGGCGCCGACCGCATCGTCGGGCCGGTCGGGGACGGCGCGGCCTCGAATGACGAGTCGGTGGACCCGTGGTTCCTCATCGGCTCCTCGTCGGTGTGGAACGGCCTGGCGATGGGCGCGATCGACATCGCCAAGCGCCAGACCACCCGCAAGCGCCACGCCGACGTCGGCCTGCGCGTCGCCGACTACCCGACGATCCAGGAC
>SXGQ01856560.1_pt1 | contig 10982 bp, 7 predicted proteins | sample 3178371 | NCBI WGS metagenome assembly SXGQ01 (sample SAMN11356859, study PRJNA531348) | freshwater metagenome | isolation source: freshwater sample F1-20 | place: China: Fuxian Lake, Yuxi | collected 2017-12-25 | reverse complement strand
GGCGGTGAGCTGACCCTTCGTCTGGCCGTCCCGGCAGTCGTTGGCGGCCTGCGGCTCGGCAGCGCGACGGCGCGCATCGGCGCCCCTGCGGACGGCGCGCCGTGAGCGCGGCGGAGTTGGTTGTGCTTGGTGAGCGCAGCGAGCTTGAGCTGCTGGCCCCGGCGTTGGCGCTGGCGCTGGCAGCCGAGTGCAGCGAACGGGCGGCGCTAGTGATCACGCTGCTCGGCGAGTGCGCGCCGCGGCGGCGCTGGGCTGCGCCGGCCTCGGCCGCGGCGGCGCGTCACCGCGATCGGCTCGCCGATCGGGGGGTTGCCGTCAGCGCTCGAGGGCGGCTGGTCACGACCGAGTGCGGCGGCGAAGCTGCGGTCGCCAGCGCCGAGTGGCTGATCGGTAGGTCGCAGCTTCCGGTTGTAGTCGTCGCGCTGCGCCCGCGCGATCAGCAGCTTGACGCGCTGATCGCCGCCGCGCGGCGGGTTGCCGTCGCGCGCTGCGGTGACGACGAGCTCGAGCGCCTAGCGATCGAACAGATCGCGGCGCTTGGCGTGCACGCTGAGCTTGCTCATCCGCCGCCTCCATTGGCGGCGCGCTGTGCTGCATCAGGCTTCAGCTGGGGACGGCTCGCGCGCAGCGATGGGCAGGCGTCGGTTGAGCTGATCGCCGCGATTCCGATCTTGCTGGCGGTGACGCTGGCCGCCGCGCAGCTGCTTGCGGCGGGGCTTTGCCGCGAGCTGGCTGGTGACGCGGCCGGCGCCGGTGCGGCAGCGCTGCTTCAGAGCCGCGACCCGCAGGCCGCCGCGCGGCGCGCTCTGCCGGGTTGGTCACGCGGGGAGCTGCGCGTTACGCGCCGTGGCCGTGAGCTGCGAGTGAGGATCAGCCCGCCAAGCTTCGTTCCCGGGTTGGCGCGACTGCTTAGCGTTGAGGCCCGCGCCAACGCTGGGCCGCCGGCGTGAGGGCCGGCGAGGACAATGGCCAGGCGTTGGTTCTCGTCGTCGGCGCGATCGCGGCGCTGCTCGTGGGAGCAAGCGGGTTGGGGATGCTGGCACGCGGGCTGGGCGCCCATGCCGACCATCAGCGCGCCGCCGACCTGGCCGCGCTGGCCGGCGCGCGGGCGCTCGTTGACGCCTTCCCGCGGGCACTTGAGCCGCACTCTTCAAGTCGCCATCTTGGCGCCAGCGCCTATCTCGAGCTCGCCCGATCGGTCGCGAAGCGGACGGCGATGCGTAACGGAGCGCGCCGCGTAGAGGTCCGTTTTGCCTCCGCGCCACTGCCCGATCGCGTGACGGTGACGGTCAGCGACGCGATCCGCATTCCCGGCGGCGGCCTCGTCGCCGGCCCGGTCACGGCCGAGGCGCAACTGGCGGCTTTCGCCGTCCCAATCGGCGACGGCGAATACCCAGGCCCGTTCGCATATCGGCAAGGCAAGCCGATGCGCCCCGACACGGCGCTGGCCTTCGACCGGATGGCGGCGGCGGCACGCCGCGCCGGCCATTCGTTGATTGTTACCAGCGGCTACCGCTCCAACGCCGAACAGGCGCGGCTCTTCGCCGCTCACCCCGACCCAAAGTGGGTCGCTCCGCCGGGCCGGTCGCTGCATCGGCTCGGCACCGAGCTAGACCTCGGGCCGCCCGCCGCCTACGGCTGGTTGGCGGCAAACTCGAAGCGCTTTGGCTTCCTCAAGCGGTATTCCTGGGAGCCGTGGCATTTCGGACTTGTCGCCAATCCCGGCAGCGCGTCGGTTGGCTTCGCCCCGCCGGGCGGTGGAGCTGCGAGCGCAGTTCCAAGCTTCGTTCCCGCTGCCTATCGCGAGCCGCTGCGGCGCGCCGCAGCACGCTGGTCGGTCGGCTCGGCGCTGCTGGCCGCGCAGCTTCAGCAGGAGTCGGGATTCAACCCGCGCTCGGTCTCCAGCGCTGGTGCTCAAGGGATAGCGCAGTTCATGCCGGCAACGGCTCGCAGCTACGGCCTTAGCGACCCATTTGACGCACCGGCCGCGATCAACGCTCAGGCCCACATGATGCACGACCTGCTGCGCCGCTTCGCCTCAGTGCCGCTAGCGCTCGCCGCCTATAACGCCGGTCCAGGCCGCGTCGCCTCGTGCTGGTGTGTACCGCCGATCGCCGAGACGCAGGCCTATGTCGCTCGAATCGTCGCGATCACGCGCGGCGCCGGCGTGACGGCCGGCGCCGGCGAGCCGCCGGTGAGGCTGATCCGCTGAGCTTTGCGGCAGACTAAGGGCACAATGGCTCCTTTCCGTTACACGCTGCGCGTGCGCTTCAACGAATGCGATCCGCAGCGCGTCGCCTTCAACGCCAACTATCTGACTTACATCGACATCGCGATCACCGACCTCTACCGCCAGCACTTCGACGGCTCCTACGCCGAAGTGATGGAGAGCAGTGGCGTTGACGTTGTCGTTGCCGAAGCGAAGCTGAAGTTCCTTGCGCCGGCCCGCTTCGATGATCAGATCGAGGTCGCGCTCACGGTTGAGCGGCTCGGTAACACGGGGATGGAGATCTCAGCGCTGATCTGCCGCGACGGAGATGTGCTCGTAACCGGCGAGCTTCGTTACGTCTTTGTTGAGATTGGGAGCTGGGAGAAGACGCCGATCCCCGATCAGATTCGCGCGACGATGGCCCAGTTTGGCTCGACTTAGCGGCCCTGAACGCGCTTCGGCGACTTGCGTCAGCTGGCGCGAAGATGCGCCGACGCGTGATAGCTTGGCGCTTGATGAATCAATCGTCGCCTGCGGTGCCGGCAGGGAGGAGGAGTTTTGAAGAAACTAGTCGCAACGTTCGCGCTTGCCGCCGGCGGCGTCATCGCGCTTAGCGGCGTCGCCAGCGCAAAGGCCGGCTGCGAACCGTTCGACACGCGCGACTGCCTGCTGCCATTCCCCAGCAACCACTTCACGACCCCTCAGCGCGGTTCGCAGACCGGCTTGCGGCTCAACTTCAACGCCGCCGTCTTCCCGAAAAACATCGGCGGAGTTTCGTCGTTCACGCCCGACCTAAACAACAACGACGGCTTCAGCCCGGGCGCGGCGATCATGACCTACGTCGATGGAATCAGCCTCCAGCGCAGCGGAGCGGCCCCGATCACCGACATCGGCCGCTACAGCGCCGCCAATGCGCCGATCGTTCTCGTTGACGCGAAGACCGGCAAGCGTCAACCAATCTGGGTTGAGCTCGACGCAAATCCAGATAACGAAGCCGACGGGAGCTACCTCGTGATGATTCGGCCGGCACGCAACCTGCCGGAAGGGCGTCGCTACATCGTCGCGCTACGCAACTTGAAGAACGGATCGGGCGCGACAATCCCGGCCGGCGCGGCATTCGCCTCGGTGCGAGACGGCAAAGCAAGCGGAGCATTGGCGGTCCGTGCGCGCCGAATGAAGCCCGATTTTGACCTCCTTGGACGGATCGGCATCAAGCGTTCAACGCTCTATCTAGCTTGGGACTTCACGGTTGTCAGCGAGATAAACCTGACCGAGCGAGCGCTCGCGATGCGCAATGCCAGCTTCGCTGCTCTGGGTGACAAGAACCTCGCCGATCAGAAGGTCGCCGGCCGCTCGCCCAAGTTCCAGATCGATAAGACGATCAATTTCACCGAGCAGCAAAACGCTCTGCAGCTGCGCCAAATAGAAGGAACGATGACCGTTCCCTGCTACCTAAGCACGCCAGACTGCGCGCCAGGAGGAACCTTTCGCTTCCAGCCGCGCAAGGCGGGCAGGTTCAACTGGATCCCGAAACAGCAAGGGACGATGGAAGCGAAGTTCGTCTGTGGGATCCCTCGCTCGGCGCTAGAAAAGCCCGCTCGACCGGTGATCTACGGCCATGGTTTGCTCGGATCAGCAAGGGAAGCTTTGGGCGAGAATAATCAGTTCTTCGGCAATAAGCACGGGATTCTTTTCTGCGCCACCGATGAGATCGGAATGGCTGGCGGTGACGCCCTCAACGCGATCAGGCTGCTCGGCGACTTGTCGCTGTTCGCCTCCTTCCCCGACCGCCTTCAGCAAGGGCTTCTAAATGGGCTGCTGCTCGGGCGCTTGATGATTCACGCTGAAGGGCTTGCATCGCACCCGTCGCTGCGTTCGATCCCGGGAGCCTCCGGCCGGACTTTGATTGACCGCACCAAGCTGGCCTTCAACGGCAACAGCCAAGGAGGCATTCTCGGGCCTGCGATCACTGCCCTCGCTCCCGACTTCACGCGCGCAGTCCTTGGCGTGCCCGGTATCAACTATTCGCTGCTGCTAACGCGCAGCATCGACTTCGACGAGTACTCCGACGGCTTCTTCAAACCGTCCTACCCAAATCGTCTAAAGAGATCGATCATCCTCGCCGCGATTCAGAACCTCTGGGACCGAGGCGAAGGCAACGGTTACGCGCTGCACGCAACCGATGATCCTCTTCCGGGAACTCCAAAGCACCAAGTGCTCCTCGAGGCCGTTGTTGGGGATCACCAAGTGCCTCAGGTGGCAGCAGAGAACCTTGCGCGGACGGTTGGCGCCGTAGGCCGCAGGCCTGTCTACAGCAGCGGCCGCAGCTTCGACAAGGTGCCGTTCTGGGGGATTCGCAGCAAAGGCAAGAGCAGCGATTCGCGGCTCGTGATTTTTGACAGCGGCCCGATTCGCCAGTTTGAAGGCGCAACGATTGGCACAAATGTGCCACCACTAACAAATACGCCGCCCCGCGCGGGCCAAGACCCGCACGGCCTTTTTGACATCTCGCGCGGCCAGCAGGCAGCGGACTTCTTCGATGGTCGCTTCACCGACGTCTGCCCGCTCCAGCAGGCATGCCGTCTTTCGATCTGGCCTTACTGACCGCAGCTCGCTGGCGATCCGTTGCTAGCCGGCGGCGGCGAGCTCGACGGGGATTCCGTTGAGCACCGCTGTGCCGGAGATCTCATCGACACGCTCGCTGTCGCCGAGCAGGTTCACGTTGGCGCCGGCGTGGGCGCTGGCGACGTTGATCTCGGTTCCTTCGCCGTCGTGACCCCAGCCGTGCGGCACCGAAACGACTCCGAGCATCATCGCCTCGCTGTGAACGGCGGTTAGTTCGATCGAGCCGCGCTTTGAGCTGAGCACGGCGCGCTGCCCGTCGGCAACGCCGCAGCGCGCGGCGTCGTCAGGGTTAACGAGCACGGTGCAGCCTTCGGGGCCTGAGACGAGCTTGGGGACGTTGTGCATCCAAGAGTTGTTTGAGCGCAGCTGGCGGCGGCCGATCAGCAACAGACCGTTGCCATTTGCTGGCGCGCCTTCGAGCTCGGCGCGAAGGCGTGGAACGTCGGCGATGATCTCCGGCGGCGCAAGTTCGACGAGGCCGCTCGCCGTGCGCAGCGATTCAGGGATCCGCGGTTGGAGTGGGCCAAGGTCGACCCCGTGCGGGCTGGCCTCAAGCTTTGCGAGCGTGAGGCCGTCAGGGTTGGCGCCGAAGCCGTCGCCGTAAGGGCCGCAGCGGAGCATGATGTCGAGCAGCCGTTCGGGGCCGACGCGATCCCCGGCCGCGGCGACCAATTCGGCTGGTTCGCGGCCGAATACCGGCGAAGTTTCGCTGCGCGATTCGCGGCCGGCCAGCTCAAGCGCAAAGAAATCGTCGATTGGGCCGATCTCGGCCGCCGCGCCGGCGCCGCTGGCGATCGCCGTCAGCCGCAGCAGAATCTCCCACTCGTCGAGCATCCCTGCCGGTGGGTCGAAGACCGGCGGCGAGTAGTTGGCGAAGTTGCGCACTGCGAAAACGGTGAAGACGAGGTCGAAGTGCGAATGCTCGAGCGCTGAGAGCGCGGGCAGGATCACGTGCGCGTGGCGCGATGTTTCGTTGCGGTAGATGTCGATGCTGATCATCAGGTCGAGCGTGTCGAGCGCGTCGGCCAAGCGGTCGCCGTTGGGCGTTGAGAGCACCGGGTTGCCGCCGATCGTTATCAGCGAGCGGATCTGCCCTTCGCCGGGCGTTTCGATCTCCTCGGCAAGGCAGTTGACGGGCAGCTCGCCGAGCACTTCGCCGCGGCCTTTGGCGCGCGTCGCCCAGCGGTGGATCTTCATTCCGCGCCCGCTTCCCGCCGCGCCCTGCGTGTTCGGCGAGCCGGCTGGGGGCTTTGTGAACATTACGCCGCCGGGGCGGTCGAGGTTGCCGGTGAGCGTGTTGATCACGTCAATCAGCCAGCTTGTGACGGTGCCGAAAGGCTGCGTTGTAGTGCCGATCCGCCCGTAGACTGCGGCGCTCGGCGCGGCTGCCAGCTCACGCGCGATCCGGCGGATCGTTTCGGCCTCGATGCCGCAGCCGGCCGCGACGGCTTCGGGCGTAAACGGCTGTGCTGCCTGCTCAACCTCCTCAACGCCGCTGAGCAGCCCGTCGAGGTGATCGCCCGGAGTGACCAGCCCTTCGTCGAAGAGCGCATTGACGATTGCGAAGCAGAGCAGCGCGTCGCCGCCAGGCCGGATGAAGTGGTGTTCGTCGGCGGCCTCGGCCGTCCGTGAGCGACGAGGGTCGATCACAACGACCTTGCCGCCGCGCTCACCGATCGTCTTCATCCGGCCGCGGAAATCCGGCGCCGTCATCAGCGAGCCGTTTGAAATGAGTGGGTCGGCGCCAAGAATCAGCAGGTAGTCGGTGCGGTCGATGTCAGGGATCGAGATGCTCAGGGAAGTGCCGAACATCAGCCCGCAGGCAACCTGCTTTGGGGCTTGGTCGACGCTGCTGGCGGAGAAGATGTTGCGCGTGCCGATCGCTTTTAGCATCGGCCGGCCGTAGATCAGTCCGCTGAGCGAATGGGCGACCGGATTGCCAAGGTAGGCGGCGAAGGCCTGGCGGCCGTGTTCGGCGTCGATCGCCTTGAAGCGCTCGTCGATAAAGGCGAATGCTTGATCCCAGCTGCAGGGCGCAAGCTCGCCATCGGCGCCGCGCATCATCGGCGTGCGCAGGCGGTCCGGGTCGTCGTGGAGGGCGCCGATGTTAGCGCCCTTCGGGCAGATGAAACCGTGGCTTAAGACGTCGTCCTTGTCGCCACGAACCTTCGTTACTTCGCCGTCCTCGATCGTTAGTTCGAGGCCGCAGGTTGCTTCGCAGAGTGGGCAGGTTCGCAGTGCTGTTGTCGCCATCTGCTCACCCTATAGGCGCCGGCGCTCTTATCCTCACCTAAGTGGCTGAGAAGAAGCAGATCAGCGAACGTGAAGAGCGCCTGCGCGAGCAGCGCCTTGCGCTGCCGGACGGCCCCGGCGTCTATCTGTTCAAGAACGCAGACGACGAGGTGATCTACGTTGGAAAATCACTATCGCTGCGAAAGCGCGTCAGTAGTCACTTCAGCTCACCTGTAACGCGCGGCGGCGTACGGATGGTTGATTCGATTGAGGCGATCGACTTCATCCTGCTCAGTTCCGATGCCGAAGCGCTGCTGACCGAACAGACGTTGATCACGCGCCACGAGCCGCGTTTCAATATTCAGCTGCGCGATGACAAGAGCTACCCGTTCATCGCCGTCTCAACCGACGAGCAGTTCCCGCGGATCTATTTGACGCGCGAACGGCGCCGCAGTGGCCGCGTCTACTTCGGCCCCTACTCCAATCCACGCCGTGCGCGCAGCACCGTTGAGGTGCTGCAGAAGGTCTTCCAGATTCGTTCCTGCCGCGACGCCGAGCCAGGTAGGCGGACCGGCTCCCCATGCCTCGATTACCACATCGAACGTTGCGAGGCACCATGCGTTGACTACGTAACTGAGCAGCATTACGGCAAGAACGTTGATGGTGTGATCGCCTTTCTTTCGGGGAACTACCGCGAAATTGAAGATCAGCTTGAAGCACGGATGAAAGCCGCCGCAGCGGCTCACGAATATGAGCGCGCGGCCGCTGAGCGCAACCGGCTCAACGCGATCCGCTCGTTGCTCGAAAGCCAAGGCGTTGTAAACGAGGCCGCCGGCTCATTCGACGCGATCGCCGTCGCCGCCGACGGAACCGAAGCGAACGCGCAGGTATTTCAAGTTCGCGACGGCGTGCTTGCCGATCGTCAATCCTTCTATCTCGACAACCCTGGCGAGCTCCAAGGAGGCGAGGTCGCGGCCGAGTTCATCGCCCAGTACTACTCCGGCCGCCCCGGCGTGCCTGCGCAGATAATCGTCCAGCAGCAGTTTGCGCCGGCCGAACGCGGCGCGCTCGCCGAGATGCTCGCCGAGCGGCGTGGGGCGGGGGTTGAGATCCGCGCCGCCGAACGCGGCGCCAAACGCCGCATCCTTGAGCTGGCCGAGCGCAACGCGGCCCTGGCGCTTGACCATGAGCGGCTGCGCAATGAGCAGACGCGCCGCCGCCGCATCGAAGCGCTCGACGAGCTTCAGCGCGAACTGAAGCTCGAATCGCTGCCGATGCGGATCGAGTGTTTCGACATCTCAAACCTGATGGGAACGCACACTGTTGCCTCGATGGTCGTCTTTGAATCGGCGGCGCCGAAGAAGGCCGATTACCGCCGCTTCACGATCCGCTCACTCGAGGACGGGCAACCCGACGACTTCGCGGCGATGCGCGAGGTGCTGGAGCGCCGCATCAATGCGTGGGAGAGCCAAGCCGATCTAGTTGCGCACGACCCCGCCTATAACCAGTCGTTCGCAACGCTGCCGAACTTGATCGTGATCGATGGCGGCAAAGGCCAGCTCTCGGCCGGACTCGAGGTGCTCGATCGCTTCCGCGAGCGCGGCGTCGCCGTGATCTCGCTGGCGAAGCGAATAGAGGAGGTTTTCGAACCCGAACAGAGCGCGCCGCTGGTGCTTGAGCACGGCAGCGCCAGCCTGCAACTGCTGCAGCGCGTTCGCGATGAGGCCCACCGCTTTGCAATCGCTCACCACCGCGCCCGCCGTGACGGCGCGATGACGGCCTCGGCGCTCGACAGCGTTCCTGGCGTCGGCCCGAAGCGCAAGAAGGCGCTGATCAAGCAGTTTGGCTCGCCTGAGGCAGTGATGGCGGCCAGTCGCGAGGAGCTCGAGCAGGTTCCCGGGCTGCCAACCAAGGTGGCCAATGACCTGCTCCACCACATGCGCCGCACCGGTAGTTGAGCGCGCAGTTGCGGACTGCTGAGGCTGCGGCGCAATACTGGTTGAACGATGAACGCTCAAACGCCAGAGGGCTCCGGAGCATCGCTGGAGCCAGTGCCGCTAGAGGACGTCGTGATCATCACCGGCGTCTCCGGGGCCGGTCGTTCGACCGCGATGGAAGCCTTTGAGGACGCCGGCTACTTCTGCGTTGACAACCTGCCTCCGGAGATGATCGCGAGTCTGGTTGATGTATTCCTTCACGAAGGTTCAAAAGTGCGCCGCGCTGCCGTCGTCTCCGACGCCCGCGGTGGCGAGTACTTCGCCCAAATGTCGCGCGTGCTCGACGAGCTGGCGCAGGCCAACATCAACTTCCGCGTTCTCTTTCTCGACGCCTCCGATCAAGAGCTGCTGACGCGCTATCAGGAGACGCGCCGGCGCCACCCGCTCAGCCCCGCCGGCAGCGTGCCGCAGGGCGTTGCCGTCGAGCGCGAGCTGGTTAACCCGATCAAGGTCCGCGCTGATCTAGTGGTCGATTCGACCGGACTGACCGCCGCCGAGCTGCGCGCCAAACTGATCGAAGACCTTCTACCTCGCAGCAGTGCCACAAAACTCGCCGTGACGTTCGAAAGTTTCGGCTTCAAGCACGGTCCCGCGCGCGACGCCGACCTGCTCGTCGACGTTCGCTTCCTGCCCAACCCGCATTACGTCGATGAGCTGAGGCCACTTACCGGTTGCGATCAGGCAATCGTCGAATACGTCGGCCGCGACGGCCGCCTTGAGCAGCTCTATGGGCACCTGCTGGCGCTGCTCGATTTCCTTCTGCCGCAGTACGTCGACGAAGGTAAGTCCCACCTGACGATCGCGATCGGCTGCACCGGTGGCCACCACCGATCGGTCGCCGTTGCCGAGGGGCTCAGTCGCCGCTACGCCGATGCCGAAGACCTCACTGTCGACGTCGTTCACCGCGACATCGATCTCTGACCTACGCTGATCGCAACGCGGAAAGCGGCGCCGCTCAGATAGCCTTGGGCGCGTAACCGACCCGAAGGATTGACTGAGATGTCCGTACGTGTTGCCATCAATGGCTTCGGCCGCATCGGTCGCAACGTTGTTCGCGCCGCTAAGGCCAGCGGGGCCGACGTTGAGTTCGTCGCCGTCAACGACCTCACCGACCCAGCCACGCTCGCGCACCTCTTTAAGTACGACTCAATCCTCGGACCCTACGACGGGACCGTTGAGTACTCCGACAACTCGATCACGATCGACGGCGATGAGATTCGTGTCTGCGCCGAGCGCGACCCTGCCGACCTTCCTTGGGAGGAGATCGGCGTTGGTGTAGTGATCGAGTCGACGGGCTTCTTCACCAAGCGCGATGATGCAGCTAAGCACCTCACGGCAGGAGCGAAGAAGGTCGTCATCTCAGCTCCAGCCAGCGGCGAAGATCAGACGATCGTGCTCGGCGTCAACTTTGATCAGTACGACGCCGCCACGCAGGACGTGATTTCGAACGCTTCCTGCACGACCAACGGCCTCGCGCCGATCGCCAAGGTCGCCAACGACACGGTTGGCATTAAGCACGGGCTGATGACGACGATTCACGCCTACACCGGTGATCAGGCTCTCCAAGACGGCCCGCACTCTGATCTGCGCCGCGCCCGCGCCGCCGCCGCCAACCTCGTGCCAACCTCAACTGGCGCAGCGAAGGCCGTCGCGCTGGTGCTGCCTGAGCTGAGTGGCAAGCTCCACGGATACGCGATTCGCGCGCCGATCATCACCGGCTCTGTAGTTGACCTCACCTTTGAGGCTGAGCGGGCGACAAGCGTTGAAGAGATCAACGCCGCGCTGAAGGCCGCCGCCGATGAGCCGATGAAGGGGATTCTTCGCTACACCGAGGATCCAATCGTCTCCTCTGACATTGTCGGTGACCCGCACAGCTCGATCGTTGACGCTCTGCTTACGAGCGTTCTCGATGACACGCT
>SXGQ01404083.1_pt1 | contig 10982 bp, 12 predicted proteins | sample 3178371 | NCBI WGS metagenome assembly SXGQ01 (sample SAMN11356859, study PRJNA531348) | freshwater metagenome | isolation source: freshwater sample F1-20 | place: China: Fuxian Lake, Yuxi | collected 2017-12-25 | reverse complement strand
TCGACTGCGCGCTGAGGACGGCGCCGTTGCCGTGGGCCAGCGCGACCTGCGCGCCCGGGACCTGGCGGTCGCCCGCGTCGCCGCGCAGCTGACGCGTGGCCTCGATCAGCGTGAAGATGCCGTACATGCCGGGGTGGCAGTCCGAGAGCCCGCCGCCGTTGGTGTTCACGGGCAGCGCACCGCCCGGCGCGATCCGTCCGCCGGCGACGAACGGCCCGCCCTCCCCCTTCGCGCAGAACCCCAGGTCCTCCAGGACGAGGATCGGGTTGATGGTGAACGCGTCGTAGAGCTGAAGGACGTCGACGTCGTCGGGCCGGAGCCCGGCCATGGCGAACGCGCGGGCGCCGGAGTCCGTCGCGGCCGTCACCGTCAGGTCGGGCATCTGGCTGATGTTGCGATGCCAGTGCGCCTCGCCGAAGCCCAGGACCACGGCCGGTGGACGGCGCAGCGTGCGGGCCCGCTCAGTCGCCGTGACGACGACCGCGCCGGCGCCGTCGGTGACCAGGCAGCAGTCGCGGACCGTCAGCGGGTCGCACAGCATCCGCGAGCTGAGGACCTCGTCGATCGACAGCTCGTCGCGGGCGAAGGCGCCGGGGTTCAGCCGAGCCCACGCGCGGGCGGCGACCGCGACTTCGGCGAGCTGCTCGCGGGTCGTGCCGAACTCGTGCATGTGGCGCGCCGCCGCCAATGCGTACTGCGTGATCGGGTAGCGGGGCGCGTAGAGCTGCTCGTCGGGGAACGCCTCGGCGACGCTCTTCAGCCGCCCGCCGTCGCTGCGCTGCGTCGAGCCGTAGACGATGAGCGCGACCTCGCACAGCCCCGCCGTGATCGCGGCCGCGGCGTGACCGACGTGGCTGAGGAACGACGCGCCCCCGAGGTTCGTGCTGTCGGAGAAGCGCGGCCGGATGCCGAGGTACTCGCCCACGTTGAGGGTCGGCATTCCGTAGTACGCCGACGCGGTGAAGAGCCCGTCGACGTCCCGGGTCGACAGCCCGGCGTCGGCCAACGCGGCGACGGTGGCCGACCCGATCAGGTCGAGCGGCGTCGAGCCGGGCGGTGCCTCGCCGATCCCGGCGTCCCCCACCCCGGCGATCGCGATCGCCCCGCGCAGTGGATCAGCCATCGCGCTCGACCGTGAAGATCACGCGCGGCTCGTCGCCGCCGTCCGGGTCGAGCGTGCCCTGCACCGGGAGACCGATGGCGACGTCCTCCGGCGCGACGCCGACGACCGTCCCCATGACGCGCACGCCCTCGTCGAGGTCGATGAGGGACACGTCGCGCGCGCCCTCGCGCGTGCGCAGGGTCGTGGTGCTGTAGACGACGCCGCGGCCGGCGCTGTGGTGGACGGTCAGGTCCGTCGACCCGCACACCGGGCAGAGCACGCGCAGGAACGCCGCGCGTGCGCCGCACGTCTCGCAGTGCTGGTAGGCGACATGGCCCATCCCGCGGGCGGTGGCCGCCTGCTCCTGGGGCGCGCGATGCGTCATCGCAGCACCGCTTCCAGCTCGTCGCAGCGGTCCTCGCTGGCGAACCCCAGGTGCAGCGTCTCGTCGCCGGCCTCCACGACGAGCACGATGCCATCCCGGGCAACGGCGCGCACCTCCGAGCGCGGCCACTCGAACCAGCGGTCCTTGCCCGCGCGCATCGCGGCGTGGGCGAGCACCATCCGCTCGGCGGTGAGCGCCAGGAGCAGCCCACCCTCCTCGTCGCTGACGAACGCGAGCCGCTGGACGTCCTCGCCGGGACCCAGCCGGTCGGCGACCTTCGCCAGGTCGTGCTCGACCGCGTACGCGAGCTTCGACCCGAGCTTGCGCTGCGCCAGCGCCGCGAGATCCTCGCGCGCGGGTTCTGCGTCAGGCCGGCCGAGCCGTGCGCGCAGGTCGCCGATGATCGCGTCGGACGCCTCTTCGGGCGCGAGCATCAGCCCGACGCTCCCGCGCGCACCAAACGTGAACGTGCACGACATCGTGTGCCGTTCGACATCGGTCAGCTCGTCGAGCGGCCACGCGTCGACCCGGGTGGGACGCGGGATCGGAGACCACCCGCGGGCAAGGAGCAGGCGCCGGTCGGTGAGCAGGACGAGCCGGCCACGGCGCCCGAGCATCCCCATCGCGAAGGTGCGCGGTTCCTCCCCCGGCTCGAGCGCACCGGCGTGCTGCTTGATCTCGAAGCCGACGAACGCCGCCTGGCGGCCGAGCTGCTCGCGGGCGAGGTCCTTCAGGGCGGCGGCGTCCACGCCGGGACTGTGCCACACCGCTCCGACTGCGCGGTAGCGTGCGCGCATGGACTTCGACCTGACCGCGGAACAGGACCTGGTCCGGGAGACGGCGCGGGCCTTCACCGACCGGGAGATCGTGCCCCGCGCCCGGGAGAACGCGCGCCGCCACTACTTCGACGTCGACCTCGTGCGCCAGATCGCCGACCAGGGCTACCTCGGCGCGATCGTGCCCAAGGAGTACGGCGGTGCCGGCCTGGACTACCTCACCTACGGGCTGATCGTCGAGGAGATCGGCCGCGGCTGCTCGGCGATGCGCACGGTCATCAGCGTGCAGACCTCCCTGGTGTGCAGCTCCATCCTGCGCTGGGGCACCGAGGAGCAGAAGCACCACTACCTGCCGAAGCTCTGCAGCGGCGAGTGGCTCGGCTGCTTCGGCCTGACCGAGCCCGACACCGGCTCGGACGCCGCCAACCAGAAGACCCGGGCGACGAAGACGGCTGACGGCTGGTCGATCAGCGGCGCGAAGATGTGGATCAGCCTCGGCAACCACAGCAAGGTCGCGCTCGTCTTCGCGCAGACCGACCCCGAGCTCGGCCATCGCGGCATCGGCGCGTTCCTCGTCGACTGCGACCAGGACGGCTTCCAGCCCGCCGTCATCGAGGGCAAGATGGGCCTGCACGCCAGCGACACGGCGTCGATCTTCCTCGACGAGGTCCACGTCCCCGACGACGCGGTCCTCGGCGAGATCGGCCAGGGCTTCAAGATCGCGATGAGCGCGCTGGACTCCGGGCGCTACAGCGTCGCCGCCGGGTGCGTGGGGATCGGGCAGGCGTGCCTCGAGGAGTCGGTCGCCTACGCCAAGGAGCGCGAGCAGTTCGACCGCCCGATCGCGGCGTTCCAGCTCGTGCAGGCGATGCTCGCCGACATCAAGGTGCGCACCGACGCCGCCCGGCTGCTCGTCTGGCGCGCGGCGGTGCTGAAGGACACCGGCCGGCCCAGCACCCTGGAGACGTCGATCGCCAAGCTCTACGCGACGGAGGCCGCGGTCGAGAGCGCGCACCAGGCCATCCAGGTGCACGGCGGCGCCGGGTACAGCGACGACCACGTCGTCGAGCGCCACTTCCGCGACGTCCGGGTGACGACGCTCTACGAGGGCACGAGCCAGATCCAGAAGCTCATCATCGGGCGGGCGCTGACGGGCATCAACGCGCTCACGCCGACCTGATGAGCGCACGGACCATCGGCGTCGTCGGCGCCGGGACGATGGGCGCGGGGATCGCGCAGCTCGCCGCGCAGGCCGCCGGGGCCGACACGCTGCTGTTCGACCCGGCCGAGAGGGCGACAGAGGCCGCGATCGGCCGCATCGGCGGTGCGCTGGAGCGCGGCGTCGAACGCGGGCGCTGGAGCACCCACGACGCGACCAACGCCCGCGAGCGCCTGCGCCCTGCCGCGACGCTCGAGGCCCTCGCCGGCTGCGACCTCGTCATCGAGGCGGCCCCCGAGCGCCTGGAGGTCAAGCACGAGCTGTTCGCGCAGCTCGCCGAGATCACCCCCGGGGTCCTCGCGAGCAACACGTCGTCGATCCCCATCTCTGCGATTGCGGCAGGCTGCGCGGCGCCCGAACGCGTCGTCGGCATGCACTTCTTCAACCCCGCGCCTGCGATGCGGCTCGTCGAGGTCATCGGCGGGCTGCGCAGCTCGCCCGACGCGCTGGCGCTCGCGCGCGCCACCGGCACGGCGATGGGCAAGCGGGTCATCGACGCCACCGACACGCCCGGGTTCGTCGTGAACCGGTGCAACCGGCCGTTCGGGGGCGAGGCGCTGCGCGTGGTCACCGAGCGGCTCGCCGATCCGGCGCTCGTCGACCGCATCTGCCGGCTCGGCGGCGGCTTCCGGATGGGTCCGTTCGAGGTGATGGACCTCGTCGGGATCGACGTGAACCTCGCGGTCGCGGAGTCGTTCTCCGCGCTGAGCTACGGCGAGCCGCGGTGGCGCCCCTCACCGCTGGCCGCCCGGATGGTCGCCGCCGGGATGCTCGGCCGCAAGACGGGCGAGGGGTGGTACCGGTACGGCGAGGAGCCTCACCGCCCGGACGACCCGCCTGCGCCGCGGATACAGGCGGCGGCCCATGGCGTCGCGCAGATCGCGGGCGACACGATGCTCGCCGCCGAGCTGCGCGGGCTGGCGGCCGCCGCGGGCTGGGAGGTCGTCTCGCCCGCCGACGACGCCTCCGCCGCGCCGGCTGTCGCGATCGACGCCGGCCCGGCCCTGGACGAGGAGCCGCTGCAGGGCGGCCACCGGGTGCTGCTGTGCGCCGAGGGACCACTGCACGCCATCGACCCCGCAGGGGGCGCAGCCGGGTTCCACGCGCTGCCGCCGCTCGGGCCGGGCGGGCTCGTCGAGCTCACGCGCAGCGCCACCACGGCCGACGGCACGGCGGCCGCCGCCGAGCAGTTCTTCACGTCGCTGGGGCTCCACACGGCATGGGTCGGCGACGCGCCCGGGCTCGTGCTCGGCCGCGTGGTCGCGCAGCTCGTCAACGAGGCGGCGTTCGCACTCGGCGAGGGCGTGGCGAGCGCCGAGGACATCGACGACGGCATGGTGCTCGGCCTGAACCATCCCCGTGGCCCGCTCGGGTGGGCCGACCTCATCGGCCTCGACCACGTCCTGCTCGTGCTCGACGGCCTGCACGACCACTACCGCGAGGACCGCTATCGCGCCGCGCCGCGCCTGCGGGCGCTCGTCGACGAGGGGCTGCTGGGGACGACGACCGGCGCCGGGTTCTTCGACCACGAGAGCTGAACCTCACACCGAACGCCCCCCGTGCGTTGTACTGGGTGACCGATGCCGCACGACCCCTTCCAACGGGTGCTGGACGCGCACGCCCACGACGTGCTGCGCTTCCTCGTCGCCACGCTGGGACGACACGATGCCGACGACGCCTTTCAGGAGACCTTTCTCGCCGCCCTGCGCGCCTACCCCCGGCTGCGCCGCGACTCCGACGTCCGGGCGTGGCTGTTCACCATCGCCCACCGCAAGGCGGTCGACGTGCACCGCGGTCGCGCCCGGCGTCCGGTCCCGGTCGAGACGCTGGAGGACCGCGCCGCCCCGTCCCCGGACGATGACGGGCTCGACGGGCACTGGGCCCGCGTCCGGGTACTGCCCGAGCGCCAGCGCGCGGTGCTCACGCTGCGCTACGCCGTCGACCTCTCGCACGCCGAGATCGCCCGTGTGCTCGGCTGCAGCGAGGCGGCGTCGCGCCGAGCCGCCGCGGACGGCCTGGCGCGGCTGCGTGAGGAGGTGACGGCGTGACCGAGCTGCGCCCACCCGTGGTCGATGCCGCCACGCTCGCCGCCCGGTTCGCGGCCCGCGCCGCGGAGTCCGGCGACGCCGACGTGGCGTACACCGTGATCGACACGCCTGCCGGCCGGCTCGTCGCCGCCCGGACGCCGGCCGGTCTCGTGCGCCTCGCGTACGAGGACCTCAACGGGAGTGTCGACCGTGTCCTCGAGAGCCTCGCGCGCCGATTGTCGCCGCGGATCGTCGAGGCGCCGGCGCGGCTGGACGACGCACGCCGCGAGCTCGACGAGTACTTCTCCGGCCGCCGCCGCGACTTCGACCTGCCGATCGACTGGACCCTGACGACCCCGTTCGCGCGGCGTGTCCTGCAGGCCACCGCCGCGATCCCGTTCGGGGAGACCAGCACATACGCGCAGATCGCCGCAGCCGCCGGATCGCCGAAGGGCGCCCGGCCGACCGGCAACGCGCTGGGCGCCAACCCCATCCCGATCGTCGTGCCGTGCCACCGCGTGATGGCGACGGGCGGCGGGCTGGGCGGCTACACCGGCGGGCTGTCGCGCAAGCAGCTGCTGCTGGGAATCGAAGGCGTGCTGCCGCCCGGGGTGTGAGCATTGCGAGAGCTGTGAGCTCCTGGCATGCACACACCCCCCGCCGCGGCATCTTCGTCGCGCCGTTCGACGAGCTCTCGGACCCCCGCCTGCTCGCCGAGCTCGCCCATGAGGCCGAGCGGGCCGGCTGGGACGGGTTCTTCATCTGGGACCACGTCCGCTACACCACGCCCCGCATGGAGGTGGCCGACCCGTGGGTCGCGCTGAGCGCCATCGCGATGAGGACCGAGCGGGTGCGGATCGGCCCACTCGTCACGCCCCTGTCGCGCCGCCGCGTCCACAAGCTCGCGCGGGAGACCGTCACGCTCGACCGTCTCAGCGGCGGCCGGCTCACGCTGGGCGTCGGGCTGGGCAGCGACAACCACGGCGAGCTGGACTTCCCCGGCGAGGTCACCGAACCGAAGGCCCGGGCGAAGCTCCTCGACGAGGGCCTCGACCGCCTCGACGCCTACTGGGCCGGCGAGCTGCTCCCGCGCCCCGTGCAGCGGCCGCGCATCCCGGTGTGGGTCGCCGGCCGGTATCCGGCCAAGCCGCCGCTGCGGCGGGCTGCCCGCTGGGACGGCTTCTTCCCGATCGAGCTGCCCGGACCCGACGCGCTGCGCGAGACCGCGGAGCAGCTCCCGCCCGCGCCGCCGTTCGACCTCGTGGTGCAGATCGCGGCCGGTGAGGACCCCGCGCCGTGGGCTGACGCCGGGGCGACCTGGGTCCTGACGAAGTTCGGCGCCGCCCCGACGGCGGCCGAGGTCCGCGCCGCGATCAGCGCTTTCCCGGCTGCGGGAACTGGCCGCGCATGATCGCGTCCCAGCCTTTGTCCGGCGTGACGGCGCGCAGCGCGATCATCGCGTGCGCGGACGGCGTGACCCGGTAGCGGGCCTTCGGCTTCTCGGCGTCGATCGCCTTCTCGATGACCTTGGCGACGGCGTCCGGCCCGGCGCCGAGCTTGGCCATCGCGCCCTCCTCGTAGACGTCGCGCGTGGCCTGCGCGACCTTGTCGGAAAAGCCGTCGTACGGGCCGTCGCCCTCGGTCTTCGCCTCGGCGAGCTGCGAGACCGCGCGCTCGCCGAAGTTCGTCTTGATGAGCCCGGGCTGGATGACGACGACCTTCACGCCGAAGCCCGAGACCTCGAAGCGCAGCGCGTCGCTGATCGCCTCCAGCGCGTACTTCGTAGCGTGGTAGAAGCCGCCCCCGGGGAACGTGAAGTTCGCCCCCATCGAGGAGATGTTGATCACCCGGCCGTCGCGCTGCGCGCGCATGCCCGGGAGCACGAGCTGCGTCAGCCGGACGAGGCCGAAGACGTTCGTCTCGAACTGCTGGCGCACGAGGTCGATCGGGACGTCCTCGACGGCACCGGACTGCGAGTAGCCGGCGTTGTTGACCAGCGTCCCCACGGCGCCCTCGGCCTCTTCGACCGTGCGCACGGCGGCGACCATCGACGCCTCGTCGCAGACGTCGAGCGGGAGGATCTTGCAGCCGTCGCGCTCGAGATCGGCGATGGCGTCCGTGCTCCGCGCCGTCGCATAGACGGTGCGACCGGACCGTACCAGGCGCTGCGCCGTGGCCCTCCCGATGCCGGTCGAGCAGCCCGTGATGAGAATGGCCTTGGACGCAGAAGTGCTCACGTGCCTATGCTACCCGCGCCCCATGGCCCAACAGCACCTTGACCCGCTGAGCGCTCAGGACGCGCGACTGCTCTCCCGCGAGGACGCGTGCGTGCACATGCTCATCGGCAGCGTCGCCACGTTCGAGGGCCCCGCACCCGAGATCGGCGCGCTGCGCGAGCACGTGCGCAACCGCCTGAGCGTCGTCCCCCGCTACCGCCAGCGTCCCGCGTTCCCGCCCGCTGGGCTCGGCACCGCGCGCTGGGTCGACGACCCCACCTTCAACCTCGACTACCACATCCGCCACGCCGCGCTTCCGGCGCCCGGCGACATCGGCAAGCTCCATCGCATGGTCGCGCGGCTGTTCAGCCAGTCGCTGGACCGGACCAAGCCGCTGTGGGAGCTCTACGTCGTCGAGGGCCTGCGCGCCGAGCGAGGCGACCGCGACCGCTGGGCGCTGATCTCCAAGACGCACCTCGCGCTCGTCGACGGCACCGACGGCATCGACCTGCTGACGGTGATGTTCGACCTCGACGCCGAGTCCGGCGCACCGCGGCGCACGCCGCAACACGACAGCTGGCAGCCCCGCCCGCTGCCGACGACCGCGCAGCTTGCCGCCGCCGCACTCGAGGACCGGGCCCGGGAGGCCGCCGAGCTGCCGAAGCAGACCCTCGAGGTGATCTCGGACCCGAGCCGCCTCGCCGGCGGGCTCCTGCAGGCCGCGGGGTCCCTCCTCTCCAGCGTCACCCCGAAGCCGACCGCGCCGCTCGATCAGCCGATCGGCCCGCACCGCCGGTACGTCACGATCCCCGCGCGGCTCTCGGAGTTCCGCGCGATCAAGGACGCGCTGGACGCGACCGTCAACGACGTCGTGCTCGCCACGGTCGCGGGCGGCCTGCGCCACTGGCTGCACCAGCGCGGCTCACGCACTGCGGGCGTCGAGCTCTACGCCGCCGTCCCCGTCTCGATCCGCGTCGGCTCCGAGCACGAGGGCTTCGCCAGCCGCCTGCACCAGGTCGTCGCGCCGCTGCCGGTCGATCTCGGCGACGCCGCCGCGCGAGTCCGCCTCATCCGCGACGCGATGCGCGGTGTCAAGCGGTCTGCCGGCGCCCTGGACGCCGACCTCATCGCCGGCATGGCGGACTTCGCGCCGCCGACGATCCTCGCCCAGGCCTCGCGACTCGGTGCGCCGCCGGACTCCTACAGCCTGGCGATCACGAACATCCCGGGCCCGCAGACCGCCCGCTACGTCCTCGGCCGGCGCCTGGAGAGCATCGCGCCCGTCGGGTTCCTCGACGAGGGCCGCCCCCTGACGGTCGCCGTCAACTCGTACGCGGGCAGCGTCCACTTCGGGCTGCTCGCCGACTACGACGCGCTGCCGGACATCACCGAGATCGCCGTGGGCATCGAGGCGTCACTCGAAGAGCTCCTCCAGCAGGTCGGCGCCGTGGAGACGAAGGACTCGCCGCGATCGCACCGTGTCCAGGCCGCCGGCGACGGCGCGGTCCGCGCCTGATTTCCGGACCGTCCGGCGCGGATCTGCGCCGGTGACCGCCGAGGGTCGTACTCTGGTTCGAGATGAACGAAGCGCGATCCAACGCCTACGGCCGTGTCCGCAAGACGCTTGAGGACCTCGGCCCGGCAAAGCTCCAAGACGACGAGCAGCGGCTCATCCGCGCCGCCGCCGATGCGCTGCTGTTCGATGACGACGGCTACGACCGTCTCGCCGAGGTCGAGGATCTCCTCGAGCGCCTCGTCGAGTCGGGCCGCTGGACGTCGGAACTCGCACGCCAGCTGGTCGACGACCTCGCGGCCTGTGGTCCACGCAGCGGCGTGAGCTGACCGCCCTCCGGGCCGTCCCGCGTTTGCCCGCGCGCCGCGCGGGTACGCCTGTCGTATGGAAGATCCTCTGAAGCCCGTCGAGGGGTCCGCGAAGGACGCCCCGGCGCCGTTCTCGATGTGGCTCGTGATGCTCGCCGTGCCGGCGATCGTCGTGGGCGCGTGGCTCCTGTTGCCGAACTCCGGTCTCGGCGTCGCGCTGCTCGTCGTCATCGCGCTCGCCGCCGTGTTCCTCGGCGTGTGGCGCGTCATGTCGATGCGCCGCCTCAGCGAACCGCCGGGCCGCAACCCGGTCCCGCCGCCGTCGACGCGGTGACGGCGGCCGCCCGCCCCTACGGGCGGGCGCTGACCGGCGCGGCGTTCTCGGTGGGACCCCACTGCTTCTCGGCGAGGTCACCCTCTGCGAGGCTCGGCGGGGTCGCGATGCTCGGCGTGTCGCGCAGGTACCACTCGGCGTCCAGCGCGGCCTGACAGCCGGAGCCGGCGGCGGTGATCGCCTGACGGTACGTGTTGTCGACCAGGTCACCGGCGCCGAAGACGCCCGGGCGGTTCGTGCGCGTGGAGCGCCCGTCGACCTTCACGTAGCCCTCCTCGTCGAGGTCGATCTGGCCCTCGACGATCGAGGACTGCGGCTCGTGACCGATCGCGATGAACGCGCCGTCGATCTCGAGCTCGGTGTCCTCGCCGCCCTCGGTGTGACGCAGCTTCGCCACGGCGAGCGAGCCATCCTCGCCCGGGATGAAGGCGTCGACGGCGTACGGCGTCATAAACGTGATGTTCTCGGTCTCTCGCGCGCGCTCGAGCATGATCTTCGACGCGCGGAACTCGTCGCGGCGGTGGATGATCACGACCTCGGAGGAGAACTTCGAGAGGAAGATCGCCTCCTCCATCGCGCTGTCTCCACCGCCGACGATGACCGTCCGCCGGTCGCGGAAGAACGCCGCGTCGCACGTCGCGCAGTAGGAGACGCCGCGGCCGCCCAGCTCGTCCTCGCCGGGGATGCCGAGCTTCTTGTGCTCGGCGCCCATCGCGAGCACGACCGTGCGCGCCAGATGGACCTCGTCGCCCACCCAGACCTTGTGCACCCCTCCGGGCTCGTCGGAGAGCTCGACCTTCGACGCCTCGTCGGTGATGAAGCGCGTGCCGAAGCGCTCGGCCTGGTCGCGCATCTGCTGCATGAGCTCGGGGCCCATGATCCCGGCCGGGAAGCCCGGGTAGTTCTCGACGTCCGTGGTCTGCTGCAGCAGCCCGCCCCACATGAACCCCTCGATGACGAGCGGCTCCAGGTTGGCGCGCGACGTGTACAGCGCGGCCGTGTACCCGGCGGGGCCGCTGCCGACGATGACGACGTTCTCGATACGGTCGGTGGAGGAGGTCACTTCAGAAAGTATAGTGGGTAGGGGTCAGGCCGTGGCCGC
>SXGQ01020098.1_pt1 | contig 10983 bp, 8 predicted proteins | sample 3178371 | NCBI WGS metagenome assembly SXGQ01 (sample SAMN11356859, study PRJNA531348) | freshwater metagenome | isolation source: freshwater sample F1-20 | place: China: Fuxian Lake, Yuxi | collected 2017-12-25 | reverse complement strand
CTTTAATTTTTTGCTGCCTGCCTGGTCACGATTGGAACATACCCGAATTCAAAACCCTTGGGCGGGGTCACAATCAAAGCCGGGTCCAGGTCCGCGAGTTTACCGGTGGTGGGCGCGGGCAGATATTCTTTTTCCCTTGTCCAAGTCTTGTGCAGTTTTTCCACCCGCAATTGCATCGCCTCGCGTTCCTTGTCCGTTAAATCCGCGTTTAGGATCGCGGGTTGGTCCGCAAATCGGTACCAATAATAGGTGACCACGCTTCCATCCCCAAGTTGAGTTTGGAAAGGCCCAGCGACTGGTCCGGGTTTCTTCCAGCAGCTTTGTGCATCCTCCGGCGTGACATATGCTCCCTCAGGCTTAACATTTGGCCTTTTGAATTCAGCCTTGGTCAATCCGGTTTCCAAGGGAACATCCTTTGCCTGCACCACCACCCATTCCGATTTTTTGTCCCCATCCTTCACCAAGTGGAAGTACTCCGGAAGTGTCACCAATGATGAGCCATTTTTGGATTCTGTCTTTGTCACCATCTGTTGGTTCCAGCGATATCCATAGGTGTGCTCATCAAGAGCGACGGGGCTTGCGAAAGAATTCCAGGCGAGTGAGATCTTTTTTTCCCTTGGTGTGTTGGGCGGATAAATCTTCCAAGTGGAACCACCCTTGCTGTTGAATGTGTGGATGCTTGCCCCTTTGGAATTGACTGTGCCGCTTGCAACAGCTCCCCCTTCAAACCATGCCTTCACAGAGTCCCAAAGCGCGCTTTTGTTGTATGCGGTCACTCGATGCACCACCGCTGAATCTCCCTGTGTGTTTCTCGGGAAGGATGTGGGCGCGATTCGGGCATAAGTCTCACCCTTGGAGTCCACCGCTTGAAAGCTTGGCACATACTGGGTTTCCATCTGCAATGCCTTGTTCGGGCTGGAAGGCCGTGAATCGAGGAACATCCCCGCCAAGTTGGTGTCTTCCGATGTGACCTGGGACCAGAAGTAAGGGGTGAAAAAAGCAACCGGGCCCTTGAAGTTTCCGGAGTTCAAAAATAGTGTCCAGGATTGGTCGCCTGTGGGAACATTCTTTCCGGCGGTTGTCGGTTTAGGGTTGGTCAAGGGTAAAGGCAGATAGCCATACCCCAGAAACTCACCACAGGTTCCTTGTTTTAAATTAACGCCATCGGGAGGCCAGACAAGCCAGGGGCTTAGCTGGGCAACGCCATATTTGCCATTGGGTTTGGCCCAGTCCCTGCCTTTTCCCGCACCGGGACCGTTGGCCCATTCCCTGAAGTTAAGTGCCACTCCACCCATGATGAACTTTGGAGTTTCGGTTGCGAATCGTGTGTCGCGCCACCAGCCGAGTCCCCCCTCGATATCAGAGTAAAGCTTGGTGGGTTTTGGTTCGGGGTACTGCGCGAACATCCAGGTGCCAAACAGGCCGGTTTGGAATCGATTGCCCGGGTATTTTGAAAGCAGGGGCCACGCCGCCACATACATCGAGAAGCCTGCATTAAAGGATTCGGGGACTTTTTCGTGCGGAACAAGCAGGTAGCCAGCCATTTCTCCTTCCTGGATTTTTTCCTGCGCTTTAGCCATGGTTGGGCAAAGCAGGAATCCTAGCAAGGAAAAGCCGGTTACTATCAGGGCCAGCGATTTATTTTTCAACATGATTAAAGTACCCAAAAGATTGGTTATGCCAACACTCAAAAACAAATGATTGTATTTGTTGAATTAGATTGTAAGCTCGGTACCCCGGTTGATCAAAGAGTAAACCCAATTATCAAGGCTTAATTCTGAATTTGAAGGGTACTTGATCCGATTTTATGTTGTGGATGCTGCTTCTTGAATATACCACTGGGAATATCGCTTTACCGGGCGTACGATATTCGATGATTAATCCGGGTTTTGCTATGGGGAACGCATGATGCTTAAACATTCGCTTATCGCCCTGGTTCTTTTTGGAGTTGTCCAGCCATTGCAGTCAGCGGAGATTGCAAAAAGGCCCAACATCCTTTTCATCTTCTCGGATGATCAATCCTACAAAACCGTGGGCTGTTATCCGGAATCTTTTTCCTGGGTAAAAACCCCAAATATCGATTACCTTGCCTCGCAGGGGGTCAGGTTTCATTCGGCTTATTTTGGATCATGGTGCATGCCCTCGAGGGCCAGCTTCCTTACAGGAAGGCTTCCCCATGGCATCGAAAGCATGCGTATGGAGGGCAAATATCCCGCTAGTGCCTACGACCCCGCCAAGGCCCCTTTCTGGCCCGCAGTTTTCCGCAAGCATGGTTATCACACCGCGCAGATAGGTAAATGGCATACAGGTATCGATTCCGGATGGAATCGTGATTGGGACCACCAGATTGTTTGGAATAGGCCGCTTCACCCTGAAAATGCCGGAGCCTACTATGATAAACAAATTCTCGCAATCAATGGCAGGGAGCAATTGGTCGAGGGTTATCCCGCGGACAATTACAATAAATGGGCCCGAGAGTTCATTGAGGGTAAATCACGCGACAAGGACAAACCTTGGTTCCTCTGGTTATGCCATGGCAGTATTCATGGCCCATCCAAACCCGCACCACGCCACAAAGGTATGTATGCGCAGGCTGAGGTACCGCTTCCTAAGGATATTTTCGGCCCAAGGCCCGGTAAGCCGGAATACCTGAACCTTACCCAGGCATGGTTGAGAAATGAAAAAGGTGTTGCCGTGGCTGGCAAAAGTGGAGAGGCATTCGGTGATGAAAGCAGGAAAAAAGAACAGACACATGCGGACTTTGTTAGACAGATGAACGAATGTGTGCCCGCCGTGGATGAAGGAGTAGGCATGCTATTAAAATCACTGAAAGATTCCGGCCAGTTGGAAAACACCCTTGTGGTCTTTGGTGCGGATCAGGGTTTTGGAATGGGGGAGCACGGCTTTCGAACCAAGCTGGGGCCTTATGATGCCACTTATCGGTCCCCTTTGATTGTTTCCATGCCCGGTGTCACCGCGAAGGGTAAAGTATGCACCCAGCCGGTGAATGCACCCGACTTGGTTGCGACATTTCTTGCCCTTGCCAACATCAAAGTGCCTTGGGAAATCCATGGAAAAGATCTCGTGCAATTGCTGAAAAACCCGGAGGTAAAAACACTGCAGCCATGTTTGTATCAGCATACGGGAACCAGTTTTGGGTCAGATGTTGAAAAGGTGCTGCGTGAAAGCCCGAGCAAGGCGGAGCATACGAATGTGCCGTGGTATGATGCGGTGGTTTATGATGGATGGAAGTATATTCATTATTTGAAGCCGGGTGTTGGTGATGAACTGTATGAACTGAAAGCCGACCCGGAGGAATTGGAGAATAGGATCAAGGATCCTAAAGCCGCAAGCATATTGATACAGTTGCGGGAGAAGATGGATGGTGAATTGAAACGAATTAACGCGCCAGAAATAATGCGGTTTAGGGAGAGATGATAATTTCAAGGTTATCGATCCAAAGACAGTCGGTTTTCCATGAATTGCCAGAAATGCCATGAAGTTTTCAGTTTTGTTTCAGCCGGCGCCAATGATAATGTTTGTTGTCAAGGTTAATAGCTTAAAAATATACTTGAGATCTTTATTTGATTGTTAATTAAGAGTATTCTAATATCATAGAATCATGCTTATAATTTAGTTATTAAAACAAATATATATATATATATAGTATTAATTGTGTAACCAGCATTTGATTTTGAGCGCTGTCTATAATTATTTTTAGCATAAAAGTTTGTCATTTCGAGGTTTTTAAGAGTGCTTATGCCGCAACCCATTGCAAAAGTTTATATCCATGCGATTTTTTCAACCAAAAATCGTGACCCGGTTCTTGCTGAAAGTTGGCGGGACGAATTGTTTCGTGTCCTCAGCGGTACCTTGAATATTCTTGGTTGCCATTGCCTGATTGTTGGCGGGGTGGCTGACCATATTCATATTTTGTTCCAACTTGATGACTCAGTTGCCATAACTGGTGCCATTGAAAAGATCAAATGGACTTCATCGGAGTGGATCAACCAGACCAGGGGATTGCGCTTGCCTTTTTACTGGCAGAATGGATATGCGGCTTTTTCCATAAGCCAATCCGATGTCGAGTCGGTTCGGGAATATATTCGTGGGCAATCGGACTATCACGCAATACAGTCATTTCAGGATGAATTACGCGAGTTTTTTAAACGGCATGAAATAAAGTGGGATGAGGCGAATGTGTGGGATTGAAAGCCATTAAAATTTAATCAACAGATTGATGATATGCATACCCCCCCCCTATTTCAACGGTTGGGTTGCGAAATCATAATTTGTCAATTTTTGAAAGTTAAAATAGAAGCGGGATACGGGAGTCGGACCCGTCTCACAGCCTTGGGAAGGCTGGGCACAACCGATATACCAATCCCGCATGAGTATGATTTTATAACCGATGGGCACCGCAAGCAAGGTCATAAAGGAATCATGTGCTGGGTACCGGTGATTTCATGCAAAATACCCTCGTAATTGGTGTGTATCCTTCCTAATCGCCCTAGTCATGTGGCTTAATCCACTTGATTAAATCCAACCAAATTGCAATGATTTATCAATGTTTTAGCCTTTTTGTCTGAAACATTCCTTCAGTCGCAGCGTTTCATGATTAGCAAGCTGCATCATGATAGGTTGTGAAATTTCTAATCTCCCAGAGTTGAAAGGTTAAGGTTATGACCATGCAAAATTACTTTATGAAATTTGTAATCAGCAGTTGCCTGGTGACAGCAATCGGTATGGTTTCGTTCGCGGGGGCCCAGGAGAAAGCAAGGGCACAGGTACAATCAGGAGGAGGTTTTCAACCCGGAGCCGGTTTGGGTGGAGCTGATTATTTATATCTTCCCTCGCATCCGATCCTGGGTTCCACTCAGGTGCAAAAGGAAGTGAATCTTTCGGAAGAGCAATTGGCAAAGCTAAAGGAAATTGGCAAGAAGTTTCAGCAGAATGGTTGGAAGCAGCAGCCCCAGGTGGATTGGACCAAGCTGACCGAAGCCGAGCGCAAGGCAAAGACCGAGGAAATCCGCAAGGATTACGACAAATGGGCCGCAGAATCCAAGAAGCTGACCGAGGAAGCGCGCAAGGAAATTGATGCGTTGCTCAAGCCCGAACAGCTTGCAAAAATCCAGGATATCGAGTTAAGGCAGCAAGGGGCACCCATGCTTTTGTATGGCTATAACAATCTTTTAGAAAAGCTTAATTTGACGGAAGAGCAGAAGAAAAAGCTGGGCCAGCATAAGGAGGAAATGCAAAAAAAGATGGCGGAAATCCAAAAGGAGATGTCCGCGATTCAAGACAAGACCAACCGGGCCGCGTTGGAAGTTTTAACTCCTGAACAGATTTCGGAATTGAAAAAGTTGAAGAAGGAAGGATTTCGAACTTTGGCAAATCCCGGGCAATCGAAAAAATAATTCTGCCCCATTTGCAATTGCATGGCAAGGCGGTGAATCCACGGGCTTCACCGCCTTTTTTATTGGATGAAAATGAATTGTTTGGAGTTGATCAGCGCATAGACAAGGTCTTGAATGGAGAGCCCCGAGGAGGAGGCCTTGTGCCAAGCAGAGGCCTCAGCGGGGGTTGGAATCCTTGAAAGTATGGCCAGATAAACTGCCTTCGCTTTATCATTTGGGCTTTTACATTTTGAGATGAAATGCATAAGCGGTGAATAGGGTGATAGAAGATGTTTTTCAGAAATGATATCACTGTTCATCAACGCTAATGCCTGGGGAATCGAAGCGGACAAATTGGCGTTTTCCACAAATTCACGGTCGCTTTGGCCCATGATTCGGAGAAAATGCCCCCTGGGTGCGGGGCTATCCAGTTCCGATGCCCTTAACCATTCTGACTCCGCCATCTGGCAGTATTTGATGAATTGATGATGATCCTCAGTCGAGACTCCAAGTTTGCTGGCCAGGGTTTTAAGTTGCTGAAGTTTTGTTTTAGATTCCTCTTCAAGTTGGGCAGATGTTTTTGGTGAAGCGCCGTAACCTGGCGCATGAATGCTTCTCCAAGTCTCGACTGAAAGCACACGGGGGTTGGGGTTTATCTTGTAGTTTTTATCGACAACAAGATTTGCGTTTTTACCCGCTTTTATTTCAACCAGGTTTTCAAGCAAAGGCATGATGAAATCCCGGATATAGGACTCGGATCGTTCCTTGGACAAGGCCCCTTGTTTTCTGCGAAGCTCGGTTTCCTTCACCTTGTCGCCACCGCGGGTCGCGACAATCAAAGCTTCTTGTACGATTTTTTCCTGTTTTTCGAGTTCTTTCTCCGCCTGCAGGCGGGCGTAAGCCATATCCACCAGTTTTTTACCATCAAAATTAAGGTAGGCATCACAAACCATTCTTGAGATATTGACTCTTCGTTCCTCGATTTGTTCGCGTTTGAAATTACGGGCATCCGGCTCATGGTTTGCAAGCGCGATAATGGAATCCCAGACTTGCTCCGCGGTCATTCGTCTCAAAAGTGGCCCCTGAAAATCATAAGTGTCTCCAGGGTTGAACTCGCCCATCGTTGCGGCTGACTGGTAAGCCCTGGTGTTTGCAACAACCGCGATGAAAGCCCGCATATCGTAACGCAAAGAAATCATGAGCTTCTCAAGATTTTCCTCAAGGGCTGGCACCATCGCCTTGGAGGAGTCACGCAGGTCGTCGAGGGGTTCGTTCAGCGCGATACCAAACATCATTTTCCAAAGGCGGTTAACGATAACCTTGGTGAAGCGGGGGTTGTCAGGTGATGTGACCCAGCGGGCGAAAACCACCGCGGGATCATCGCCTGGCTCGACGGTTGCCTGGGGGCCCATCAGCGATGCTGGTTTCATCACCTCGAAGGGTTTTCCATCTTCCTCCTTGAAGTCGTGTGGAAGTTTCAGGATGGCATCGGTTTTTCTTTCCAATCCGATGGGGCTGAGCAATTGCCCAACAGGACCCTTGATGATACCGACGATCTTGCGGTATTCCATGGCATCAAGGCGTTGATTTTTACGAAGCTCAGCGGCTTTGCCGCCATCGCTGGAGGTTGCTTTTTCACGCTTGAAATCATCATTGATCGCCTGCTGGCGGTCACGGATCGCATCACGGGCGCCACCAAAAGCCTCATTCACAGGCTTGTTACCGTAGGTGTAGGCTGCAAGGTGGTAGAACTGCGTCTGCTTCCATTTGTCAAACGGATGGTCATGGCACTGGGCGCATTCAATTCGGGTGCCAAGGAAAATACGCGATGTTATCGCCATGTTTTCGAGTGGCATTTCAGGGTCCCGGTGGTAATAACCGATTGCACCATTTTCCCAGGCGTATCCCTTGGCAGAGAGAAGCTCGAATACGAATTTATCAAATGGCTTGTTGCTGCGAATGCTTTCACGGATGAATCTTGAGTAGGCGGCTTCGATTACATTTGCCCGGTTGACATAATACGACTTGTAACGCAGCACATCCGCCCAGAAATTGTAGAAGTTTGAAACAAAACTTTCCTGCGAAAGCAGATTGTTGATGAGAATATGGCGTTTATCAGGGTTTGTGGATTCAAGAAACGCGGTGGTCTCGGATGGGGTTGGAATCCGGCCCGCAAGGTTGAGATGAATTCTGCGCAGGAAAACCTCTTCGCTTATTGGCGCGTTGGGCTTGAGTCCCTTGCTTTTCCAGTGGGACTCGAGGATTGCATCAATTGTGGATGCGGATTTTTTTATGGATTCCTCATCCCCTACCGCGGTGCCCGCTGGCAGCATGAAAAATAGCAGTGAGATATAAAACGCATGAATGAACCGGTAATTAGTTTTGAGTGACATCATGAGTTTCATTTTCTAGGAAGATTTTTCCGGGGTTGAATCAACCCAATATTTTGGTGATGGGCACACCCTTGTCGGCCAGTTTGAAAGGCCGTTTGGAGGGTGATGTCACGATCTGCTCGAGGGGTAATCCGAGGGCATAGCCGATGGTTGCATTGAAATCAGGTATGGTGATGAGGTCGTCAACCACATCTTCGCCGGTGTTGTTGGTGGCGCCAAAGACGCCGCCGCTTTTTACCCCGCCACCAAAAAGGCAGCCTGAGAATGCCTTGGGGTAATGATCACGACCAAGCACAGTGTTGATTTTAGGGGTGCGGCCAAACTCGGTGGCTAGCACAATTAGAGTTTCAGCAAGGAGGCCGCGGGCTTCCAAATCCATGATAAGGGATGATAGTCCGCCATCAAGTTTCTGGCAAAGATCTGGTGTGACGGTGAAATTTCCAGCATGGGTATCCCAACCATGAAGGCTGACTTCGATAAAGCGAACCCCGGCTTCAACGAGCCTGCGCGCGAGAAGACAGCCTTGGCCGAAAGGGTTGCGACCATATTTATCCCTGAGTTCGGGCTTTTCTGCCGCGAGGTCGAAAGCAATGATGTCCTTGCTGGCCATCATTTTATAGGCACCATCATATGCGCCGGTATGGGAGGAGACAGATCTCTGTTTGCCAAAGGTGTTGATGAATACCTGGTCGAGTTCCGAGGCAAGTTTCATCCGGGCAGCATGATACTTTGGGGAAAGTCCTTTTTGCAGTTCGATGTTCTCGAGTCCGTTATCGGGGTTGTTCACAAAAAGAGGGGAATGTTCGGGTGGAAAAAATCCAGCGCCCGGATGGCGGCTGGAATTACCAACATACACGGAAGCGGGAAGGGTGGGATTTCCCGGGCCGCGGAAATGGCTTAGCCAGGCACCCATGGACGGATGATTTATCGTGCCACGCAGTTGGAAGCTGGTGTGCATGAAATAATTGCCTTGTTCGTGCGCTCCCTGCGTGGATGTTATGGAACGGATGATGGTTCCATGGTGCATCTGCTTGGCGGTCAGGGGAAGGTATTCCCCAAGCTGAACACCGGGTGCGCTGGTCTTTATGGTCTTTGTTGGCCCCGCGACATCACCAGACTTGGGATCGAGGGTATCCACATGGCTCATGCCCCCATCCATGTAGAGGTAAATGATATTTTTAGCTTTGGTTTTTTTTTCGGGGTTTGAGGCAAGGGTCGAATTTGAGATAAAATCGGGCAGAAGCCCTACACCCAGCATGGAGCATGCCGCTTGGGCCATTATTTGCCTGCGATCAAGTCCGGGGTAGTTGAATTGATTTTTCATGGCCCTGACCTTTTCCAAGGTATTGCAAGATTGGAACAATGACATGGTTATTATTCAACAATATCATCTGAATAAAATCATAATTCAGAGCCTGATTAATTCAATGAAATTTTCAAGGAGCTTTGGGCTCAAACTGAAGTGCGGCGGAATTCATGCAATAGCGCAAGCCGGTTGGTTTAGGGCCATCTTCAAAAACATGGCCCAGATGGGCATCGCACCTCGCACATAGCACCTCGGTGCGGATGCTGAAAAAAGAACGATCAGTCTCGAGGGCGACATTCTCCTGGGCGACGGGTTGCCAGAAGCTGGGCCAACCGGTGCCTGACTCGTACTTGGTCGATGATTGAAAGAGGGGTAGCCCACAGCATACGCAATTGTATACGCCTTCTTTTTTATTGTCCCAGGTGGCACCGGTGAAAGCCCGCTCAGTGCCTTTTTTACGGGCGACCTTGAACTGCTCCGGGGTGAGAAGGGTCATCCACTCGGCATCACTTTTTTTTATCTTTTCCATCATGGTCACTCCCTTTGGGATGTTTGAAACAGACATATCCCGCCTGCAACCAACGCATGCGATCGCCAGCACTATAATGATGCCGAACTTGTTCATATCAATTATTGTAGTCATTGCGGATTATGGTCGGCAAATGTACTAGGCCTTCTTGGAGCGGGCAATCCATTCATCAAGAAGTTTACCTATGCCCTGGTAGGAATAATCAATGTTGGCGATGTCGTTTCCGATCTCGACAGCCTTGGCGAAATTACCCTCGGCGGCATGGTTTTGGGCCAGGCTGAATAGAATTTCCTTGCGTGAAGCCTCCTCGGATGCGGGCAGGGATTTCAAGGCATCCTCGAGATTACGCCTGGCAAGCGTTGAGTTCCCCTTCTGCGAGAAACATTTTCCCAGCAGCACCAGCGCCTTCCATGCAAGCCTGGGATCCTTGCGGGATTGCTGCAATTCGGTAATCGCGGCATCGATGTCCCCAAGTTCCACTAGCATCTGACCCAGCTCGAACTTTGAGATCATGTTGGCAGGATCCGCCTCGACCCTCAGCCTTAGTAGTTCGGAATCCCTCCTACGCTGCTCGGTCTGCAGGCAATCCTCGGTTATTTTTGCAAAAGGCCAGGCCTTGTCCTCGGAGAGTATCTGCTTGATTTCCTCGATGCGTTTCGCGAGGATCATTTTCTCGAAGTGGGCGACCTCCAGGACAAGTTTCTTGTCCCCTTCAGACTGGGCTATTCCGAGCCTGAGGGTATTTTCTGCCTCTTCCAACCGGTTGGCCTTTTTAAGAAGGTTGGCAAGCTCGATGTAATAAGGGCCCCAATGGGGTTTTTCCTGGAGCAGCAACCTGATGCGTTGTTCCTCGGCTTGGGAATTAACTTCTTTTTGCGGACTTATCACAACATCCTTGTTGTCTGACATCCGTTTCATTGTCTCGGAGGCGCCAAGTTCCTTGGCACGATCCTTGGCATCCTGGTCGGAAGGGTTGAGGCGAACTATTTTTTCCCAGAGGATGCGGGCAGAACGGAAATCCTGCTGCCTTTCCAGGAACTCGGCAAGATCCTGCAATATCTCGAGGTCGTTGGGTGAGATTTTCAGTGCCGACTGGAACAGCCAGCTTGCGGTCTCGGTGTGGCCAAGTGCATCCGCGGAGCGACCCATGACACGAAGGGCGGAGCTATCCCATGGGTTTGCGGTCAGGCCTTCCTCGCCTGCTTCCAGAGCCTTGGCGTGGTTGCCCGACTTTTGCCAGCCCTGCACCCTGGATTTGGTTGAACGGCCAATCCCGAATCCACTGGGGGGCTTATTGTCGTGGCTTTTCATCTGGGCATCGCGTAGTTTTTTCCTGCAGGGCAGATTGCCCGGGTCGCG
>SXGQ01011004.1_pt1 | contig 10983 bp, 12 predicted proteins | sample 3178371 | NCBI WGS metagenome assembly SXGQ01 (sample SAMN11356859, study PRJNA531348) | freshwater metagenome | isolation source: freshwater sample F1-20 | place: China: Fuxian Lake, Yuxi | collected 2017-12-25 | reverse complement strand
CGCGGCTATCGCGACGCAATATCGTTTCTCGAAAAACAGCTTGGCATCGACAAGCAGAAAATCGCCGCATGGGGCGAGAGTGCTTCGTCGCTTGTCGTGCAATTTATTGGCGTGTTTGACCAACGGGTGCGCGCCGTAATCGCCCACACGCCTGTGTGCGGCAACAGATCAACAAAATTTGACGAGAACCCTGAAAAATTCGAATGGTTACGACAGAACTGGTCGAGTCTCGATTTGTCGACCGTGCCTGTGCGCGAACTGGTAGTGCGAATGAGCAGACTGCACGAAGGCGACGGGCCGGTGATTGTTGAAGGTGGCGCTGCAGTTGGTTATGTGACACGAATGCGAAAAAAATATGCAACCGAATGGTCGAATCAAGTTTTTATCTTGCAGCGCAAACTTGACGCACAATTCAATGAGCAACGTTTGCCGGCAAAGTATTTGAAAGTGCCGACCTTGTTTGTGATCGCCACAGATGACGAAGTGCCATTGTGCGAGTTGTCGACGAATCGCCGCTGTTTCGACTTGATTCAAGCACCAAAACAGTTGCTTGAAATTACTGGTGGACACTTTGGGCTGGCATATCACCAAACAGAGCCATATCGCCAAGCATTGAGTGCCGACATCAATTTTTTGCGAAGTGTTTTCGAGATCAACTGACAACGCGAAGTGCAAAGCGATTGATAACCGCCGCAAGACAATTGACGACCGCAGCGACCAACAGAACTTGACCGACGCCGATTGTCGTGGCGACGGCACCCCAGATAAACGTGCCGAGCGCGATGCCGAACCAGACCATCAGCATCGCCAACGACGAGCCTCGACCGCGCAATTCATTGGGTAGTTGCACCATGAATGTCGAAAACAGGATGTTAAGCATCGCCATTGTGCATGCACCACAAATAAATAGAGCCACGACTGCAACCACCATCGCTGAAGTTGCCGACAGAAGTGCGACACTCATCGACCAAATTGCTGCCGCAACTAGGGTGATTGTTTCAATGCCGAACTTTGCACGAATGCGTGGCAAAACCCAAACTGCACCGACCGAGCCGACACCAAGCGCGCCCGAAAGAACGCCGAAACCGTTGGATGCAACCTGCAGACTCTGTTTAGCAAAAAGTGGCAACACCGAAGTGAGCACCGATGTGACACCAAGCATGATCGCTAGTCGTGACGCCAAATTGCGCAACTGCTTTGTGCCCACAACATGTTTGATCCCATTATTTATGGCTTGATTTATAGATTGACGATGCACAATCGGGCGCGCCGCCGAACCTCGACGTTGCGCAACCGCAACGATGCCAACGAACGATGCGGCGTTAAGCGCAAACACCGCGCCAGGATTAATCGCGGCAATAATTATCCCCGCGATAGCAGGACCCACAGATTGGGCGATGTTGCGAGAAACAGCGTCAAGGCCGATCGCTGGCGGTAAGCGAGCTTCGTCGACAAGTTCTGGAGTAAGTGCCATGAATGCAGGCGCCGAGAGTGTCAGAGCAACTGATTCAAAAAACGTGCCGAGGATCAAAAGCTCGATGGTGAGACCACCCGACCACTGCAAGAACGCAAGAAGTGCGGCAACGATGAGCGCAAATAAAGATGTGACTGAAATTAATCGCCGACGATCTACCATGTCGGCAAATGCGCCGGCGTAAAGTGCAAGCAGAAATCCGGGCGTTGCCCACGCTGTTTGCACGAGACCAACCAAGGTGGCTGAATCTGTAAGTGTTGTCATTGTCCATGCGGCGGCCGCGATATGCATGAACGTGCCGATGTTTGAAACGAGACCTGCCAGCCAGAGTGCGCGAAAGGCACGAATTTTTAACGGTGACCAGGGGCCTTGCACACGATAAGAATACAAAACTAACTAGATCACAAACATTTGAAGCGATTGCATCAATACGTGCAAGGTAGAATTTTGTCAGGAGCAACTTGCCGATGACGATTCTGACCCAACCGAGCGTGTTGCCGAGCGCCAATGACGCTTGCTGGTGCGGTAGCGGGCGCAAATATAAACGCTGTCACAAAGCTCTCGAGGGTCGTGTGCAACCGGGCATCGTTAGCCCACGACGAAGCGTGCCGAGCAACATTGCTCGCCCACCATATGCCGATAGCGGCGAAGTGACGCGATGGAACGAGTCGGCGATTAAGTCACCAGAAATAATTGCCAAGATGCGACACGCAGGTGCGGTCGCTGCCGAAGTGCTGCGAATCGCCGGTGCGGCCGTGAAGCCTGGTGTCACGACAGACGAGATTGATGTGCTCGTGCACGAACTTTGTATCGCGCGAAATTCATACCCAAGCCCGCTGAACTATATGGGCTACCCGAAAAGTGTCTGCACATCGGTGAACGAGGTTATTTGCCACGGCATACCTGACTCGCGAAAACTTGAAGAAGGTGACATCGTGAATTTAGACGTGACTTGTTATATCGATGGCGTGCACGGAGACACGAATGCAACATTTGGTGTCGGCGAAATCGACGACGAAAGTCGCGCGCTGATTAAAGCGACCGAAGAGTGCACTTGGCGCGGAATCGAAGCCGTGAAGTCTGGGCGTCCGTTAAGTGATATCGGTCGGGCGATTGAAGATCACGCGAAACTTCACAAACTTGGCGTGGTGCGGGCGTTCGTTGGGCACGGCATCGGCGAACAGTTTCACACCGACATTCAAGTGTTGCATTATTTTGATTCGCGCAACTCGGTCGTCATGCGGCCCGGCATGACCTTCACGATTGAGCCGATGATCACACTTGGCACTTGGCAACACAAAATGTGGGATGACGAATGGACGGCCGTGACCGCAGACGGCAAGCGCACCGCACAGTTCGAGCACATGGTTTTGGTGACCGAAACCGGCGTCGAAGTTTTGACTGCAGGCGCAGGCGCCGTTTCGGGTTTTTCGCCGTTTAAAAGTTAATTGTCGCGAATTCTTGGCCGTAGCGCCAGCGATGTAGCGTTTGGTCGAGCAACAACTTTTACCAATTGGGGGCAATTATGGCGACGGGTTTTGCAAAAATAAACGGGCAAGAAATTTTTTACAAAGACTCTGGTGGCAACGGACCAGTCGTGATTTTGGCGCACGGTTTCTTGATGGACTCATCGATGTTCGACGCCCAAGTTGCCACGTTGTCGCCAGAGTTTCGCGTGATTACATGGGACGAACGTGGCTTCGGACAAACCAAATGGGACGGTAAAGAATTTAGTTATTGGGATTCTGCGAGTGACTGCCTTGGGTTGATGGATCATTTCGGAATCAAGAAATGCGTTATCGGCGGAATGTCGCAAGGCGGATTTTTGTCGTTGCGCGCGGCGCTCACCGCACCAGAACGTGTCACGGCACTCGTGTTGATCGACACTGCGGCCGACAACGACGGACCCGAGACATTGGCTGCATATCGAATGATGGTCGACACTTGGGTGCAACACGGACCAGTGGCTGAATTGACAGGTGCGATTGCGAACATAATTATCGCCGAGCCACGCGAAAACGAAAAGTGGGTGGCCAAGTGGCAGAACTTTTCGCGCGAGGCGATCAAAGCCACGGCGAATTGTTTGCTAGATCGCGACGACATCACCTCGAGACTCGGCGAGATTAAGTGCGAGGCGATAATCATTCATGGCACCGCCGACACGGCGATCTCGATGGAGCGCGCCGAGGCGCTGCGAGCCGGACTAGTTGGCGCGGGCAAGATCGTGGCGATCGACGGCGCCGCGCATGCCGCGAATTTGACGCACGCGGCGTTGGTTAATCCGCCATTGATTGAGTTTTTGCGGCGCGTTTCGAAGAATTAACTAAATAGATTTAGAAGCGTGATTTCGCCCAACGACCAAGAGCGCTATCTCACCTTTGACCGCGAACAATGGGCGGTGTTGCGCGCGCAGACTCCGCTGACGCTGACCGAGAAAGAACTTGAGGCGATGCGTGGCATCAACGATCGCATCGACCTAGAAGAAGTTGCGACCGTTTATTTGCCGTTGACGCGATTGTTGAATCTGTATGTTGCCGCGACGCAGAATTTGCATCGTGTGTCGGCGACATTTCTTGGCACGATGGCGCCGAAAATGCCCTACGTAATCGGCATCGCCGGCAGCGTCGCAGTCGGCAAGAGCACCTCGGCGAGAATTTTGCAGGCGCTATTGATGCGATGGCCAGAGCACCCGCGAGTTGAGTTGATCACCACCGACGGTTTTTTATATTCGAACGCGGTGCTTGAAGAACGCGGGCTGATGAACCGCAAGGGGTTTCCGGAGAGTTACGACACCAAGCGTTTGCTCCAGTTCGTGCGCGATGTCAAGGCCGGCACACCCGAAGTATCGGCGCCCATCTATAGCCATGTGATTTACGATGTGTTGCCCGACAAAGAAGAAATCGTACACCAACCCGACATTTTGATAATCGAGGGATTAAACGTGCTGCAGGTGGGCAACGCGACGACCGACTTCGTGTCTGACTATTTCGACTTTTCTATATACATTGACGCCCGCGAAAATGATATTGAGGCGTGGTTCACCGAACGCTTTCAGACTTTGCGCAAGACGATTTTTCAAGACCCAGATAGTTTCTTCAAACACTTTGCCGACTTCACCGAAGAGCAAGCGCTCGCGCTCGCCCACGAAATTTGGACGAGCATCAACGGCAAAAACCTTAAAGAAAATATCGAGCCGACCCGTGCGCGAGCGTCACTCGTGCTGCACAAGGGTGCCGACCACAAAGTTGATGCGGTGCACTTGCGCAAACTCTGAGCAAATACGATCAATTAGGCTCTTGTCGACAACTTTTAGCCGAGGCACCAATTTGAAAAAAGATAAAACTGAAACTAACGAAGCCCAATACGGCGAACTGATCGACCAATATAAGAGTCAGGTTTTCGAAACATTTGGCTTGATGCATAATTACACATGGAAACTAGATCCACGGCGTATGCTTTTTGCTTTTGCTCGCTATAAATTTGTGGCCAAAATGTTTGATGGTTTCGAGCGGGTATTGGAAGTTGGATGTGGCGATGCATCGGCGACTCGCATTGTTCAACAAAATGTCGGCAAAGTGGTCGTTATTGATTTTGATAAAACATTTATTGATGACATCAATAGTCGTCAACAAGCAAATTGGGAGCTTGACGCTCGGGTGCACGACATGGTTCAAACACCGATTTTGGAATATTTTGATGGGATTTTTAGCTTGGATGTTTTTGAGCACGTTAATAAACAAGACGAAGACAATTTTTTGAGAAATATCTGCGCATCGCTCAGTGACCACGGGTCTTTGATTATTGGTATTCCGTCACTTGAGTCTCAGACTTATGCGTCAGAAGGGAGTAAGGCAGGACATGTGAATTGCAAGTCAGGAAATGAGCTGAGAGACTTCTTGAAGAAGTACTTTCATTCCGTTTTCATGTTTTCGATGAATGACGAAGTATTACACACCGGATTTTTTCCAATGTCGCATTATCTACTCGCGGTGTGCGCTGAGAAAAAGTTAGCGGTGTAGAGAATTTAGATAGTTGTAGACGGTGATGCGCGAGACGCCCATCGAGTCGGCGACATCTTCAACTGCGCGACGCAAGGTGAATGCACCGCGCTCGTCGAGCAAACGAATTGCACGTTGTTTGGCCGTGCGCGACAAGTCGGGAAGCTTGGCGCCGAGTTCACGCTCGACCGAGTCGATCATGCGTTCGAGTGCGCCATGCAACGCAGGCAGACGAACACCCGCCACGACGACACCATCAACTTCTAGCGGCACATCACTCGGCTTGACGGCATCGGCATCGACGAGAGTGGCGCCAATCGCCGCAAGCAACGGCTCGATTGCTTTTATCAGCGGATCTTGTCGGGTGGCTTTCATGAATCGAATCGCGACACAGAAACATTGACGAAAGTAGCGCCATTGCCGTAAGCAACGCGCAATAAATCGGCGACCACAATTGGCAAAGTTTCGGCATCGACGCTGAACAACGAACCAAACGGACCAAAGTCGACGGCGATGCCGTGCGCTTCGACTGCCGCTACGGCCGAGGTGACATGCGGGCCTGGGTCACCTTCGACAAATGGCTCAATCGTGAATTCGACTGTCAACATAAGAATCAATATACCCACGAGAACCAACGGCAATTAGGGCGAGGTCGGATATTGGTGTCGTGTCGGGCTAAATTTTTGTCAAGCGAGAGCCGAACGCGAGCCGAGCCTTCGCCGAACGCGAGCCGAGCCATCGCCGAGCGTACGCTTGAGACATGGCAAAAGCGATGTCAAATAAACCCGTCTCGGCGGCTCAAGAAAAACATGGTGCAGCAGACTCGTTGAAAGACGAAGTTGGCGGTCTGATGAAAACCACAGTCGCCTTGCGACGCGATCTGCACAAGTGGCCAGAGATCGGCAACACGCTGCCAAAAACTCGCGAGCAAGTTTTGACTGCGCTTGAAGGTTTGCCGCTCGACATCAAACTTCATGAAACAACTAGCGGCATCGCCGCAATGCTGACAGGGGACAAGCCCGGCCCAACCGTGATGTTGCGCGGCGATATGGATGCATTGCCGATGCCCGAAGACACGGGTCTCGACTTTGCGTCGCAGACGGACGGTTGTATGCACGCCTGTGGTCACGACACGCACACGTCAATGTTGGTTAGCGCCGCAAAACTGCTCAGCGATCGCCGCGGCGAAATACCTGGTCGCGTGTTGTTTATGTTTCAACCTGGCGAAGAGGGTTATCACGGCGCCAAATTTATGCTCGAAGAAGGTTTGCTCGATGTCGCCAAAAATAAAGACGGTAGCGAATCGCCGATCACTGCGGCTTACGCGTTGCACATCACATCGTCGTTGCCCGCAGGCATCGTCGGCACTCGCAGTGGCCCATTGATGGCGTCAAGCGATGTCGTATCGATAAAGATCACGGGCAAGGGTGGTCACGCATCAGAGCCGTTTCGAACTCTCGACCCGATTCCGGTGGCGTGCGAAATTGTGCAGGCATTGCAAATGATGATCACGCGTCGAATCGAAACTTTTGATCCGGCGGTTGTGACGATCACGAAACTTGTCGCGGGCACAACGACGAATGTCATCCCTGAATCGGCGCTCATCGAAGGCACGATTCGTGCGGTGAGCGAAAAGACCCGCAACAAGGTGCACGATTCGATTCGCCGGGTTGCCGAAGGCATCGCCGCTGCATACGAAATGCAAGCCGTTGTCGAAATAAGAATCGGCTACCCCGTGACGGTCAACGATGCACCGAGCACCGACTTTGCACTCGAAGTTGCCGAGTCGATTCTTGGCGAAGGCAAAGCCGTGCGCATGCCCTCGCCAGTGATGGGCGCCGAAGACTTCAGTTATGTTCTCAACAAAATTCCGGGGGCGATGGTGTTTCTTGGTGGCACACCAGAAGGCGTAAACCCGGCAACGGCCGCACCGAACCATTCGAATCGTGTGATGTTCGAAGAATCGGCGATGGCTCACGGCGTGGCGCTTTATGCATCGCTGGCATTGCGCACACTCGGCGTAACGCTGAACTAAACGATGCGCCCACTTGAAGGGGTTCGAGTTCTCGACTTTACGCGAGTGCTTTCTGGTCCGCATGCGACACGAATGCTTTGCGACCTTGGTGCCGATGTCATCAAAGTCGAACAACCAACGGGAGACCTGACTAGATTTTCGAGCCCGCGCATCAACTCGAATTCGACTTATTTTATTCAGCAAAATGTGGGCAAACGAAACATCTCGCTCGATTTGACCAAACCCGAGGCGGTCGAGTTGATCAAACAGGTGGTCGAGAAATGCGATGTCGTGATCGAAAACTTTCGACCAGGTGTGATGCAACGACTTGGTCTCGATCAAAAAACTTTGCGCACAAAAAATGCACGGCTGATCTATGCATCGATAACCGGTTATGGCAACACGGGCCCATGGGTCGACCGTCGCGCGTTTGCACCGGTCATCAACGCCGAAATGGGTTTAACCAAGCGCCAAGGTGACGCTCGAGGTGGCGACTACGCGAACGACCCGTTTAGCCACGCCGATGTCTACACGGCGATCGAATGCGCGAGTGCGATTTTGGCGGCGCTGTTTGCCCGCGAGCGAACTGGCGAAGGCCAATACATTGATCTATCGATGGCACAGACGTTGCTCTATGTCAACGAACATGCCCACGACGACTTGTGGGATCAACCTGTCTCGCCCGATTCAATTCGCTCGTTTCGCCCCGAAGATTATGCCGTACTGACAACAAGCGACGGCGTAACTTCGGTCGTCAGCGGTCACCCAGCCGAGCGCGGCACGTTCGACTTTTTCGTCGCGGCGATGCAACAACCAGACCTGCTTGACGACCCAAGATTCTCAACCGTCGCGTTGCGCGTTGCCAATCTTGATGCGCTGATGCAACTAATCAAGACTTGGGCGTCGACAATCGACACGGTCGACGAACTCGAAAAAAGACTCGCCGAAAATAAATTGGCAATGGGTCGACTGCGCTCGGTGACCGAGGTTGCCGAAACGCAGTGGGCAAAAGAACGCAATGCATTCGTCGAAGTTGATGACCGCGGAACCTCAACCGTAAAACTGCCAAACTCGCCCTGGCGATTTTCGGGTTCTGACACTTCAACGCGCGGTACGGTCAAATATCGTGGCGAAGACAACGCCGAAGTCTTCAAAGAACTTCTTGCGCTATCGCCAGATCAAATAAAAGACCTTCACGAACGAAAAATTCTCGTACAACGACTCGCCAACAAATAAGAATTTAGTCAACGACCCGAGTGGCCAAAGCCACCACCGCGATCGTCACCGTCGAGTTCGTCGACAACTTGCCAACTCGTCGCCACCACTTCTTGAATAATCAACTGTGCGATGCGATCGCCGCGCTTCACTTGATAATCATTCACGGGGTCTGTGTTGATCATGATCACCTGCAATTCGCCGCGATAGCCGCTGTCGATGATGCCCGGCGTATTGACAAGTGAAATGCCATGTTTCAATGCGAGCCCACTGCGCGGCCCAACTTGTCCAAAAAAACCAACTGGTATCGCCACGGCAATGCCCGTCGCCACCAACACTCGCCCACCACGCGCCGGCAACAACGCGTCGACGCGTGCATGCAAATCAATGCCCGCATCGCCCGCGTGCGCAGGTGCGGGCAACGGCAAATCTTGATCGAGTCGTTTGACGGGCACGATCGTCGGCTGGCGTGGCGTGTCGCCGACTTTTGAATTTGTCACGCCTAAGACGATAGAGCCAACTAGACCCAGCGCCGAGTTCGCACCAAAATGCAGTGTCGGGGTCGAAAACTAATAGATTGCTTGGCGTGCTTGTGTGGATGGATCTTGAGATGACCGGGCTCGACCCCGCGACCGAGGTAATCGTCGAAATCGCCACGTTGATCACCGACGATGAGTTAAACATTGTTGCCGAAGGGCCAGATTTAGTGATCAGTCAACCAGAGGCCGTGCTCGCCAAGATGGACCCTTTCGTCGTCGAGATGCACACGACATCGGGTTTGCTGACGGCGATTCGCGCGTCAACTGTGACTCTTGAACAAGCCGGGACAGCGACGATTGAATTCATCAAACAACACATCGCCGAACCACGAACCATTCCGCTGTGCGGAAATTCGATCGGCACCGACCGCAGGTTCTTAGCGAAATATCTGCCAGAAATTGAAAACTTTTTGCACTACCGAAGTGTTGATGTTTCGACAATCAAAGAACTAGTAAAACGTTGGTATCCAGGTCTCGAAATTTCGCGACCGACAAAAAGTGGCGCACATCGCGCCTTAGACGATGTGCGCGAAAGCATTCGCGAATTGAAGTTTTATCGCGAAAAAATATTTATCGAAAAAACAATCACCCCAAAATAAGTTCGGTGACCGCAGCGACCGAGTTGTCGCTAAGCACATGTCGCAAAGCTACTCGGTCTTCAAATTTTTGGGTAACGACACGCACTTTCTCGCCGGGGTCGATTGCGCCGTGGTGCTCGACTGTCGCCAGCAACGGTGCTCGTTGACCAGAATTGGCGCCAAGATACTCTTCGAGAACTTCCCAATATGCGGCGTTGTTGAGGTGACCAACTGCATCCATGTCGCTAAAACGAATCGGCCAATCTTGCGAAATTGCGTTGTGGCTCGTCAGTTCGGGCAGAGATCTGCCAATTTCTAGTCGCGACGAAATTTTTCGGCCATTGGTTGCTGTTTCGAGCAATTTTGTCAACTCTGGTGTGAGCGCGACGGGCTTCATCGTCTTGAAATCAACGCGCACCCATAACGCGGCGCATTCAATAGCAACGGCGCCATTACATTTGATTTGCGTGCGACGTTCTGCCCAGTGCGAACCAAGCGCACCGCACCAGGTAGTCAGTTCGACTTGGTCTAAATATTTTGGAAAACTCGTCACCCACATCTGGGTGCGACGCACCACCCACGCGTGCGGTTCGTCGTAGCCCCCATCGAGTGAATCGTCGGTGGCGACATCTTGCAAATACCTGGCAACGGCGTCTAATCGCAAGCGACCTTTTGGCGTCACGTCACCGAGGCGCACTTTACGGGTAGTCGAAAATTTGCGTCCCGCTTCGGGTAGCGGGCTCGGCAAACCATATTTAGAATTGCCGTAGTTGATGCTGACGGTCATGCTGAAACCCTAGCCAGTATTGGCTCAAATGGCTTTATAGGGGCTTGTCAAAGAAGCCAAAATTAAATCACTTGGAATCGCCCGACAAACATGGTTGCATAGATGTTTCATGTTCACCACGATTTTGAATCCATCGGCACTAGCCAGCGGCTATGCGCTCAACGTCCGCTTCATCAATGCGCGCGCGTTCAAATCGTGCGCGGTGAAATTTATCAATTTCGCCACCAAATCAAGCAAGTCACGCTGGTTTGGCACGACGAAAAGTTTCGTTGATTATTCGACCAAACCATCGGCCCGACATCTCGAGGGGCTTACGACGTAAATAGATTTCACGTCGGAGAGATCCACGAGACCGTCGGGTGAAAACCCGGCGGTCTT